>Ga0307514_10000527_pt1 | contig 74840 bp, 66 predicted proteins | sample 16_EM_MG_FD_203088 | JGI IMG/M metagenome (GOLD analysis project Ga0307514, IMG submission 203088) | Populus trichocarpa ectomycorrhiza microbial communities from riparian zone in the Pacific Northwest, United States - 16_EM | ecosystem: Host-associated > Plants > Roots > Unclassified | place...
CATTGAGGAACCATATACCGTGCATGGCGCACGTCATACAGCTGGCTTTAGGTGCATTCATGAGCAGTCTCGGTGTAAAAGGCCGCACCAAGTCTTGGGAAGCCCATGAGCGCGATCAGCAATTTGGTGAGAATGAAAGCATAGACATTGGAAAGAGTCAAAGACTTCGAAAGGAGGGCAATGCTAGAATCAATAAGGTGTCGGCCATGAGACCAGGTTTAGCAAAGATAATTGAGAAAGTACGTATTTCATGATATTTTGAAAGTCCTGAAGCTGACCTTCATAAAGCAGAGAATGCTTGCTGTATTAATTACGCTAACACCTGGTCACCGAAACGAGTTCATTGACTGTCAGAAAGCCAAAGTCCGCATTGCAGTACTTCCGATTATGGATGTGAAGACACGTTGGAACTCTACTCTGGAGTTGCTCGAGCGCGCCTACTGCTTACGGGAATTCACCCGTGAGTGGCTTCAACACCCAAAATACAGCGAATACCGGCCGCTATTCACAACTCAAGACGAATGGACGATTGTCAAGTATGTCATGGAAGTATTGCGGCCATTTCGATATTGGACCCTTTGGATGTCGAAGAGGCATACAGTCACATTGCATCACGGCATCACAGTGTACAATGAGATGTTCGATCACATGGATGGCGTGATGCGAGCTTTGGCCAAGAAAAAGACTCAATGGAAGGAAGACTTGTTCTTCGCTGTGAAGTTAGCTGGACAGAAGCTTTCCAAATACTACACCGAAGTCACTCCAACGACGGGCATGCTTCTGATTTCCGCACACATCCTCGATCCTTTCCGGAAGTTGACATCGTTTACAAAGTGGGACAAGGGAATGGATATTAATCCTGAGGACGAGACATCCTACACTACACAATACTAGGAGGCCTTTCTGAAGTATGTGGAGAATGAATACTGCACCACACATCGACGTGTGCCGGTCAATAAATTCGGAACGGTACAGAACAGCAATTTCGTCCCCTCTGCAACGGCTTTAGGGTCCTATCAATCATCCTTTAATCCATATGATTCGTCCAGCGATGATGAGGAATCCCTAACGCCTAACAATGTGGCTGAGACGACACCCGGACGTAGCGATCGCGCAGCCCGCTTATTGACTGCCGCCAGGCTCTATTCGAATTCGCCGCCTGAAGCACCAAGGAACTCGGGACAAATTAATCCAAATCTCAATGATTACCACTCCGACCCAATGGAGATTAGCAGTACGTTTTGGATACCAGACATAACCGACTGGTGGCGACAACAGGAGGAAACGCACTCAAAGTACGCCGATCTATCCAATGTGGCGCGCGACATATTCTCTATCATACCTCATTGTGTCAGAGTGGAGGCCAGTTTTTCCCTTGGCCGAGATGTTATTGGCTGGAGGCAGTCAAAAACCACAGGCGAGACTCTTCGCGAAAAAGTCGTTGTAAGGCAGTCTGCTCGAGCCAATAACGGGATTTTGGCCGGCACTGACCCGGAATTGGATACCACGAACACAGAAAACCACTCGGAAATGAAGAAAGAGGCGGAGGAACGGAAATTGCACCGAATGGCCAAGGTTCACGACTTTTTGGAGATGTGGCAGGGCAGCCAAAACCTACGTGCTACCCAGAAGGTATCTTGAGCTCAAAACAAGCAGATGACCGCGGTAGGATACATTTCGGACACGGAAGAGATCGTCAAAGCATCCTGGTCACTCTTTCAACATGATGGTGCGGCTGCATTGATATTGTCAGAAAGATCACCTTTGCCACCAGCTTTGTCTGCAAAGAACCTCCCTGGAGGAAGAACTCAAATTTTAAATGTCCGCCGAATCCGGAGAATCAACCCTCATCCAGTGGAAAGCGATGATGATAGTGCACCTGACAGCATTTCGGACACCGAAGATTGGCTTAACTGGAATGGCGACTTGGATAATCCAAATGACAGTGAAGAGGTTTGCGCAGCGGCCGATGAATCCGATATAGAGCACAACAATGGCATCGAAGATCCGGAATGCCCAGAGCAGCAGGATGTGAGCGCCGCGCCAAATGTGCCCGGATTGGTTTGGCTGACACGAAAGTCAAAGAGGCAGGCTGAAAAGGTTTTAGTGACGGTCAATGCAGTTGAAACGCGGAGAAATAAAGGAGGGAAGAAAAAGTAGGACAGAATGCGTCAATGGTTCACCAGCTTTATGTTGCTTGACCGAGAGTTTCAGTGAGAGATGTATTATGGGCGAATGGTAAGAAGTAGCTTGTGAATATCGGTTCATAAATAGATGTATAGCAGGCGCAATTAATCTTTTGGCATGATACATCATTTTTAGTCGTGTGAGAGTGAACAGTGCAACATGATTACGCCGCTCGGCTTTGCCACAGGACCAAGGCTGAATCAAGCAGAAAGCCTACCGATAAAGTCAAATCAGGATGAAAGCACTTATGGACAGCAGCAAATGTTTAATGGACAATACATTAAAATGAGCGTCAACGGAGCGTCAACGATTTGTGGCCATGTAAATATGGTAATTCACCAGTGACTTGGCCGTTGATATGCATAACGGTCGTATTAGCAGCTTTTATTGGCAAAAGAGATTGCAACACGGTCACCGCCCCATTCTTAGCATAAGCGTCAACCGAGCGTCAACGATTTTTAGCTTTGCATCTTGAGTAAGTTATATTCCGATTGGTTGCAGACATCCATTTATAAGATATTGGCAGTCTTTACTGGCAAAAACAACTGCGATATGCTCCCTGCGGCATCCTGAAAATGAGCGTCAACGGAGCGTCAACGATTTTTAGCTTTGCATCTTGAGTAAGTTATGTTCCGATTGGTTGAGGACATCCATTTATGAGATATTGGCAGCCTTTACTGGCAAAAACAACAGCGACATGCTCCCTGCGGCATCCTGAAAATGAGCGTCAACGGAGCGTCAACAGTTTTAGGACTTGCATATTTCGTAATCAAGGCATCGCGCGGAACTTCGCATGCATAACCATATTATTGACCGCCTAGCTAGGCAAAAATACCATATATCGAAGGTGAAACACAAATACCAAATTAATCGATATTGCAAGCTGCTTAATAAGCAAAAGCACATTGTTGGTTGCTGTAAACGCGATTTTGATAAGATATCAATGACAACTTGCAAATTTAGGAGCCTTATATGAATCTATAGATGGACCCGCTGGGCGACCCGCTGACAACCCGCCCAATTCTGACGGGTTGGGAGTTTACCATGGAACCGTACCCGAGTGGGCAGTTCAGGTTTGTTGACGACCCGGACCGCCAATTTGGCAACGGTTCGGTTTGGACCCGGACCCGGACCGGAAGTGACGGTCCAGAACCATTGCTAACACTACCCACAACGCAAATCATTGAACAACTGTCCAGCCAGTGCATTCCATCCTCACAGCGACAAATCTGCAGCTGGGCGGCCACTTATATGCTGCCAATTAGACAAACAGCCTATAGTGCCAGGATTTACAATGTGATAGTGCTCTCGTAGCCTAGCCACATCATGATTGGCAGCAATACTTCACTTGCAATTGGCAAAGAAACAAAGAGCACAGTTTCAGATGACTTCAACGTATAACTTCTGTTCTATGTTGTTTCTTTAAAGCATCCTTTTGAACTTGTGAATGCCTGATTTGGTCTTTGGGGAGCTTGTTGAATTGAGGTGCTATGTCTCAACGGTGTCATCTGATTCCTCCCTGATATTTTCGGTCATATGCTAGGCCGGACGAAAGTGGATTTCTTCCAGAGAACGATTGCTGGCGCCACCACAGCAAGGTGTCTGAGTACCAGATGTGCCATTGGCTTGTTGTTAATCATAAACAACGCAAAAAAGTGTTCAGTTACCAAATTTCATCCCCACCTTTACCCAGCTGGCAGCATTAGTTTTATCGAAAATGTGGGTTACATTACGGGGGTGCAGACCACCGTCGCCATTAGGCTGCTGCTAGAAGCCCCAATGCTCTCACATTGTCCTGCTAGAGCCTGCCAGACCAGCGATTCCGCCATGCAGTATTAACAACAAGGTTGTTTCAAAGATTCAAGTAACTCTCAGATGTGTGGATTCATCATCCCAAGGCCAGTGCCCTGAGAATGGAGTAAAATTGTTGTCACCCTCCCTCTTCCCAACAATATCCGGATCCACATAGGCAATTGTAACGCTAAATGACTAGACAATGAAATCGGTTGATGGATTGCAATTCACCTTTATCCGTGAAGACCTGTGACCTGAGGTTTTTTCCTTAATGTCTTCTGAATCTACCCATCATCAGGAAGAGCAAAAGAAGGATTGGGGAGATGAAATACATACCGTTGTATATGAGTTTCGTCATCCTACTCGGGCTTTCATCAATCTTCTTCTTTCTTTGGCATAGGCCAACCTCTACTAACTCGTCTATTGATGCCTTGAGATTCTTACCATTGAGGTTGGTTTTTTTCTGCCATGCAAAGTTTCCAAAAGTGGCATTTTTGATGCCAGATTACTATCAGGAGCACCACAATGATCGATTGGGAGATGGAATGTCTCGGAGCTGGTGCCTTGCTTGGTGCCAATGCTTATGAACTGGGCAATTACTGAGATGTGGACCCTCACTTTATTTTCTATCTGTTGTGTTGTCAAGCCACGCTCATCCTGCCAAATTCCCATAGTTTCTGCTGCACAATGGCTGACTGCAAAACCGGCGTTCTGGGCGCAGACTCTGACTTGTAACATCAGCAGCTGGATTGTGGTAACATCGGCGAGAACTGATTGTGGCAACCAGAAGGCATCACATGACATATCAGATTCTCAAACATAGTCAATAATTGAGTGCTGGATATCGAATATTCATTACTTTAAAGAAGTATCAAGAGTGTTGACTATATCAGCAAGTCTGATATGATGCAGTAGCAGAGGTTCAGAGGGTGTATCAAAGGTTGTGGAGATTGTAAGTAAGGTGGGCAGCCAAGGCGAATACATATATGCGCTTGGAGGGGTTTCCTTGATCTGGTAAAATCATCTTGGCAGCGCCTCAGCTAGGAAACAATTTGCTACCCATCATCTAAGTGCCCTGATTCGTCGACTGAACTCTTCAGTTCATCACAAACACAACCGGAAGCATGCACTGCAGCCATATCTCGCTCATTTAACCTTGATCTAGATCTTCTACCCCGCCATGATGCCACTGTGTCGGTGTCTTAGGTGAATGCACACTTTATATAAGGTTAAAACTTAACAAGTGGTGACAACAATAAATCATGGAATTGGCATAGGAGGGTCATGTGAGGGTGCAAAACAATCGCCATGATGAGCTGAATACAGGTCCAGTATGCTTTTCGACATCTAAGAAAGGTTGGATATGAGAAAGCAATAAATACTTAGGAAATATGGAAAGGAGGATGAGAGAAATCCTACGAGACTTTTAGAACCACTGTTTGTAAATAGTCAATCGAGGAGTGGCTCTTTCTGAGGACCAGCCAGTATGCAGTGACACAGATATATAAAAAACCATCAAGACGCTGCTACATGTTGTTGAGACGTTTCATTTTGCGAATACAACATGGATCTTTGTCAATAGTGACTTTACTCCTCTCAAAAGCACTTCTACATTCACACTTACATTACTCACCTCTGTCGTGACCGTACAGACCGGATTGTATATAATTCAACCAAGAAGCTGCCAGGAGATAGTTTTGTGATTGAGCAGAATAGTATTCTACTACAATTCTTTCATAAGCTGCATCCCAACCATTTCCAACACGATTCCAATGATCATGTCATCAATACTGGTGGTGACCACGATAATATGTATCACGATCCAAAGCAACCTCCAGTTTTGATATGTATTCATGATACTCCACACTTCGATAACCATCTACCTGGCAGACATATTGCCAAGAGGTATCTGGATGTCATTGGGTAGGTAAAATGTCTATGGTGACTGTATTCTTGTGAAGAGGAGTATCGATTAGCACACTGGTGCATCAGGTACAACTTGTGCAGAGCTGCTCTCAACAAGCTGTTCAGGCATGCTATAATGGCAACTATCAGCAATTTCACTTCATCCCAAACTTTATTTGAAATGATGAACACAGTGTTCTACCCAAGTGGCATTGACTCATCAAAATTGAGTATCGAATGTTACGATCATTTGGCAGATTCAAACAACATTTGCTATGATCTTTACACCTGTGTCTTTGACCGCAATCTTGTTGAATACATTGAGTTTCTCCGGTAGCAGCCAGCCGTCAGAGATCATACGTCACATGCTCCAGCAAAGGACATCAACAATCCTGAGGAATCAATCTACTCAGCGGTGAAATCAAGCAGCTGGTGGTGGAATGAACAGGTATGTCAGTTCAATTTAGTTATAGCTACAAAGATTTTGACCATATCTATAGATATGGTGGCAGCTTGGAGCTACGAATATTCTTTGTGCTGCAGTTTAGACCATACACATCATAGAAACTATTGAGGTAAGAAGAAAGAATGTCCTGTATAATTGACGCTTATAATCATCGACTTGACGATTAGAGGAGAGCCTTCAAATCTTGCAAGCATCTTTCTTGCCCTTGTTCCCATTCCTCCCAAATATCACTTTGAAGAACGAGGAAATGTTCTACCATGAAGGACCAACAAATCCACAATCGAGAGGTTTAAAAGAAGATCTTTGAGCTCAATTTTTGCCTTCTGGAAGTGCTTCTTAACAGTGGAAAGCTTATGATTGGTACTGATGGTAGAATGCGGCAGTGATATTCTGTCAACTGTGTATGACTGGCTGACTACTTCGAACACATTCATTTCCACTTGGTCAAGCAGTGCCCTTGCTCTGTGTACAATGAACCAAACGAGTGATTTGGGAAAAGGAATTCATCATCATGGTAAATGAGAGATAATTGGCTATACTTCAAACAGATAGGACTCGCAACTCAGGGAGATGAGACGGAGTAATTCGAAGTGAGACAATATCTGGAAGATCGAGCAGTTTCAATCTCTGTTGGAATCAGCTGGAATATGAAATGCATCTCCCTGACCACTATTATTGTACGCAATGTCCTTCATACTTTATATCGCAGTATGCCAACGTATTGGATGGTCTGAGTATTTTCCTTCTTCAACACGATTGCATGATCGACAAATTCGACCAGCTCTGGGCGATAATGCCTCCCTACCATGGCTTTAGTCAATTCAACATGCCACGTACCCAGGTGATGTGATAGAGTGGAAAGGGGATGAATGCACTGTGGTGCGTGATTGTACCAGATTTCGGGGCGACTCTTTTAAAACATTCAGTGAGCCAAGGGATTCTCTCCACAGAAGCCCTCTCGGTGACTCCAGAACTTAGTGTATTACCACCTTATGGCACAGTACCAGTATCATACTGAAGCCACGATTGAGTACATGGAGTACTATCTTGGAAAGTTTCATCGTGACAAGAATGTGTTCAGTCCACTCCACACCAGGATATCTACAGAGAAGGTCTCAGAATGCTTGAACAGTCAGCTTACTGTGGACAGACAGGAGAAACTTGATAATGATTGCACTTGGAGCAATCTTTCTGTGTCTCCATAGCATCGTGGCATCGGTGATGATAATTCGCAGATCGGCTAAAAAATTGCACAACTTCTTGTTGATGAATCAGATTTCTGCTTTCTGAAGATGCATCTCCTGAATCACTTCTCTAACCACATTCGCCAGCTTGGCAAGCTCCCAAATGCAAGCTCTAAACTCTGAGAAAGAGTGATGATGAATCGTAAATCAGCATAACGACAATTGAATCATCCTAAGGCCACCTTTCAGATTTTATTAACCACAGCCCAAATGGGGGTGTTTTAGTCTCGAGAGCTGAATTCTATCGCTGCAAATGAAAGTCCCAACTATCCAATACTTCTAACCATAGTGCCTATCAAGCCAATGAGGAAAACCCTCAACCAGAATTCAAGACCCTTGATGACTTGGCCGAGTGGTGTGCACTGCCAAAAGGGTTGTCACTCAGTCACATTACATACTGTTTGGAGAGATTTGGCGACATTATAGACTACGTCGATCATGATCAGTATTTTAGTCATCTCAATGATGCAAATTACATCCCATACAACATAGTAACAAATCCAGAGATGTCTTTTCAATGTGACAAGTGGGCAGTTTATATGGTTCAATGCACTGGGTCCACCAAGTGGAGAAAGCATAAGCCACTAAGAAATGATTGCAGTCCTTCTCTGGATAAGGACGAGTCTGGATAGCCACATTAAGCTGACTGCTGGATACATTCCTGCATGGTGGAAGTGGCTTTTTGTCATCCAGGATGCTGAATAGAGCGAGATAGGCCTTCTTGGTGTGGTTCAGCATTTCCAACCAGGCCGATTTGTCAGACTGCTGGTATGGTGATTGCCAAGGAGAGACATCAACCACCCATTCAACCCTTCCATAATGGAACATACCATCATAATCTTCATTTCAATGTCAGAACCACTTATATTGTCCCTATAAGTATGATACAAGGGGCTGTACACGTTCATCCCCTGACGCTGTAGCCAGATAGTATGCAGTGGATCTTGAGCAATACGATTGACTTGAATCTGTTCAATTTGATTCACATGTAGATTATTCAATTAGAGGCTTCAAGTAATCATTGCAGTGATATATACATCTCGAATGAGTGTTTACTCTGGGTATCTTAATTGATGTCATGGGAGTTGTGCAAGCTTCCATATAATTGATGTCTTGAGGGATTAAATAGTTCAGAATATTCCAGAACTCAATGGAACAGTTCAAATAACCATCGAAAAGATTATAATCTAGTGCACCATTCTGAGAGATCCAAGTGCAGTAAATTAGCTTAAATGGCTAATCAAGTTTTTAAAATATAATGACAATTTCATAACATCATTCAACTTTTGGAAGCATGGTGGAAGATTACTAATAAGTTACTGATATTATTTACGAAGAATATATAGAAGGATGGATGGGTGGGGTGTATTTTTGTAATCAAATTTCGCTTTTTGCTGATGTTGAGGTGGCTCCAGTGCAAACAGTAACACAACTACCAAAGTTTCAGCCAGGAAAATGGACTGCAAGAAAGGTGGTACAACTGGTACTGCTGGGGTGGTCAAGGACACTGGTATACCCTGCTATTACTGTGTCAAGGTTAGTCATAGCTCTCACAATTGCCCAAACTGTGACTCAATCATAATTCTACTCCAACAAGTATTTGTCAGCAAGAATGCTCCAAAAGTCAGGCCCGAATGGGTATACAAGGATCTGAAAATGGAAGGTGCACCATCTGGTTAATAACAGATTGAGTGGGTTCCCAAGGAGAAAGACACTAAGCAGAAGACAAGTGTTAGCAACAGGTCCGGGTAACCCACCAGCGGTCCGGATTTGAACCACAAACACAGGGCAGTTTGGTTCCAGGCCAGTCCAAAAACGTGACCTGCCAGCTCTTGGCAGGCCAACCCCGGACCCGTACCGATCCACCCACGGGTGTCACCAGGTTAGGCTAGACCCGTCGGTTCCAATCTCCGGTTCTGCATTTTGGGTTTCACATTTATTGTCGCATTGAGATATGCTACTGATAATTGTAAAATATTGACATTGGTACATCACAATTCATTTTTGATGTATTGATTGCCTTAATGAACAAAACGAACAGACTCATGTGCCCAATGACATCCTAAAAATGCACGTCAAAGGAGCGTCAATAATTAGTGGTCTTGCATCTTCGGTAATATTAGTGGTGCATGATCGCAAGTATCCATAATGAAGAATATGGCAGCCTTTATAGGCAGATATGTGCAGAATATTCCCGCCACATCCTCCAGGACAGTGACAACCTAATTCATTTACCCAAATTCCGCTAAGTATTCTTCAGCCTTTCTGTGTATAAAAACAGTTAAAACGATGTATATAGACCATAACGGCTACATTGCTCTGTGGTTAACCCTGATGGAATGCCAACAATTGTTGACACTCCATTGGTGCTCATTTTCACGATGGGGTAGGCAGCATTTCACTTTCTCTGTAGCCTATCAAGCCAGCCAATACTCCGTTTATGACTATTTGCACCCTGTAACCCGCCAGATTACCCAATATACACAACCGACAATCATTGACGCTCCGTTCACGCTCATGTTTATGTTGGTGCAGGGAGGGTATTACAATCTGTTTTGCCTATAAAGGCGGCCAAAAATACCTTTATGACTTTCTCTAACCCATCGGCAGTGTGATTATCCAGGACGCACGACCAAAAATCGGACACTCTCCATTGACACTCATTTTCAAGTTGGGCAGGGATGGTGCTGCAATCTGGTTAGCCTATAAAGGTGACCAAATATTCCTTTATGACTGACTGCAACCTATCGGTGGTGTGATTACCCAGGACGCTTGACCAAAAATCATTGATGGTCTGTTGACACTCATTCTCAAGATGAGGTAGAGAGCATATGGTGACAATTGTTGCCTATAAAGGTGGCCAATACCTCGAATATGTATAACCACAACTGATGGAATTTTGAATTACCAGACTTACATGACCTAAAATTGTTGACACTCCGTTGACACTCATTTTGCCACGGGTGTATCCACAATATGCAATCTCTTGATTTCGCGTAGTACATTATTCACATTGATTTGGCAGTCTTTCTCCTGTTTTCATTTACTTTCTTCTTGATCACTACAGTGTTCTTTAATAATACATATCAATCTCTAATAATAATCACCAAAATCCGGTGTCTTTCAATCAATGCTCATCATCACTTGCAGGTTCACTCAATTGGCTACTCCGGTCTTCAATATGGATGTTAGGTGCATTACCATGCAGCAGATTGTGTAATAACCAGTGGAAGTTCCTTCATCAGTCAGCATATCTGGATCAAAATCTTCATTGTTCTGGCTATCCTGGGCAGATGCATTAGGATTGAACAATTCAGCACCGAGAAGAGATGTATGTGAAAAAGTATATCAGGCCGGCAAATTGATAATTTGGGAATGTTGTGCTCCGGAATTGTCACCGGTTGCAGCGGGCGGCATGCCGGGCAGTTGTGGCGTTGACTCTGTAGCCGGCTATCTGTATCAGTTGGGTGAAGGTGCACCTATGCCTATGCATCTCCAGCATGACTGTGGATGCTTTGCAGTGCCATTTTGGCATGGAAGGCATCCAAGCATGTGGTTTTGATGAAGCATTGCTGGGTGTCTCTGGCTCACAGCCTTCACCTTTTTATGCCCACGAAACGGAACCCCACGCTTCATCTCATCTTGGACCTCGTTGCGAGGATTCCTAATCAGATATTTTGTTCCCTCGATTGCGGTGTGCGAAAACCCTTTTTTGGCCATTTTGGCTATATTGAAGGCCAGGCTCATGTCGGACTGTTCCAGCTGTACCCGACCTCCTTGCCCTCCGATAGTAGCAGACATGTTGAAAACCTACACGCCATCAGTTGCTGCTTCCAACAATGTGATTCGGCTATTACCACTACTCTTTACACTTCCATAGCCTCCTCCAAGGTGATTGAGGCCTGTTGTGTCCACTCGTGGGGATGCTTATGAGGAAATTCATCCGGACACATCCCAGAGCTGACAACATCATGATGTTCGATTTCGCAGACTGTGTGGACAAATGCCTTTCACGACCATGCAGGTTTCCCATTACGGGCAGTGATAAATTGGCCATGTAGCTCTCTATGGACATCCGTTGTACATCATACCATTAATTGATGGCTGTTTGCCTCGATGTGGATACACTCACTTTCAACTGCATACTGCTTCTTGCTCTTGCTGCTTCCATTCGTACGGATGTTTTTTAAATATGCATCCTGGGTTATATGCTTGTTAGCTGCATTGGCTGCGTTGGTGTAGACTAACTGGTGTCTGCGTTTTTGCTGTGTGGGAACAATTGCCGTAGTGGATGTAGTGCCCGCCAATCGGCTGGGTTAAGATCCACTACCACCTGGCTAAGGTGGTTGTGCATCTTTGATTTGCTGGTGTGGAATAGGAGAGGAAGATGATAACAAAAAGAAGTACCAAGCCTTGAGGACTATAGAGTTGGCTTCATGTCAAAATGGAATGAGTAGCAACCAACAAGATCGTTATACTCAAGATAAATCCTGCTGAGCATGGCTGCAATTTCCAGGGGTATCCCACCACCCCGCGATTTGCAATTAGTCGGTCTGACGATGATTGTTTGTTAACAGGGATAAATTGGGGTGTACGACACCCGAAATTGCATGATTGTCAGATATTTATAGGACATTGTTCAAGGGAAAGAATGTCTGCTGATGTTTGTCTCACATAATCCCTGGGATATTATATGAAACTGATGCTAACAATCAAGCCATGTTGTACAGTTAGCTTAACTATTCCCATTTCATTGACTGTCATAAGTGAGATTTTGCTTTGTTCAAGATTAGTAAATGTACCAACCTTGACATAAAAGACACAGCATACCTCTATATTGTCCATAATTTGCAACATCCAACATCTCGCCCAACAACAAACTCGATGCAAACTTCAATGGTCCATGCTCTGAAAAAGAACTTTTTGCCACTTCCAGCAGGCAAAGATGGCTAATCAACAATGCTGTCCACCGAACGATGTCATCAAGCGAATGAAGGCAAGAGCCGCTTGGAAGTGGAACGAGTCCGAGTGATTTGGGCATTGCACAGCTTGCAATCCCACAAGAAGTTTGCAGCCAAGAAACAACGAGACACACACTTCTTAAGCAACGAACACAAAGAGAAATGGATTGATGATTATGTTGAGAGAGAAACCACTGGTGCAAGAAAGCGAGTTGAAGACGCAGAGGCAGCAATTAGGCAGGAGCAGGAACATACTGAGGCAGCTGAAAACATGGGATTGACAACCACCGAGCCCGAAAAAACGTTGCATGAGATGACTGTTGCCATGGGATACAGTGAGAGCGATATTGCAAGTTCCGACGACGGGGAAGATGGGGAAGATGAGTATGATGAAGAGACAGAGCACGGCCAGCTGAGCTAAGATGACGAACCCAGCTGGGTGATGGACACAATCACCAAAACAGCACCGCAGCGTATGGAGAGGTTTCGGCAGAAGCAGATGACGCCTGACGAATCGACACAACCAGCGTTGGATTATGCAGCCAACTACTTCGATGAAAGTGATAAGGAGTACAGCACATCCAAATTGAGGGTTCCAGCAGTCTTTCAACTGCAAATGGACAATGATACACCCTCACCGGCACCGACAACATTTGGAGAGCTAATTGAGTATCTTGACATTGGCCCCGGAATATCGCAAATACCGCAAGGAACTACTCGAGCAGGAAGTAATGACATGAGGCTAGGTTCTGGGACTCTGCACTCGAAAACGAGTATACCCAGTCTTGCACCCTCCACAGAGCCCGATTTGCCACATTTTCTGATAGCAAAGCCTTCTGAACCAGTAAGCTGTTACCCCTCCATATGGCCTCCCCAGCGAATCACCATATAGATATCGGATTCGGATAAAGAGATGGTGACGGCTCCTGCATCAGTGGAGGAATAATAAGGCAAATTGGTGTTTTGGATGACATATCTTTGGGAAATGCAATTTGTGTACCAATTTTGCTACGGATTAGCTTTTTCTTGATTTCATTGACCAAATTGTGAGACAGGATATTGTGTCTCTGCATGTGCAAGAGTTGAACCCACCATGCGAAAGGTCTAGAATCCAAATCAGGCTGTAGGACGGCTAATACGTTCGATTTCTGTTTACTGATTACTGTTAAGTGATAAGCAAAAGCAATATTTCTGATGCAATATACTAGCAAAATTTAAGTGAGTGATGTCACACAAGTCATAGAAAGAGCAGTCAGTGCTCAAAATGAATCTGTCTGAATGATGACCGTCAAGCTGCATTCATCCATGTTTCCAACTGCATATTGTTCTGCACAGACGTGGTGCACATCGTTGAAATATTTGAAATGGCGCCATCAGGACAAGATGCACACAAATTACGCTGCCCTCTCCAATGTGGCGCATGACATATTCTCTATCATACCACATGGTGTCAGAGTGGTGGCCAGTGTTTCCCTTGGCCAAGATGTGATCAGCTGGTGGCAGTCAAAAACCAGAGGCGAGACCCTGTGCAAATAAGTTGTGGTAAGACAGATTGCTCGAGCCAATAACTGGGTTTTGGCTGGCGCTGACCCGGCATTGGATACAGCGAACACTGAAAACTACTCGGAAATGAAGAGGCAGGTGGAGGAAATGACATTGCACAGAATGGCCAATGTTCACAACTTTTTGGAGATGTGGCAGTGCAGCCAAAACCTACATGCTACCCAGAAGGAATCTCGAGCTCACAACATGCAGATGACAGTCATTGGATACATTTTGGACACGGAAGAGATTGTCAGAGCATCCTGGTCACTCTTTCAACATGATGGTGTGCCTGCAATTAAATTGTCAGAAAGATCTCCTCTACCACCAGCTTTGTCTGCAAAGAACCTCCCTGGAGGAGGAACTCAGATATTATGTATCTGCCAAATCAGAAGAATCTACCATCATCCTGTTGAGATTGATGAGAATAGTGCACCTGAAAGCATTTTGGACACCGAACATTGGCTTATCTGGAATAATGACTTTGATAATCCAAATGATAGCAGAAATTATTGCGCAGCAGACGTCAAATCTGAAATAGAGCAAGACAATGACATCGAGAATCCGGAATGCCCAGAGCAGTGGGATGTGAACGCGGCACAAAATTTTCCTCAATTGTTTCGGCCAATATGAAAGTCAAAGGGGAAGGCTGAAATGTTGTGGGTGACAGTCAATGCAATCGACACGAGAAGGAATACAGCAGTAGACACAATGTAGGACAGTATGGGTCAATGTTTCACCAGCTTCTTTATGTATCTTGACCTAGAATTTCAGTTAAAGATGTATAATGGGCGAATGGTGAGCAGTAGCTTGTGAATATCAGTTGATAAACAAATGTATAGCAGGCGGAATGAATCTTTTGGCAACATACATAAATTTTAGTGTTGTGAGAGCGAACAGTGCAAGAATGATACTGTGCTCAGCTTTGCCTCAGGGCCAAGTCTCAATCAGTCAGAAAGACAACCAATAATTCCAATTATGACAAAAACAATTATCAATGGCAGCAGATGTTGAATGGACAATTCATTAAATTAAGCGTCAACCAAGTGTCAAAGATTTGTGGTTTTATAAGTACAGATATTAAACAGTGATTTGGTTGCTGTTATGCATAACCGTTGTATTGGCAGCTGTTATAGGCAAAAGAGACAGCAACATGGTCACCTCCCCATTCTGAGAATAAGCATTAACAATGTTTAGCTTCGCATCTTGGCTAATTTATGTTCCGATTAGTTACTGACATCCATTTATCAGATATTGGCAGCCTTTACTGGCAAAAACAACAGTAACATACTCCCTGCTGCATCCTAAAAATAAGCGTCAACCAAGCATCAACAGTTTTAGTTCTTGCATATTGCGTAATCAAGGCATTGCGTGGATTTTCGCGCTCATAAAGGAATTATTGACCGCTCCGATAGGCAAAAATACATTATAACAATGGTATAACACGAATTCCAAATTAATCAATATTGCAAACTACACAGCATGCAAAAACGTATTATTGATTGTTGAAAATGCAACTTTGGTACGATACTATTTACAATCTGCAATAACAAAAGGCTTATATCAATGTACACCTGGACCTGCAGAGCGACCCGTGGACATGCCACCCAATTCAGACGGATTGGGAGTTTACCATCGAGCTGTACCCGAGTTGATGGTTTGTGATTATTGACCACCTGGACAGCCAATTTGACACCTGTTCGGTTAAGAACCGGACACAGACACGAAATGACAGTGCAGAACAGGTGGTAATACTACAGAACACAGACAGCGAGGCAGAGAGTGAATTGGATAGTCTCTCAGTCTCAGATTCTGAGGTAGAAACAGGCACAGCAGGTCAGTAGCTGAAGCTGTACCTCCAATAGAAGTACCATTGTGTATGGTATCATCGAAACAGGGGGGGCAACTGGTGCCAGATAGTCAATTCAAATTTTTCACCCACTACCTCCACTAGAATGTGAGTACACTAGTTGATTCAGTGCTTGACGCACTATGTATCACAGGAACAATACAATATCTGACTAAAGCAGGATATAAGAACCGCAAGATGGCCAGGGTAGTGAAGGATGATGTTACATAGAAAAACTAAGTGAGTTGGAAGCGCCTTGACCAGCTGAAATATCCAACCACCTACCAGAGTGCAACGGATACGAGGCAGAGCATTATGGACATGGCTAATATCAAAGCTGAGGATAGCATAGTGATATGCCAGCGAGTCAAGTTGAAACTGAGACTTGGTACAGTATCTGTCTACAAGGCCAAATGTATTTTCTATGATGTCAATCGCTGTGATATCGTACTGGGCAAATGATAGATACATGATACACACTGCTGTTACCAGATCTACCATGACAGCAATGAAATGTAGATAGCCCATAACCTCTGGGAGGAGAGAGAGGAAGGCCAAGTACACTACTTGCCTGGCCTATGCCCCTTGGGCATCCATGGAGGTATATTACAGCGAGCCAAATTCATGGGCATATATATCATACAGAAGGGGGAACTTACAACCATATCTGCCCACCTGTTGAAACAGGCCTTCATAATCAGAGTATACCACCATGAAGATACTGCTACACTTTTGAATGACACACTGTAAGGTGAGGTATAGATCATGTTGACAGAGTTCCAGGGTCTCTTTGGCCAGCCGATATATGCAACATTGCAATACTAATGGCAGCCCGATTTACAAATCAAAACAGACTAGAATCATGAAATACCAGTCTACTTACCATACGGCCACTCTCCATGGGAAGAAGAGGAGCTTCATCAGCAGATGGGCAAGGCACGTCGCAGTAGTTGAATTTAGCCCTCACAAAGCTATTTCAGCTTACCAGTAGTATTAGTGTCAAAGGCTAATGGTATGCTGAATATGTGCATAGATTATCACGCAGTAAATGGTATAGCCATCAAAGATTGTTATTCTCTGTCATACATCAAGGACTTACTCAACTCCATACACAGCTGTGGCTGGTTTACAAAGTTGGACCTGGTGGCTGATTACCATCAAACTCATATCACAACAGCTGCCAGGCCAAAGATGGCATCGATTACTGAATTTGGTTTTTACAAGTAGTGAGTCCTGCTGTTTGGCCTGGTATATTCACACAGCCAGTTCATGTGCATGATGAACGGCATCCAGTAACCAATGAAATGCGAATTCATCATCATATACCTTGACAATATTACAATTCACAGCCATGCCCTTGCAGCAGATATCATACTTGTCTAAGAGATGCTTACTTTCATAACCGAACATGGTCATAATGCCAAACAAGCAAAATCTGCCTGCGCTTGTTTGGAAGTTAATCATTGCAGCTTTTACATTGACAAGAACGGCATCCATGCCCAGAAACATAAGAGCTGTGCAGTAATGCATTGGCCTCAACCTGAAAACAGTAAGAATGCCAGAGGCTTCATGGAAATCACCAGTTACTATAGAAAATGCTTTGAAGCCTGTGCTTACATTGCAATGCCATTAAACATGATTCGCACTCATTCGGAATGAACAGGGGAGGTGGGGTAGCAATGTTGAAATCTGGGAAAGGGTCAGGTACATTCTTTTTGCCTGAGACAGAGAATGCCTTCATGCTTCCAACACACTCAACACACACTGTACCATGCTCCAGTCCTTGTTCTACTGGACTCTGATGCCAAACATTGCCTAGATGTTGATGATAGCCAAAATGTGTTAGGTGCAGTCCTCTCCCAGGTGCAAGATAATGCAGAGAAGGTACTAAGTTATTTCAGCTGTAAATTACACATTGTGGAGATGTAATACTCTGGATAAGACAGAGAACAATTCGGTATCTGGGACACAATCTTATACTATATAATCAATCTACACCGAGCTGAGCAGCCTATCATGATACACATGGCCCATGCAACCTTGAGTTGGATTCTCTCACCACTACACCTGACTTTACTTCAGACGCATATCATCACAGTCCTATAGAACATTGACTAGGTGGTCACAAACATCCCAGGCGTCAATATTCAGATCCCGGAGGTATTGTATTAGTATCCAGATTCGAGATGGGGGCAATGTGATTCAATGGCACTGGAAGTTACTGTTGCAGGAGAATGGGTTGATGACATCAGGGCAGCTATAATTGACGATGAATAGTTCAGGCTTATTGTACATAGCTGGGCCAATCCAAGTCCTTGGCCCCCGCCATCCACTGCAGCCTCTAAGCAACACATATTATGGGTGTTAGTGCGAAAGGTCTGTTTGGAATAGAATGGCTTACTGTGGTTACGTGGAGATTTGGAAAAGAAACAGCTAAAGAAAAAATCAGGTGCAAAAAAAAAGAACACAAAAAAAGGGGTGGAGAGAACCATGCAGGCAAAAGAGAAGCAGAAAGTCAGAGAGGCAGAGACAGAAAGACAGAGATGAGAGGATGGGTGCATATTGCAATGACGATACCGCGACAAATGCTCTATAAAGCCCACACCACTACGACAGAGGGACACTTCCGTGCTGACCAAATATACCGATGCATAAATGATCGGTATGTCTGGAAAATACTGTAGTGGGATACCCAGTCACATGTTGTATGCTACAACTTGTCCCATCAAACTAACCACTTGAGCGCGAAACCCCTGGGCCTGCTACAACCTCTGCCTACATCCAAAGTCCATGGGAAATTATTCAGCATTGACTTCACTACCATCCTGCCAATCTCGGAAAATGGCCACAACCTCTTTGTAACATTTGGTAACCACATTATGAGGAGGGCACATTAGTGGGCTTCCAGGAAAATACTGGATGCCCCACCCATTGTGCGCATATTGATCAACAACATCATCCACCTATAAGAGGTACCACAAAAGGTGGTTTCAATCTGCAATATATTTCTCACAGCAGACTACTCGAGAGAAGTTGTGCGGATTCAGCAGACAAAGTTGCTCATTTCAATGGCATTCCATCCAGACACTCATCATCTCTTGGATAAGTCAAATGAGATATTGGTATAGTATTTGTATGACTTCACAACTTATGATCAAGCCAATTGGAACCACTACCTCCCATTAGTCGAGTATGCTTACAATTTCTCTGTACACTCTTTGATGTAGCAGAGGCCTTTTTAACTCAATCATGGTTGTATGCTGCTTTTGCAGTAAGACTTAAGTGCAGACCTCCAATGGCAGCAGTCCAATGAATCTGTCAATACCATGGAAGGCCACAGATTTGTTGAATGATTCCAGCACATATTGGGAGTTGCTATGGATAAATTGTGTGGTTCTCAGGATACACAGATTGCAGAGGCTAATTCATTATGACACCCAATAGACCTTGCTGTCACCACCAGTGCAAAGTAATTTTTTGATACAACTGATCTGCCAATTACATACACCAATGTGAACACTATGTGACGCAAACTGGTACACCATTACATTGGCCCATATGAGATCCTCTGAATAGGCATGAACACAATCAAACTACATCTCCCAAATGACATGACAATTTATGACACAGTTGCCATCAGCAGGCTGAAAGTTGACTGCCCAGAAGATTCTATAATTACCTGGCAGCCGCCACCTCTGCTGGTACAGACATGCCACACAGGCTCATGCTATGCCATCGAATCAATTCCAATACACCAGCCAAGCTGTGACGCAACCAGTTGGGAGTACAAAGTGAAATGGAAAGGTTGTGGCAAGAAGGATAACACATGGGAGCCAGAGGAAAATATGGCAAAAGCAAAAGATAATGTGAAGCGGCATAGGAAGGAGATAGGTGGGCGGCCAATGTCGAAGTGAAATGCACCTTGGAAAAGGCATTAAATACATATTTGTTGTTGATCAGGGTGTTTTGATTCTTGGTGAGGTTTCTCAAAGACGATTGGAGAAGGTTGTAATATAGGTGGACAGCTCTGGGATTTTTAAGGTGTGACTCTGCTGCATTAGTGCAACTCTACAGAAGCTTTGGGTGGTAGTTAGTTCTAGCAAGACATGAGCTTGATCATGAGTAACATTCACTTCCATTCATACAGAGAGGCTGTTTGCCTACAGATCAAGCCATAATAGATTAGTCGTCAGTGGAGCTATAACATTTAAAAGCAACTCACCATTCCATAATCAAACCAACCCCTACTACAAGCCATCACCATACTGTCAGTTGTGGGAGAAAGCACCTTGCAGAATACTAACCAGCAGTGAATCGTAGCTGGAGATTAGTCAATAAGCATATGTGGAGTGGAGTCAAATACTGCACCTGGAGATGAAACAACAACTGAATTGAGAAAGCAATGATATGGATACCCAGATAAGTAACAGCAGAAGCATGTGGAGAAGCAGTGGAAAGAATACCCGGACAAAAGCCGGCAAGTTCACACAGCATTTGAAGATAATATGTTTACAGAGCACAGGGCAGCTGTCAAGTGTATCTACAAGTGCACAGACTCTAGAAATCATTAGTGAAACTACAAGAGCACTGGAAAGAAGATGAGAACATAGAGTGATCCAGTGCACTTGAACTATACTGAACAGTTGCACGTATGGCTACCAAAGAAGTTCCATACGAGACCCAAAATGATTTTCGAATATAATGAATAGTTTCCTATACAACATTGTGAGCGACAGTTACTGAAGGCCATCACAAGACTGTTGAGTGATCTACCACAAAATGAGTACTGTATGACCTGGACAGGATGGCGCAGGAATTTACTATTATACTGAACTCTAACTACCAAAGGCACTAGATTATATGTTTTACCAGATAGCTTGCTGGAATGATTGCTGTATGACCATACTGGAGGCCTATAACTCTGCTTCGCTGATGCCGAAGGAGATTGAATATAACTACTAGCGGGTACCATGAGACAGACACCAGTTCCAAGAAATGATGTCAGATATCAAAACTGACCTACAAAGACATCCACAAGAGTATGAACAGCGCAAACACGTTCGAAAATATATGGTATAAATGTCCATTTTAGGAAAACCCTACAACATTGATACCAGGTGTTATATGATTGACCATCACTGACAGCTATGATACCATGAGCAGAAGGTACAATCCACGCTGAATATTCAACTCCATTTCCTCTGTACTGACTGAGCATGAATAAAACTACTGAAGCAGCCTCCAAAGTAGCAACACCAATCACTAATGGGCAATAATGCTGCCTGATGTGCAGGGCCGGCAGATTGATTCACGAGGAATTGGAAGTGCTCAAGTGCTAGCACACTTGGTGTATACTAACTATACCCAGCTACTGAGATGATTACAATTTAGATATACCAATCTCAATGTGGATGATGATGATTGGATGCGAGCTGAAGCTACCATTGATGCAGAAGTGGCAAGACAAGACTCATACAATGATTCAGGAGGTCACTGAGATTACAGTGTCCAAATCTGATAATACACTATACTTGGTACGAGTTACAAGTGTGTGATTGAATATTGGCATACAGCACAAATCGGACGTGGAGACATGAAGAACAGTGTTACTTTCAATATTCATTGCATCTCTGTATTTCTCTTCTGGTTTCTTTATTACTTCTTTGGATCTTGGCCTAGTACAAATGCCAATGGCATGGGTTATTACCACCATCAGTAATAAGTCAAGTGGAGGTCAAGTTTCCCTATGTCCCGAAGGTGCCAACAAGTTGCCCTCAGTGGTACCAATCAGTGGTGGGACATATGGGTTTATACATTTGTACTATACATTGAATGGTGATTTGATTGGTTTCTTGTCTTCCTACTCTGGTCCGGGTTTATGCAGCCCAGGGTGTCTGTATCTACAGAAAGGGATTATGTAACTGCATGGCTACACGTATTATGTCCAGGGCCAGGTAACACCTACGTTATGTATTGTCGGCTTGCCACAAGTTTTAGATCTTTAGCAATACTCTTATCTCAACTATCTGTATACTACTCTACAATATTGACATTCATGTTTGCAACTGTATGTTCTAATATACCTTCCTAAGAGGCCATATCTGGGCATATGCCTTTAGACTTTCACCTACTTCTGGTCAGACTGCCCCAAGTTTGGCTTGCATCAGCTGACTCAGTGCATTCTTTGCTGTAATCTCTCCTTGCAGCTATACCACCTCCTTTGCAATTGCATTATCAACATAAAGTGGCATTGAATCATCTTGTATATTGCCAGAAATATATTGCACCAATCTGTCATACTCCATCTGTTTCACGATGATGGCCAGTGCCTTGTCATCCAGTTGCTGTTGTAAATTTCCATGTTCATTGGCAACTGTGCCTCATTCCCAAACAGCAATTTCACACAGTTGTATTAGTTTCTTGACTTATTTGCGGAACTCAACTTTGACTGTATGAAACCAATTCGCAACCGTATCTGGGATATCCTCCTGTGCAACTACCAGTGGGTGATTGATTGATTGTATGTTCCTGGCTGACTTGTTTATTATTGGTCCGCTCTCTGGTGATGTGGAACCCATCTAGCTGTTAATCTGGAAAGATGTGGCTAGCTCTGAAAGCTCTCAACATACATGCCACTGCTAAATCATTGTCCTTTCAATCCACAGTGGGGTAATAGGGTGTGGCATTAGGCAGCTTGTTTGTCATTGTCATTATAATGTATTATTGGGGCATAATGCATGTATTTCACTGTTGAAAATTCATCAGTGATCATTTTAACTACTGTTGCTGGAAATAAATTGGGCTCTGGTATGTATAAGGTGCTGGAGAAGCCCATCTGAAAGTATTGCTATCAACGTAGTAGTATAAAGTAACAATAGTCCATTCTCTGTCTAAGCTGGCAAGCTGTATTCTCCCTCCAATTTACGCAATTGTATGGATAAGCATATTCCACCTTCTTGTCTGTGTGTCCCACCAAGCTGCACTATATGTTACTCCTTTCTTTGTCTCCACATAAGTTAGAGTATGTGAACTTTGACAGTAGATGGTAGGCTGATATATTAGTGTACATTATACAGTAGTTGTAGAGTTAGATATACTGTAGCTGTAGTTTTGTTCAATACAGCAGTGGTAGAGTAACTGATAACATACCTGTCGGTTTGCTTAAAAGTCGACTCGCAGAAATCGTGCCTGGTAGCCATGAACAGGCTGTAATAATGGAGTTAAATTTTTAGTATATTTATGTGTAACTGTTGCTATAATAGCAGGCAGAAATGACCTTTGGTGGTTTAGAGTTCTTGAGACTCTTGACCATGAGATATAAATGGAGTATTTATGGTAAGTATTGTAGTGGTTATTAGGCTTATAACCTGTTGAAAGTATAAACAGAGAAGCTTGATTGTACTATCTAAGAAGACTACAAGGCCACATATATATGATTATACAAGTGTGAATGCATATGTACTCATCTTTGTATAGATCTGGCTGAATGCCATCAGCTCGACAGCAATCTCCTAGTCTCCCATACAGGCCATCAGCTCCAGCCATACGAAGGCTGAGATCTATTTGTGCAACATTCTATTCCAGTCAGTAAAGTGGTTAATTGGGTTGTAAGGGACATTAAATGACTTGCAGACTAGTGCGTAGGGCACCTTATCTGTAATGGTATATAATTGCCAGGCTAAACCCCGGCACTAGTCAATACGATATTCAACTGGATATCTGAAGAATTTTGGCCCAAGTCAGTGAATTTCTATGCCCTAAAATCCCCACAGATTTTCTTTCTGCCACTGGTTGATAGGTACCTTTACAAGATACCGCTCGTAGACCAATCCGTCCTTAAGCTCGGACGACCGACGAAAACTCTGGGAACAAGAGTAGGGCAAAGCCTGTCGTACGCCGAGATCTCTATCACATCACATCACGCTCATCGTAAGATTCGTAAGTAAGAGTTACCAGAAAATGCAAGCATCCATACTCACATTTGTATTACCAGCTTCCTTGGCTTATTGGTGGCGTCGTTGAATACACATGTTTCCATCCATACCCAATAAACCCAAAAGCACAACCACCTCCCTACACAGCACGGGCCAGCACACACCTTGAGTTGAAATGCACCATTAGGGCTGACAGGATCGTACGACTTGACGTTCAGCTCAGACAAATCGGAGACGAAAGCATGCGGGACGGCCTGCAACTGGCATGCATGCATGCGGGGTAAGAATTCGGGTAGGGCTACAATTCCATATGCTAGGTTTCGAGACAAAATCGGGTCCATTGGTTCCGAGTGCCGGCTACAATCCGGGGGAGATATGTGACTGACAGTAGATGGTCTTGACTCGGAAGGAGAGTGCTGTCTTACCACAATTGCTGCCTTAGGCTATCTGGGGGATAAAACACCAGAGAAGCATATTCCTCCGTGCTGTCTCTCTATCATAAGGTTTAACGAATAGAGAACACGCCTGCCCTGCTCTATGGAGATATACTCGTTGATCGTTTGACTGACCAAAAACCGGTCAACAATATCAGTCGATTTCGAGCACTCGGCGCACGAGACGGACGGCCTGACACCACTAGCTGCAGGTAGGGCTATCACACAAACCCATCCAAAGGGCGCTGGATCTTCAAGACAAAGTAATACTGGGATATTGGAACAGCAACCCCCGAGCGCCGCCTCCTCGCCGTGACATCAGTATTAGGTGAGGGCTGGGGAATGGGGAATGGCGGTGCAATATCTGGGGAAGGTTACACCGACGAGATGGTCCGATACGTCGATGTCGATCCATGGGCTAGTTCCCGAATTGAGTTCGCCACCTGTCAACGGGGATTCGCAACCCAACTGACGCAACACGATCATGAGTGATTTCAGGGATATATCTCCGATCGGAGTGGAGCTGGGGCGATAAGAAAGACAAGCTCGGCATGTACTCCGGTTTCTACATTCCGGCCGAAAAACACATTCAAGGATAAGTGAATTGACCCCACAAACCACCAGCAAAACCCCGTAAAACAAACACAAAATATATTACACAGTACTAAGTTACGTTTTCCGATCAATAAGTAGGTAGTCTTCATATACATATAAAGCTCTTATCTATTCCCTAGAATACACCTCTCCCACAACATCCATAATACACCCACGGACAGAATGTTAAAGGAAGAATAATGAAAGAAAGAGACAATAAGCAAAAGTATGATATGTACGCCGGGTATTATCAATACCAACCCATCCAACGTACCAACAAAGAAACTCCAAATGAATGACAGCTGTGCGCTCGAGACAAAGCTAAGTCTATAAACAAGCCCCAAAGACAATGCTGCTCCATCAAGCAAAAAGACCCCAGAATCCGGAAAACTTCCTTGCGCTCATCGTCTAAACCTAACCCACCGTGGACGCCAACAAAAACACAAATCATAAAACCATCGTTAATAAGCCCATCTTCTCCTTCTGCCCACTTGCAACTAACTGGTTGCAACAATCGCTTCTTGATGTTCTGAAATAACTTCTTCGTACTCGGGAAGCCTTGGAAGCTTGACATCTTCAGCGAGCTCCTTTCCTTTTCCCTTCCCCCTTGCCATCCCGGATCCACAACCACTCGTCCCAGCACTAATATCACTCCCAAGCTCTGGAACCATTTGCTTCGAGTCGTACAGTAGTCTAAAACGTTGCCCCCTCTCCACAACAAAGTTACTCTGGCGTGGTGCATCTGCAAACAGTTCTGCCATACATCTCCGTGCTAACCGCATATTGGCCTCCGGACTAAGTGCATGACGAGGGGCCCATTTCCCATCCTGGTCGAGTTCCTCCTCCTCAGATTCAGCAGCTCGGCGCGATGATACTGTCCGAAATACTGGGTGCATGCCCGGCGTTGCGACTGTAAGGATATCAGAGGGGTTAGAAATAGATTCCTGGTTGGAGAGTCCCGACTCTTCCCCGGTGGTTCCCGGTTCATCCCGCTCCGGACTTTGAAGATGGGGAAAATGCTCCTGTGTAACTTCCTGTCCGACATCTACAACCAGTGCAGGTATGACACGTCGCCTGCGCCTTCGAGGGAGGGTTTGATACCGAGGCAATGATCGCTCGTCTAGAGGCGGAGATAAGTCCACTGCTGCGGATAACACTTCGAGCCACTCTACGAAGGTTTCCAGTGTGGGACATGAGAGGAGGAACTGTTCCGTTTGAACTCGTAATCGAATGACGAAAGTCTTCCTACGCACCTACTGTTAGCTTCCGCAGAATACGGCCGGAAGGAGCAGGTAAAACTTTTTGTAATCGGTCGCAGCTCCAACTTGGGCAAGCTGCAGCGTATAACTCTCTAGCAGTGTACCAGGTAGCCAACCTGTCGGCCGTGAGGTATCTGCTTTCATTGCAGTGGTGGGAAATGGTATCTTCTTTGCCTTGTGGATATCAAGCTTCGTCCCGTGAAGCACTAGGTAACATTTACTCCAATTTCTCTTACGAGCTCGCTCGAAAGGATTCCGTTTCTCCATCTTTCTGTTGAGCACAGCTTCCTTATGAAGTGAGCAGGTATATTTTGGTAACTCTTCTCTCCCTTCCTCCTCTCGTGGTAATATCTTGAACCGGGATGGTGGCAGTCTATCGTGACCATCGTAGGCGGGAGGTGACGTTGGTATTGCGGGTGTAGATGCGTTTGGAAATGCGTTGTAATAACCAGATGATATCGGATAGACGTCTGTTGTGCTCCTTCGTAATGGATGTGATTGTGGTAGTAACACCGATATCCGAGATTCTGACCTGTCTTCGTTCGTCTGGCGACCAGAAGTCAAACTCCCCACCGAAAACTGGCCCATAGATGTTGGCCGAACCATCGGGAAAGAGTTTTGAAGCCGTTCCCACCAGAGCCCCAAGACCCGGTCGAAGTAGAGAAGTCGAGCCCAGAGTGGGACAAGAGCCCAAGAAAGAACGAAAGAAAACAAAGAACCGACTGAATGAATAGATGAATGATTATCCAGAATGGGCGAGCGAAAATAATATCCCCTTATTCTGCACTGTAATGTCAAGTGTAAATTGCGAGTGAAACAGACGAGGATCTCCTAAACAAATAAAAATGTGAACCCTCCACTTATGAATGGATCCGTGGGAGATGGGAGGTATACGTATGTAGCGGACCCAGTAACTGGTACCACTCAGTCGTGAGAAGATCTGGGCTGGTAATGATGCTTCTGCAGGGTTTCGGCGAGACGTGGTTGTTTATGATGCGGTATTTGAAGAGTGCAAGGCTGCAATATTCCCAGTCTTTTTTATATTATAACGGACAAACTGGGAAGCGCACTGACGTGGTTGAGGACGGGCCGATCAAGCGCGTAGTACGTTTTGGGAAGAGCTTTTGTTCCTGAATCTCGATACTTAAATGGGTTTGCTTGTTGACAGGCGTCGAGATGGTGCAATGGTAATACTTGGTTGCTGTATCCAAAACCCCATCCGGACAATGACGAGAGTCTGAGTAGTCGAGAACGAACGAACTCACAGCATTCAAGAGAAAGGTTCTAGAAGATAAGAATAAGATGGGGGGGAAGTGATGAAAAGAAGAAAGAGTCGAATTACTGCTGCCACCACATCGATCCGCTGTCGTGGTGAGACATACGTTCTTTGCGTTGTTGATTTTTGTCTGATGCGCTGGGTTCGGCGAGAAACAGTGAGAGAAGAGAGAGACCAGGCTGCAGAAGCGTGGCTGCTCTTCCTACAACTTCAGACATACCTTTTACACACAATGGGGTGTTAAGTATCCTTTTCGTTTTCCTTTTTCCCACTGCTAAGCTGAGGACATCTGGAACTAACTGTGAACCTGTGGGCCCATCACCAATCACTCCGCCGAGCGGACACTGACACTGGATTGGACGACAAGCCGACGGCAGTGTGGGACCATGCGTCCAGCTGAACGAATTACCCGCGATAAACAAAAAGTTGCCAAACGACAAGTGCGCCATGCGCAAGGGCGAGACGTGGTGGGGAGTGGGATGCTGCAGAATGTGGCTACATGTATGGTACAGTACGGCGGTGCAACCCTACCAGCCAACTTATTAGTAGCGGGTATGTCTACAAAAGTGGTATCATCATCGGCTGGAGCAGAACAAGAGTGTGGGGGATATGCGCTCAGTAGTCACTTCACTTTCAGCTTCGCATCTGTGGTTCAGAGTTGTGTGATATCGCAACATTAACAGCGGTTTTGAGACCTGACTAGATCCCTCTTCCCATCCCATCTGTCATGCAAAGTACTTTCGGACCGCTTCTCACCCTGCGAGATGCCTGTCGAATAAACGAAGCGAAGCAAAGCAGTGGTACTACTAGGGTGTTTCGCAGCACTCCTCTATATATTTCTAAGCAGACATATCACACTTTGCGGGGTTTACCCCGTGTCCTGGACTCTCAGAGTTTGCGTGCAATCGCATCATCTGAATCAGATAGTCAGAGCCGAGAAACCCAATCTGCAGTCATTCGGCCAAGTATCAGCCACGGACTACCAGCTCTTTGTTCTTACTGGGTAGAAAAGTCCTCTGCAGGCAACAACAAAACTGGCGAAGAGAGACTGTCGGGGCCGGATACAGATCCATACCGTACTGTACTTTCAGCCCCTGCCCTGGCCTTTAAGGCTGTTGCCTTTCACCAAGCAATATCCCGGGATCGATCTGTCAACATAGAGATCTCACCTCCGGACTTCTAGTGCATCCGTTCCGGTATTTACGTTTTTGAAGGAAACCCTCGTTTGAACACTCTTACAACTGCTATTGATAACCACGGATTCCGGTCCTCCCGATTCGGGCTTTTGTTCCGCAGCGCGGACGGAGAATACGCCCGGACCTGGGCCTTCTCCCTCACACCAGTCACTCGGAGAATTCAGTTTGCGATGTGTTACATATCCTGTGGCGAGTGGCGAAGCATCAAAGTTTTCTCTCATAATTCTCTGTATATAAATCGAGTCTTTCTCCTTCTCTCCTTCTCTCCACTGTATTATAGAATCAACACACGGTTCTCCCCTAAGTACTATAGTAACACGACGACTTCGATATCGATTTATACACCCTCATCAGTAATAATCTTCTCCAGTATCTCAGCTTCAAACACTTCCTCTTCCACCGCCTCCTCCAATATCTCCCTGGACTCCTGATCCAGCAAGCCCGTCAGCGCTGCCACCTCCCCATTCTCAAACCTTAGCGCAGCCTCTTTAACCTCACCCTCCTTTTTCACCTCCGCATCCTCCAATCTCATCGCACCCCTATAAAATACACCCGCGTTTTTTCGCAGTAACTCACGCACCTGCTCCGTTCTCGCAGCACACTCGATGCGACTACGCACTAACTCCATGTCACCCCTTGCCAAGTATATCCTCGCCTTTGTTGGCTCGAGTTTAGCGGCTTCCCCAAGAGCTTGCGATGCGAAGGCATAGTGCTTCCATGCCAGTTCCGGGATCGTCGAGGCGAGTGATACGTGCGCATCTGATTTCGCGCATAATGCGTCAGCGGAGGCAGAGAAAGACCATTCGGTCGGGTTAAACGATGCGGAGATTGCTGCTTCCCATGCGTTAGGGTCGGGAGAGGAAGTGCGGAAAAGGGATTCGGCAATGGCACATTTTGTGATTGCGGCGGTGAGGATGCAATTGGTTTGGCGATCGGGGAGGGAAGTGGAAAGCGGGGCTAGCTTTGAGGAGAGAAGGGATTCGACCGTGTGAATGAGGGGCTGTGGCGATGGGTGGATTGGGAGCAGGACGCTCAAGGTGGACAGGAGCTCTAGCAGAGTATCGAGGATGGTGGAGGGTGTGATCGAAGCTTGGATTACTGCGTACCCTTCGTCCTCATCTGCATTGGCCATTACCTCGGGAGCTTCAGACAATGACACCCCACCAGACTCCGTATCTATTTCCTCCTCGTCTGTCGGCAGCGCAGAGTAGGACGCATATATCGCCTGCTGCCTCTCGAAACAATCATTGAACATTTCGCACGCCGTATTCAGGTGCTGAATCGCCAACTCCTTATCCGCATCCCTCTCGTTCAGTATCGCATCTGCGAGCGAGCTATAAACCTGTGCAGTATTACTACCCCCAAACCAATTAGCCCTTTCTCCCAAGTACACGCATCGGAGACATACAACAGCGCATCCTCATTCCCCTTACCAAGCACCAAACACTCCCGATGACTCTGCAACGCCCTCTCCAGCAGTGCGCGTAGCTCTCGACACGGCACCAGTTCTCGCTCCTGCGAGACTTTGAATTCCAGTCGCGCCTTGTTGTACGCCGCGTCGAACGAGCGCGGGTTGAGCTTTAGGCTGGCTTGGTACGCTTCGACGGCGCGTTGGTAGAAGCGCCCTGCCTGCGGTTGTCAATGGATGGGCACGCAGGGATGTATGTGGACCGAACCTTGGGCTTATCGCCGGGACGCCAGCGGTCGCCGGATTCTTCGTATTCGATTCCGGCTGGAGGAGGATTAGCATGGAGGGGCACAGGTGAGGTGAGAGTGGTACCGGTGAGGAAGTCACTCGCGGTTTCGGGAAGCTGTTTGGGACAATTGTTTAGCATGACTTTGAGAGAGCTACGAGAATGCCCTACCTTCTTGTTCTTTTTGGAATTTGTGTGGAAGCGTCGACGCTGAGCTAGTGGCATTGTGAATTGTTTTAGGGGTCTAATTCAGCTATAGTTCCACAATCCAGCCAGGTTAAAAAGACTCAATTCATGATAGAGCTTGGCAGGGTAATGATGGTTCCGATGAGGTTCTTTGTCACCGCTTAGCTGCATGTATGTGCGGGGAGCATCTATTACTGAGCTCGAGTAGTAGCGAAGCTGAATTTTGCAACTCCCACTCTACGTTGAACACCACGTGTGAAAGATGACCCATAGACCCATATCATTGGCTTCAATTCATCTGCTAAACCATATCCTAACCTTAATGTGAACCAAAGAAAAATCGAACAAGCAAGAAAAAAACGCCTTATATCCCGACTACCCTTTACTTCCCTAAACTCTCCTTCATAAACTGCACCATCGCAAGCCACTTCTCGGCCTCCATCTTCTGCTTCTGTGCCTCATTGCGCCACATTTCCTTTTCCTTCCGTTCCTCTTCCAATTCCTCTTCCAACTCCTTCATCCGGTCCTGTCTCTTTTGCCGGTACCTCCGCGCCGCTGCCGTGTTGCGCTTCCTCCGAACATCTTTATCATCGTCGTCGCTCAGGATCTCGGTGGGTACGAGTTCCTTCGGACGCGGTGACTGGAGATCGGAAGCTTTACGTTTTCGGCGGATGTAAGACGTGGTGGTACTGCTTGCTGGTGTGGGAAACACATCGGTGGGGGAACCGTCAAGAGGTAGGAAGAGTGGAAGTCGTAGGTTGGAATCGGTCGGTGTGGGTAATGGTGCGACGTTGGGTGGCGTGGCACCGCAAGACACTGGAGTCAAGCCTTCTTGTATGTTAGCATGGGGAGGACTTGCAACAGATGAAGTATGAAGGTACCTGGAAGATCATGGCTTCGGCCGGACGACGGTGAAAACTTGCCAGGAGATGGCTCCTCGGAGCCCGAAGCATCCGGAGAAGGAGCCTGTTGTATAGGAATTATAGAAGTAGACGTTGGTAGAAGTTCTTCAATCAAGGTTGTGGTGAAGTCGAAGTAGTCTGGATCTAGAGCGGTAGTTGTGATGGTGGTGTTGAGGGATGATGATGAGGAGACGGGGTCAGAGTTAAATAACGATTCCTCTAGTTCCGAGTTGTCGAAAAGAGGGAAATCGAGTCCAAAGAATGAGTTATCCGGGTGAAAATCGTCGAAGGGTTGCGCAGAATCATGTGGTGTATTTGAGAGTTCGTCGTACTGATTAAAGTACGTACGAGCACTGAGGAACGGTGTTCCCACGGACGGCGAGGTCTAGTTGAATTTATCGGTCAGTGGGTAATTCGATGGGCAGGATCGTGTTTATTAAGGAGCGGAGAAACTCACTAAACATTTCGCTGGTTTTGGTTGATTGGTGATCGCTGCGGGCGATGAACTCACAGGAAATGTGGGGGCTCGCGGAGTAGAGATTCTCCTCCGCGATCAGGCGTAAGGGTGCTTGTGAAGCTGGTGGTGGCACTGATTGCCGGTGCAATGTTTTCTTAATGATGCTGGAGAAAAAAGAGGAGCTAGGAGGGGACGAACACCGACGTTATAAAGAGTCGAAATGAGCCAGAATGGGTGCTCTGACCGGGGGGATTCCTTGGCATTTCATCAGGTTGTATCAATGATGAGTCGACATGACATGATGAGAAAGCTTATGGTCGCACCAACAAAAGATGCTTTGTAATTGGGCGGCCTGAATGTAATCATACAGGATGTATGTAAGCGAGTATGGCACTGCCTAACTGGGCGGAGCAATTGCTGAAAGGCTCATTTTTTGCTCCCAGATCTCGGGGGAAAAAAGTGGTTGGCCACTGTGTGCAGCAGGCTGCAGCTCTGCACAATTGTTGGTATCACGCTCATAGCCATGCTGGATGCCAAGGGAGCCAGAATCAGACGCCCAGGAAGCCAGTTTCGGATACTTTTCCATCAAAACCCATACAGATGATTATTTTCCACTCGCCTTGGCATCCTTAAACTTATTCCTTTCGCTCTCACACTGGCGCTGGTCACTCAATTTCACGCATGCATCATCGCTGATCACACAAGCCTCAGCAATATCTGTTGTTGAAATATGGAAGGGGAGAACCGTGTGAATAGACTTAAGGTACAGAGACTGGAGAGCAGGAGAAAGACTCGAGATATATACAAGGTAGTTGGGTGCCTTATGCCCTACCGGCCGTGTGCCTTGACATCAGCTCAGCTGAAGCTCAGCTCGGTCAGGTTCATGCAACATCTGTCCTGGTGTCTCCAAGAGAAGTAAACTTAGGAGTAATGCCCAATTTCCTGGAAGGTACCTTCCATACAACCGATATGTCCTTTTTGCGTCCAATTGCTTTTCAACTACACCTTCAAAACCGGCTAAAGTAATCAGAATTGGCGTTTAGAAGTGACTGTTCAGACTCCAGAGACCTTTGACAACGGCCTACGAGTGATCTATCATACTGCACCCAAGTTATAGTTCTAAAGTACAATCAGGAAAATAAGTCATACATGTCTGACCGAAACTACCCACGTAACTCAATAAATCAGTAGTACGTATGGAGGTCAAACCCATCAGTGCACTCACTACCCGCCGTCGATTATCTGCTACTGCTCAATGTGCTTCCTCTGTAATTGGTGTCCTAGGTATCCGGGCCTCTAGGAACGATCTCGTGAAGTGTACAGTCTTCGCGACGGAGCGACTAGGATTGAACGTTGCTAAAAGACTGGCTCATCCAGAAATCAGTGCACACAGACCAGCAGAGATAGTACCATTTCGATATGCAGTAGTTGGTTGATCATGGCGGCCTTGGTAACATACTGGGTACTTCATATCACCGACTTGCATGACTTAATTTTCGCGATTTTCTCTCCCTCAATATTGGGTATTACTTCAACTAGACCCAAGTGTATTGAAAAACAATTTTCGGCTTTTCACGCAACAGACCCCCGAAGACAAATGCCGACAAAACTTCAACCTTCTCACTACTAAGGAAGTTCTCTCCGCATTGTCGTCATGGGGATCTATGTTGTACTGTGTCCGCTGTGCTGAATCTCTCTATTGACCTAAATTCACTGACTATCTCTAAGTCTAATTGACACGTACACAAGAACTAAAGTGCATGCAGCTCCATCGCGAAACCCTAAACCAACCCACGTGATAACCTATACTCAAACCCACAATCTGCAGGGCTAAAACCTTCATTCCCCAGAAAAGCCGCTCGCGATCGTCCCGTCCGCGGCTAAATGTCACATCTACTATCATGAACCTTCATTCGTCTGCCTTCTCAGCGTTGTCCTTTTATGTTTCCAGTAGCTAGTGTTTTATTTCAGGAGATTTTCCAACTCTACAACCAAGCAATATTTTTCAATTCTGAGAGCGTAGAATCATTCTCCAATGAGTGTTTGCATTCTGCAGGCGGTTTTTATTCGGTGATGGCGATCCCTTTTAACTATTTTACACTAAGTTTGTATCTAGGAAATTGGGAAATGGCTACGGCCCTAGGATCCATGGCCAGAATGAAAGTTATCATTCGTTAATTCGCACCGAGAGTGTATAAGGGCTGCTTAACTAAGGCGTTAACTGACTGCCCTAGAGCCGGGTCTCAAACAGCCAGCCAAATATTGTGTAATTTACTTCAGGTCGGGTGTATCTGCAGCATGTCGCAAGATCTTCCGAGTCAGTTGCCTGTCCGCTTGCACGTTAACTCTAGAACCAATGTTGCGCTGAATGGCGACAAGGTATGATTCGAGACCTTGTCCACTAGAGCCAAACGTTAGTTATACTTCCAGGTGTCGACTAACCTATAGATAAAGTGAGTATTCCTAGTTTATACACACTACGTGATTGTGTTGGACGACATCAGTTTGTAGGGCTTCAAATAGGTCTAAATACAAGCGTTCGCGTGGGAAGGTGTTCATACGGATGCAGGAGGACGAGCTCTTGCGTCGGCAGAATTCCTCGTAACCTTTGAGCTGAGTATTGCTCTAAGCGTTTTTGGGGTGAGGGGTTGTAAATTGACTGAAGGTAAATCCGTAGAAGGGAGAAGGCCGGGTAATTGTAAATAGATCTCGCATTTGATGGGTAGCTGGTAACCTTGTGCCTGAAGCACCTCATGCATACGGCCCAGGCGCCTTATAAGGGGTGGGCGCGTCCAGAGCCAACACCTAACAAGCCACTATCAAGCCACTAACAAGCCACTAGTGGGGCACATCGTAGCCATGCTCTCACCCTCAGCTCCCTGCTTCCACATCTATCCAACTTTGAGCTCAATTAACTCCGTGAGTTTTACTTTGACCAGAATATTGTTTCTATATGAAATGTAGTTAACAAGATGCTTTTTCATTTGCTTCTCTCCTTATTCAGTTTCGTCTAATATTCAACAAGTGATTGTAGATCAAGTACATTGGCTTCGACAATATGTTTCACTGTTAGTGTTAGCAACGGTTCTGAACTGTCGCTTCAAGGCCAGGTTGGGATCGGAATCGAACTGTTGCAAAAATGGCTGTTGGGGTTATCAATACACCAGAATTGCGAAGTCTAGTATGGTTCGATGTAAATCTCCTAACCCATGTGTATTGGGCGGGTTGTCAGTGGGTTGTTCTGAGGGTTCATCTGTAGATTTATATAATGCTCTTGCTTTTACTGGTTGATAATAGTATTTAACTAAAATTGCTTCTTCAACATCTGTTAATCAGTTGCTCAATGCTTTGCAGATTGTGATATCGATTATTTTGGAATCAATGTTTGTCCTTTTGCGATTTGTATTTTTAACTACTAAGGTGGTCAATAGTTCTTTTATGTGATCAAGTATCTACTTGTTGCCTTGATTAAATGATATACATGACCAAAAATTGTTGATGGGCCGTTGGCGTTTATTTTCAAGATGTCATAACAAAGAGAACGTCTACTATTTTGGCTGAAACGGCCGCCACTACAGGCTATGGGAATGATTGCCACAAAGTGATAGTTTGATTACCAAGAATACAAGTCCAATAATCGTTGACACTCTGTTGACACACATTTTCAGGATGGAACAGGGAGCATGATGCAGTTCATTTTGCTTCTAAAGGCGGTTAATAGTCCATTTATGGATATCTGCAACCATTCACCACTTAGATAACTCAAAATCATCAGCAACAACTCTAGTTTCCGTCAGAAACACCCAGGTGTTCTGAACGGCTCGGATGGCTCTGATGGAACCTCGTACCCTCTAATGGTGAATTACACGCTTCCTGTCACCCTGGCGATGGGTCATGTGGGATAGCAGAGCACCTGGGAGTGCCGGCAACATGTTTGGGAGCGCCTTGAATCACAGTAGAGCAGTCTGGGAAACACAACATCTTCTTTGGGAAAGCTGCTGGTGCGCCTGGAACTCATAGCTACTACTAATCATTCAACAATTTTTAAAACTCATGTATTCAGATCGTATTGTCATCTATGTATCTATGTATCTATATAGCTACCAATCTACAGACGGTATATCTGAACAGGCTGCAGGCGGTGCTTGAGAGCAATTCGAGGTGCACCTGAAAATGACGATTGAGTGAACTCAGAGATGCACTGGGAGGCCATGATCAAGTGAGTTTCGAGATGCACTTGAAGGCCGAGGTCAAGTGAACTGAGAGATGCACTTTGAGGCAGTGATCGATCGAGTTTGGAGATGCACTTGGAGGCCATGATCGAGCGAGTTTGGAGATGCACTTGGAGGCCGAGATGGAGTGAACTCAGAGATGTACTTGGAGGCCGGATTCGAGCGAGTTTGGACATGCACTTGTATGCCAAAATCGAGTGAACTCAGAGATGCACTTTGAGGCCGTGATCGAGCGAGTTTGGAAATGCACTTTGAGGCCGAGATGGAATGAACTCAGAGATGCACTTTGAGGCTGTGATCGAGTGAGTTTGGAGATGCAATTGGAGGCCGAGATCGAGTGAAGTGAGAGATACACTTGCAGGTCGTAATCGATCGAGTTTAGAGATGCACTGGGAGGCCGTGATCGAGTGAGTTTGGAGATGCACTTGGAGGCCGAGGATGGGTGAACTCAGAGATGAACTTTGAGGCAATGTTCGAGCGAGTTTGGAGATGCGCCTGTAGCAGGCTATGATCGAGCGAGATTGGAGGAGTACTTGCAGGTGGTTGATCTGGAGGCGGTGGATGGGACGCGCGCCAGGTTCTGGGACTCTATTCATCAGTAAGTTAACTCGGAACCGTGGGAATGTGACGACGTGACTTTACCTTTGAAGCTCTTATAGAGAACTGGCTGGTAGCAGTGGATTGGTAGGGAGGTACATCGGAAGCTGAAGCAACATTTAGGGATCAACTCGAAATCGTGAGAATGAAGGGATGACAGACAATCTTAGGTGTATGCTGTACTTGGTGTATGCTGTATTCAGTGTGAACACATGATGATGGCATGGAAAGGGACGACTTAACATTGTGTACTTGCGATGATGGTACGGTTGTGGACAAGAAAGAGAGAGATGGGGGATAAACATGAGAGCGATATGGAGGATATGAGCGGCTATGAGAAATCAGTAGGATGACTTGCCTGATCAGGTCTAGAAGAGGCCTGATTGGGTTTAGAAGACCTCGTATCGGTGTTATTACCCGCGGGATGAGGACTCGTACCTGCCATATCGTGGATGGTCAATTGACTCGCATACGAAATTCTCTCAAGTCCCAGTTTCTCATGATGATTTCCCCCATCTCCTCTGATCTCTCTCTTTCTTGTGCTCAACTCTACCATCACCTAAGAACATGAAGTTAAGTCATCCCTCTCTATCTCTCCATGCCATAATCATGAGTTACCACCGAGTACAGCATTCACCAAGTACAGCATCATCCCGAAATCGACAGTCTCCCACTCCCAGCCAGTTTCTCACCTCTCAGTGGATGTTGTACTCAACTCTCTACATTCCCACAATTACAAGTTAACCAATGAATAGAGTCTCAGCTGCCGTCGCGCCTCCCTTCAAATTGACCACCTCCAAGTACTCCTCCAATCTCACTCAATAATAGCCTACAAGTGCATCTCCAAGCTCGCTCGGTCAAAGCCTCAGAGTGCATCTGTGAGTTTACTCGATCTCGGCCTCCAAGTGCATGTCCAAACTGGTTCATTCACGGCCTCCAAGTGCATCTCTGAGGTCACTTCATCTTGGCATCCAAGTGCATCTCCAAACTGGCTCAATCACGGCCTGTAAGTATATAGTTAAGGAGCGACGGTGGGTGTAAGGAGATACAGGGGTAACGGAGGTGGAATGAGCGATGCAGAGTATATATTCGGGAGACCCCGGGGTAGATAGACAGCATCTCACTTTTATCTCATCTTGTCATACAACGAAAATACACACTCTGCCTTTCCCAACTTTTGGTCTCACTCACTCTTTCCGAGATTTCGTGGATCCATTCAATTGCGTGGATCCTCCTGGCCGGGTAGTATCATATATTCTCACCTTCTTCCTACGCTCCTTGAGCTTACTGTAGAAGGAACGTGAGGAGAGATGTTCGCAGCGTCACCCATTGCGATCCCGATGCAAGCGTGTACCCAATGAACCCATTCCGACGTATGGTTACAGTTGGCCACAACACCAGAGTGTTTGTTTAAAATAGGAGACCAATGGAGCGAGAAGAAACGACAATCAGAGGGCGATATGCAATGTGACGCGCAGTATTGACGCTGGGTGCGGAGTAATCCACCACCAGGGTGTCTCTGACGGCTCTGACAGAGCGTGTCCACTCTGACGCAGCTATTCCGCCCGGACGGAAATGTTTTTTGCTGATGATGGACATCCAAAAATCGTTCACACTCAGTTGGCACATCAGCAACAACTCTAGTTTCCATCAGAAACACCTGGGTTTTCTGGACGGCTCTGATGGCTCTGATGGAACCTCGTACCCTCTGTCAGAAAATTACACACTTCCAGTCACCCAGGCAACAGGTCCGAGTTTACTGGACCAATGTAGTGACCTTCAGGTGCACCTGGGAGCACCTGTGTGCACTTTGACTCACTGTAGAGCAGTCTGGGAAAAACATCTTCTTTGGGGATGCTGCTGGTGCGGCTGGAAATCATAGCTACTACTTATGATTCAACGATTTTCAAAACTTATGCATTCAGTTTGTATTCTCATCTAGGAATCTATGTCTCTATATAGCTACCTATCTACGCACGGTATATCCGGACTGGCAGCATGCGGTGATTGAGAGCAATTCGAGGTGCACCTGAAGATGTCGATCAAGTGAACTGAGAGATACACTCCAAGGCCGTGATCGAGCGAGTTTGGAGATGCAATTGGAGCCCGAGATTGAGTGAACTGAGAGATGAACTTGGAGGCCGTGATTAAGCCAGTTTGGAGATGCACTTTGAGGCAGTGATCAAGCGAGTTTAGAGATGCACTGTGAGGTCTTGATCGAGGGTGTTTGGAGATGCAATTGGAGACTCAGATTGAGTGAACTTAGAGATGCACTGGTAGGCCGTGATCGAGCTAGTTTGGACATTCACTTGGAGGCTGAGATCGAGTGAACTCAGAGATGCACTGCGAGCTGAGATCAAGCGAGTTTAGAGATGCACTTGCAGCAGGCCATGATCGAGGGAGATTAGAGAAGTACTTGGCGGTGGTCGATCTCGAGGCGGTCGATTGGAGGTGCGCCAGGTGCTGAGACTCTAGTCATCGGTTAGTTACCCCAAAATCGTGGGAATATGACGAGGTGACTTTACCTCTGAAGCTCTTATGAGAAACTGGCTGGTGGGAGTCAATCTGTAGGGAGGTATGCCGGAAGCTGAAGTTACATTCAAGGGTAAACTCGAATTCCAGAGAATGAAGGGACGACAAACAATCTTAGGTGTATTCTGTACTCGGTGTATGCTGCACTCGGCGTATGCTGCACTCAGTGTTAACTCATGATGATGGCATGGAGAGATAGAGAGGGATGACTACACTTTGTGTTCTTGCAATGATGGTAGAGTAGTGGATGAGAAAGAGAGAGATGGTGGTTGAAGATAAGAACAATATGGAGGATACCAGCCGACCTGAGAAATCAGGGGTACGACTTGTCTGATTGGGTTTAGAATACCTCATATTGGTGTTAGTACCTGCTGGATCGGGACTCGTATCTGTCATATTGGCGATTGTAAATTGACTCGCACACAAAATTCTCGTAAGTCCCAGTTTCTCATGATGATTTCCCCCATCTCCTCTAATCTCTGACTTCCTTGTGCTGAACTCTACCATTACCTAAGAACACAAAGTTAAGTTATCCCTCTCTATCTCTCCATGCCATGATCATGACTTAACACGGAGTACAGCATAGGTCAAGTACAGAATCATCCTGAGACTGACAGTCTCCCGCTCCCAGCCAGTTTCCCGCACCCAGCCAGTTTCCCGCACCCAGCCAGTTTCCCGCACCCAGCCAGTTTGCCATCTCTTGGCGGATGCTGTTGTACTCAACTCTCTACATTCCCATAATTAGAAGAGAAGCAATGAATAGAGTCTCAGCTGCTGCCGCACCTCCCTCCAAATCGACCGCTTCCAAGTACTTCTCCAATTTCGCTCAATCATTGCCTGCAAGTGCATCTTCAAACTCGCTCAATCATGGCCTCCCAGTGCATTTCTGAGTTAACTCATTGTCAGTCTCCAATTGCATCTCCAACTTCGCTCGATCACGGCTTCAAAGTGCATCTCCAAACTCGCTCGATCACATCCTCCTAGTGCATCTCCAAATCCGTTCTATCACAGCCTGTAAGTGCATCTCTGAGTTCACTCGATCTCGGCCTCCAAGTGCATCTCCAAATTCGCTCGATAACGGCCTCAGAGTGTATCTCTGTGGTCACTCGATCTCGGACTCCAAGTGCGTCGCTCAACTTGCTCGATCATGGCCTCCAAGTACATCGTTAATGAGCGATGGCAGGTGTACGGAGATACATGAGTAAAGCAGGTAGGCTGTGCGATGGGGAGCACATATTTGGGAAACCCCAGGGTTGATAGACATCATCTCATTTCCATCTTATTTGGATCCACGCAATTGTGTGGATTCTCACGGCCAGGTAGTATCATATCTTCCCACTTTCTTGCCAGGCTCCTCAAGCTAGAACCATTCCTTCTCACAAAATCCAATTGAATGTCGCAACAGGTGTGGCGGAATGTCAATGGTGGGCTCACTGCTGTCTAGCTCCGTCGTATTACCACAATGGCCTCCAAGTGGTGCTTCTCTCGGTGCTCAGAATTGGCATCTCCTGGTGCTCCTCCGATTCTGCTTGAATACCATCTGTGGCCAGATTGACCATATGTTTATATATAGAGATACTTAAATAATGTATGCCATATTATGAGGTAGCGAATCTTGTGACTGTAACAACGACGATTATGATAGACGAAATGCCTTGTGCTTATGGAACCCTGAGAACCAATACTTTGAGAATACGACACCAAGTCTCCTGCAGAGCTGTGCAGTGGTCTCAGCTGCTCCAAAATATGACTAGAACCCATTCTGACGTATGGTCACAGTTGGGCACAACACCACAGTGTTCGTTTACAATAGGATACTGATGGAGCGAGGAGAATCAGCGAAACTGCAATTGGAGGGCAATATGCAACGCGAAACGTGGTATTGGTGATGGGTGCGAAGTAATCTGCCACCAGGGTATCTCTGACGGCTCTGACGGAGCCCGTCCACTCTAACGCAGCCAATCCGCCTGGTTGGAAATGGTTTTTGCTGATTCACTCATTTTCAGAATGGGGCACTGGCCATATTGCTGTAAGGACATATATGCTGGTGCTTGGCAGTATAAGGATATGCTATACAGTTAGTGTGACCAATGGGTCTGGGTAACCTGCCAGCGGTATGGCTGTGGACCGCAAAAATGAGTCGATTCACTTCCAAACCTGTCCAAAAACCCTTCCAAACACCCGACCTACTGAATGTTGGCTGGCCAAATCCGGACCAGTACCTGTCAACCTGTTGGTTTCAATTGGTGTAGCTAGATCTGTCTGTTCTAGACTGCAGTTCTGCGTTTCACGTTTCACATTTATAGTCGCATTCAAATATGCTACTGTTAATGGAAAAGTATTGGTAATGTATCAGCAAAAAATCTTTCCGTCCGGGCGGAACGGCTTCATCAGAGTGGACGCGCTCTGTCAGAACCGTCAGAGACACCCCGGTGGCTGATTGCTCCGCGCCCGGCCTCAATACCATGCCTCACGTTGTATATCGCGCTCCAATCGCTGTTTCGCCATTTCTTCTTGCACTGTCAGTCTCCTACTTTACACAAACACTCTGGCGTTGTGGCCAACTGTGATCATACGTCAGAATGGGTTCATTGGGTCCGGGCTTGCATCGGGATTGCACTGTGATGGGAGACGTTGCGAAAATCTCTGCTCGCGTTCCTTCTACCTGTGCGCAAAATGCAATTCTCACTTTACTAATTATACACATCAATCCAAGTCGCCAGATCTATGTGGCTATTGACAATTCATCGCTCGTTCTGTCCGTCTCCTGTCTTACTACTAGTAGCTATCTCTGGAATTAGGTGCATGCAGCCGATGATGTTTCCCACGCTGAAAACTAGCAAAGCAACGGCTGCCGGTGCTTGTCTCACTTGTAAAAATTTCGAGACAGGATCCAAGTTACCCGAGGTTTCAGCTATTGTGGTGAGCGACAGGGCTAACCAGTACTCAACGAAAGCTCCATCCTTGTTTTGGAGATTGATTTTGAATAGTCATTGCAGTTGCCACGGGAGACGCCCATTCAGCACGCTATAACACCTCCCCGGGAGTTGCTTTATCCGCACCCAGTCATTCCGTCGATCCCCTCTGCGCCAGCTCTGGCTTCCTCTGCATCGACACATCTGAGATATGCGTTCACCTTCTAAATCCTCAACTTGAACCTTAATACCATGGTAAATACAAAGCTCCGTTGCGTGCAGTTGTTTATCCGATATATATGTCTTGTTACGACTCCTATGCTTTATAAACTCCCGCGTGACACGGTATATTGCTGCACCGTGCATTGCGTCATGCGTATTGTCGAGTAATGCTCTGAAGTCTTTGATAATAGCATCAGGATGCTTTACATCACGGCGGTTTTGGGGTCCTATGAATTCGGGCTTCGCATATGCCTGGGAGCTCAGGGGGGCAGCAAAATCAACACCGGAAGGGAAGACTTTGCAGGCGGCAGCGCTGTTCTTGCAAAGCTGAGCGAGGGCTTGGAGACTGAGCTCTCTGATTTTGAAGCAGAGAATGTGACGCTGATAGGTCATTACTTGTGGCAGGTTGTTTAAATTGTGATTGGAGGCATTCCAACCATCCTTGAGTTTGGTTTTATGTGCTTGGTCATGTCTCTCGGCAAAATACTGTTGCAAGGCTCCGTATCAACGAATCTGTTCGGCCCAATGAAACATCAAGTGGATCTTTGGAAAGTTGAAGTCGGCATCTAACTCCTTGGAAAGATCTATCTCGTGGCTGATATAATCCCACCAGGCGTTCATTTAACGCTGCTTCTTGGAAGGCGTCCAAGTTTCAGCATTTGTTTCTTGTCTACCTTTCATTTCTTCACGAGTTCCGTTCTCAGGGCATTGGCTTTGGCCATTATCTTTTTGCTGGCTCGCCCGAGTAAGAAAACAGCTTTGAAGTTGTGAAAACGATGGAAGGCGTCCTCCATGTAGCTCAATGTTGCATCATCGTGAGATTTATATGGGGCATACATATAGAATTCTAACAATGCCGGGGTGCACTCAATTGCGCGATTGAATATTGGATGCTGAGCAGGGCTTCCGCCTCATAGAGACTGGGTTACAACTCCATGCATGTACCGGCTCATCACCTTCATCTCCTTCCCATTCCGTTGAGAAACATCTTCATATGACTTGTTTTTTGGTCTGAGGTCGTGGTAAGCAGGCACAGATAACCTGATTGCATTGTACCTGTCGAGCCGTTCGTGCGTCTTCATGAAGTGGAAAATCCATTTCTGGAGGTGGTCAAGTATGCCGATCTGCCTTGCACGGAGGAGGTGGGGCTTGGGGAGGTCGCTCACAATACAGTGAATGTGTTGAAACAGATTAAATCCTCTGTGAACATGGCGCGATGAGAGTTCGGTATCGGCTGCCTTGGTGTTGTTATTGGTGAGCCATCTATATAGGTTGTGATCCCGCCGGGGGTGTTGCTTGTCACGATGCACATAATCTCCAAGTTGGTTCTTTGGACAGTCGCACCACAAACAGTTATGCCACTTGAAATGATGTAGGTCGCTATACTCTGGGCAATCTGCAAGCCATGCTGCTAAAACTGGTTTCCAATGACTCAAGTTGCCATCTGCACAGAGAACGTTGTAATACCCGCTCTCAGCGCTGGGAGGTTGTTCAAAGGTGAATGGCTGGAGTACCCGCTGGAGTACTTCATTCAGCACTTCTCGGTTTGTTTGCCACTGCTTATCCAGCCGCTTCTGAGGAATATTGCGGTTCATGATTGGAATCGGTAGGAGAGCGACAATTACGATGCTGTGCATTGAGGGCGTCTGGCAGATCTTTGAAGATAGATTGCCAATTGTCATATATAGAGGCCGCTCTTTCTTGTCACCAGCAAAATTTGAGAGATGTATTCTGTCGGACATGAAGATCAAGGGAACCACTGTATCCCCCACTGTGAGTGTTGACTGAACATCGATTAGCAGGTTAATATCCTCGAGTATCTCTGCTTTCCTGTGTCTCCCACCACCAGTCTGCATTGTGCATTTCGGTATAGAGGCGTTTCGGGGGCATACCGCTGTTAAAGCTGCGCTGAGGGGCGTAAATGAGATGCTCGGCGTAGGCTGGCTGCCGCATCAACCATCTCATGCTTTTGATGATATCTCAACTCCAGTATTTGATAGGGCATTGGTGATTGTCATTCCATCTCATATCCTCAAGAGTGTGTAGTTCCCACTCCCCGATAGCCTGATCATCTGGCATGCTAGCCACATGTTTCTGGACGCCATCCCCGTTTTTGAAGCTTGGGAAACTCAGGGTGGTGTTTTCTTCCTTCAGCACTTTGTCATAGTACATCTTCATGCCCTTGTTCTTGATCCCACACTGGATATAGTTGTACTGTTCATGTGTCGCAAATGGGTAGTAGGGATTGTTTTGTAGTTTCGATTCAAGGCAACCCTGAGCGTCGCGTTCCCATGGCTCAGCAATGTAATCGATCAGCAGAGCGCTGGCACCAGGGTATATTTCCGTCTGCGGCAAAGGTGGCGGTGGTTAAGACTTCGACTGTGCGATGTTTTTATCGCGGTCGAGGTAGGGAAATGCGTCCAAGTCTTCGACTGAATCTTGGTTGGAGTTGAACTCACGACGCTGAGCGGGTTCAACGCATCGGGGCGCGCTGCGAAAAGTCATATTCTTCTGGGTTGCAACTTGAAGGTGTTCAGGATGGTGTAATTTGATATGTTTAAGTTGCTAGCTGTCTGAGGTGAACTTCTTTTGGCATGAAAATTCGGGGCAACAGAAAGGGGTCTTCTCTGGCATTGTCGACGACATGCGAGGAGTGGAGTATACACTGTGGAAAGGGAAGAAAGATGGTGCTGGGCCTGAGCAGCCTCGTGTGTAAGCTTACGATACTTTGAGCTACCTTATTGAGCTTCAACACCATCAGAAGGAGGATTCTTACATGCCAGGAGTTGCAAAAATGCTGGATGCGTGATGTCCCATAATACTATGAATGAACTAAAACCAATTAAAATAAAACCAGTACAAAACCCATAAATAAAATAAACCTTCAGCGATCCAAAAACCTCGTAACGTGTGTAATAATAAATGCCTGAGATAAATAGATTAGAATAAAGGAAACGAACAAGACAAGAACCCGACCCTAACCTGAATGCAACAACCATCGCCTCCTCTGCAACAAGAGGACTGGTTCACTCCTCGCCTACCGAACTATCCGGGTACGCCTCAGGGACAGGGACATCGGGGAGAGGGACATCGGGGAGACTGCTGCCACCTGCCGATTTAATCAGCAGCTGCTGATCCACATCCGCATCCGAGGAGTTTTTGGCTGTCTCAGCTTCTTGCAGAGTTGGCACCACCGGTCGAGGTTTTTCCAGTGTCACAAGCCCCAAATGCTCCATCCCACTGAGGAGATGAGTCTCCAGAGTTCGTGGTTGTTGGCGAGGCTCCGTGGTTTGTGGCTGTGGGGCAGACGCCAGAGGTTGTGGCCGTGGGGTATACTTGCGCATCTCCTGGCATTGCTCAGGTAGCACGATTGGCTGATTGTCTACCATGGTATCTACATCATCAGCCAATGTATTTACCTTCTCTCCCTGGCCAATCATCCGAGGTTTGTTGCCATCATTCTCATCCTTATCCTTCCCCTCATCCTCATCCTCCTCCTCCACCTCCTCCTCATCTTTCTTCTCTTCATCTTCCTCCCCATCATGGTCATCGTCCCTTTCCATATCCACATCGCTGTCTTCATCAACGCCATCTGGTGCGTCCACGTCATCCTCCATGCGCATATCCACATCAGAATCACGTTCTGAGTCATATTCGCCATCCGACTTCTCGGTAGAGTCGGGATCATTCTCTGAGGAAATTGACACGGCGGGCGATACTTCCGGCACTAAATATACCCGCTCTAGTTAGCCATCCGTGTCTGAGTCTGCGTCATACGTTTCCCTCGGCAACTGCACAGCAACGGCAGAAGAGATATTATCTCCTCCTGGAGTTTGTTTAACAATACCTTTCCCTTTACCATTTCCCTTCCCCTTCTCATTCCCCTCCTGTGTTGCTTTCCCCTTCCCTTTCCCCTTGCCATCCTTTGTACCCTTTCCTTTCCCAGTCCCTTTCTCACCGCCCTGCGTGTCCTCCTCACCCTGACTCTCGTCATTGTCATTGCCATCGCTGGGATGGCTCCTGCCACCGCTCGGCACTCTGGGATCCGCCCAATTCTCATCATCATCATCCTCCTCGAATATCTCATCCCAATTCAGTGGTCTAACGGCTAGGAAGTCACCTGGCTTGTACTGCCGGTAGCTTGGTGGCTCAATCTTTACCCTGAGTTCATCGCTACCGTACAAAGAGAAACGCTCGCCAGTGTGTTTAACTTTGCCTGAGCTGGTTGTCTGCGGATTGGAGCAATTAACTTGATCCCTGAAAGCACGGAGGTTGTCCCACCTCCAATTGATCATTCAATTGCGGGTTTTGTCAAACATTTGCCCTAAATATGAGCGGAAGGCTGCCCGTCACTCCCGAAAAAGTGAACTCCTGTTCCTGCTGTGCGGCCACATCAGCTGGAATTGTGAAAAGTGGCAAGTTGTGACTGGATCAAGAAAGATTATATCATAAAAGAGGTCCCAGGCCCTCTCATTCTTGACGCTGCAAACATTCTATATCCGTATGACTCCATGGATGTGTTTCGAGATGAATCCCTTTATACGGTCCCGAACCAACAACAGGCGTTGATTTATAACCGACGTCGGCATTTTTGCCCTAGCGGTTGCCTTCCCCTTTCCTGTAAAGCTACCCTTAGGTGGCATCGCTGTGAGTTGAAACTGAATCTACATCCGAGGCATTAGCATTATGATACAGTTGAACGTAGCGGAAGCAAGCCCGGAGTGAACAGACAAAGTTCTGTAGGTTATCAGGTGTGTTTTGGAATGAGAGGGGTTGTTTTGTGCAAGTCACGTGATGTCGTGATAGTTCAGGATGCCGGTGGTGTGTTTAATTGCTGGCAGTGTATTTAATACAGGGGGAACAGAGAATGGAGGTGTAAGTTGGAAGAAGGGAAATATATACTCGAGTTTCTGCGATTTGATTCATATCCTGCGTTTTGTTGGTTAATGAACACAAAACGGCCCAGCCTTTATCTTGCACAACTACCAGGCACGTCATGAATGAGCAGCCTCGAGACCAGATTCAGTACTCGCGGTGAGGACAGTTTGCGACACTGGGCGTTGCTTTGGAACCACATACCACTTTCACTGCTCAGACCTTGTATATCTCGAAGCAAACTGAGTAGTTCTCAAGTTGTCCCAACTGTGCAACCATCCAACACGGCTACCAACGCCTAGCAGTGGAAAAAGCACACGCAACTCATGTCATAGGATAGAGAATACATCCTTGTTTGCTTCGCGATGCTTTTAGCTCTGCCAAAGGGGAATTTCCGCCGGGAAGCTAAAGATATACACAATCAAGGATTCGAAGTATTGTGCCAAGAACGAGTGCAATATGATGATAATTGCACCCCGAAGGCATAAACACCCTTCAAGTGGGGCAAATAGAGCTTTAGACGTTGCTGTAACAGTGAATATCAATGCTGAGATCAATCTGAGTATAATCTGATGGCAGTTAACCCCACAATTGAATGCTTTTCAAGGGATCTCATCCCTGAGTATTGTCAGGGTTTAGAGTCTAGCGCAGTATACATTGCGCCTCACATTTTTGTCGAATCCCTCCATGGTCACTCAAATAGAAGTCTACCTCGCCTGCTGTTGCATATGCATGCAGAGGAAATCATTCCGACCTTCTTAATGTGAAACATCTATATCGGACTATGCCTTCCCAAAGCCATCACCTTGACACCACTCCGGTCATAAGAAATGTTCGAAATCTTGCTAATCGTCAGAATCAACAAAAGCGTGGGCATTTGGGGAATTCTCAGCGTCCACCTGCTAGGAGATGCATTTCTGTACTGGCTGGCGGGAGGGATTCCTCTCAAGGAGGGGGTTCCGTACCCTCTACAATCCAAGATCAGAACTCCACCCCCTCATCTTCACTGAACAATTCTCGCCTTGCAGATATCACTGAATGTGTCACTTCCACCCCATCTGCTACACTGCGACGGTCAATAAATACTCCAACCGCCACGCCGGGTACAAGCAGTCGTAATGGACCAGCACCAGAAGGAACCTTACAGACAGACTCAACATGTCGCGCTGTATCCAGCCCCGCATCCGGCATTGCTAGCACTCCCACTCCTCTCAGCCGTCTTGAAAACCTGTCTACCCCCATCCCTAACCCAGCAGCCTGCGCGATCATTACAAATCCAAAGCGAATGCAAGCTACAGGAAAGAATCAGAGACAGAGGCAGTGGCAATTGCAACCGCAGGTGGTTACTACACCTCAATCAATGGTCTCCGGCTGTCGCAGCATCCATCCGTTTGGGCACTCAGACATGTCGCGTCTTGTACTTGCAACGGGTAGACTCCTGGAGCTCTACATGTGGAACAGATGGCTGTTTATGAGTGAAAGCGACTTGGAGATGGTAAGTTATGCAACGCGACACGTTGCGAAAGCATTAGCTGAAGCCCCACACTGGCAGATAATAGAGATGTACTGGAACACTGCTATGCAGCAAAACAACATTTGGTCCATAGCATTCGAGGCACGTACAAAGGAGATCTTGAAAGAGGTAAGCGGAAGCAATGGCCCACATTGGATATTACACGCTCAAACCAGTACCAGGTTCGCGCACAAGTCGATAAGGTAAAATCCCATTGTATTCAATCAACAAGCGACAACATTGCAGAGCTTTATGATCTCCACCTCTTTGAATCCGCCACAGAGCGTTTGGAATTCATTGATTCCTTTCTGGGAGACAATAAGTATCTTTTTCCTGTAGCAGAGCATGTGGAAGGTGGTGTACGGAGTCTAAATCCAACGCAGAGAGAGTTGAAAGCTGATAACGAATGGCTAGCGTTCACTTTACTTCCTGACGGAAGCAATCCCGCAGTTTATCTACATCAAATTCTATGAGCGGGCAAATAACCGCGGTAAGTATGCTGATGGATTTTATAATTCCATGATTGACGACAAGGACAGTCATATACCCTTGCCACTGATCATGTTTATATGCACTGCGTTGCGCCATGCTCTCCTGGAGTGGCAAAAGAACAAAGGTGTTCATTCGAAAGCTTCCAAGTCCAAGCTGAAAGCGCACAGACCTGATCCCTCGAACTAGTTCAACTACAACAATGACGGTGGAAAGATTGCATCCTGCTACACTTTAACGAGTTGCAAGTTGTTATCCTCGCCTGGCATTGCAGACACATAACCATTCTTGATGAATACCTGGAACACACTACTGGAGAGCTACCAACAGAGGGTGTACAAAAACACTCTTGCTACAGTCAAATGTGAAATCCAACAGGCGGAGAACCCAACGGCTGCCATGGTGATCAGCGTGGAAGCAGCGCGTGTTGACAATGGTATTCTTCTTGACTATTTGTCCTCCGAAGTGGCGCTTCAGGAACCTGAGATCGGAAGCACTGATGCAAACTTCCCGATGGACAACAATTGCACGGATGATGAACTGCATTTCGGGATGCCAGGGGACAGCGGGGATTACAAAGATGAAACTGACAAAAGCGATGAGTGAAATGCCATCCCCACCGCCAGCCGGCGATGACAGGCCGCGACTGAACTCGAGTGGTTTGACCTGGCAACCAGTGATGTCGACAAATATGAGGGCGAGGATGGTGACGATGTGGATGAGCAGGAAGAAGCATTGCAAGCCGATGATGGATCAACGCAGAATGCGGAGGCCTGAGAGCACCAGTAATATCGACGGGTATGAGGGCAAGGATGGCGATGATGCAAATGAGGAGAAAGAAGCATTGCAAGCCGACAATGGATCAACGCAGAATGTGGAGGACTGAGGGCATAGTACTAGAGAGTGTGAAGATTGGACAGTATAATTCAGACATGTGAAATATGATAATGGCGAAGCAAATGCAACGGCAAGCGATGTATCCGAAGCGAAGACTGTATTGTAATAAGTGACAACATCTCAAAGCTAAACATATATGGGGAGAGTGCGGCATCTGATATATAGGAATAGCGGAGAGGTAAAATGTGCCACTCGGCCGGAAAAAGGCATAAACATCACCGGGCATTGTGTAAATGGCTACAGCATAACTGCAGCTCCTGCGAAGAGTGTAACACATGTGTCGTTCTGTTGGTGCATATCCGGGCGCAAAGTCAAGAAGGTATGTATGCAACGCGACCCATCGCCTGGGCAACGGGAAGTGTGTATTTCTCTGTTAGAGGGTTCCAGGTTCCGTCATAGCCATCAGAGCCGACCGGAACACCCGGGTGATTCTGACCAAAACTAGGGTTGTTGCTGATGTGGCACGTTATGGTTTATTTTCAATGTATTGGTGGCCTTAATGATTAAAACGAACATACACAAGTGCCATATCACATCCTCAAAATGAGTGTCAACGGAGTGTCAATGATTGTTGGTTGTGTATCTTGGGTAATCTATGGGGCAACAGGTTAAATACAGTCATAAACATAGTATAGGCCACCTCTATGGGAAAAAGATAATGCGAAATGCTCTCTACCACATCTTCAAAATGAGCATCAACAGAGCATCAACGATTGTTGGTCTTGCATCTTTGGTACTATTAGTAGCGCTTGATCAGAAGCCTCCATAAAGAAAGATATGGTAGCATTTATAGGCAGATATATATGGGAAATTCCCTCCACATTCTGCCGGACAATAGCAACTCATTTTCTTTATAGTACTACGACTAAGTATTCTTGAGCTTTTTAGAGTACAAAAATAGTCCAAACCATGTATATAGACCATAAAGGCCAAATCGCGCTGTGAGTATCGATGATGGAAGGCCAACAATTGGTGACACTCCATTGATACTCATATTCAAGAGAGGGCAGGGAGCATTTCACTTTCTCTTTTGCCTATAAAGGCAACCAATACTATATTTATGACTATTTGCAACCTGTCATCCCCCAGATTACCCAAGATATACAACCAAGAATCGTTGACACTATGTTGATGCTCATTTTGCCACAAGTGTATCCACAGTATGCAATCATTTGATTTGGTGTAGTCCATTATTCACATTGTTCTGGCAGCCTTTCTAGTGTTTTCATCTACTTTCTTCTGGATCACTACATTGTTCTTTAATAATACATATAAATATATCCTTTAAAATATTCCTTACAGTATCCACTGATTCTAGATAATAATGATCCCCAAAATGCCGTGCCATTTGATCAATATTTGTCATCACTTCCAGGTTCGCTTAATAGGATACTATGGTCTTGAAAATGAACGTTAAGTGCATTACCCCACAGCAGATTGTATACTAACTAGTGGATGTTCCTTCATTAGTTAGCATATCTGGATCAAAATCTGTATCATACTGACTATCCTGGGTAGATGCATTGAGAGTAAATAATTTCGCATAGGGAATAGATGTATGCGAATACTCATATCCAGCCGGGAAATTGACGATTTGGACATGTTCAGCTCCGGAAGTATTACCAGTTGGGGCGGTTGGCACTCTGGGCAGAGGTGGTGATGTCTCTAGAGTTGGCTGTATGCGTTCATTGAGTGGAGGGGCACATGATTCTTTGCATCTCTAGGGTGTTTGCAGATTCATTGCAGGGCCATTTGGGCAAGGAAGGTATCTGGCCATGTGGTTTTGATGAAGCATAGCTGGGTGTCTTTCCATTATAGCCTGCATTATTTCATGCCCAGGAAACTCAACACGGTACTTCATCTGTTCTTGGACATCAGTGCGAGGATTCAGAATCAGATATTGCGTTTCCACTATTATGGCGTACGAAAACCCTCCTTTCGCCATTTTGGCCATATTTAATGCCACGGGCATGTCGGACTGTTCCTGCTGTACCTGCGCTCCTTTCCTTGCCATTGTAGCAGACATTTTCAAGACGAACAAGAAATCAGTTGCCACTTCCATCAGCAACAACTCTAGTTTCTGTCTGAAACACCTGGGTGTTCCAAACGGCTCTGATGGCTCTGACGGAACCTTGTAACCTCTGATGGACAATTACACGCTTCCCGTCGCCCAGGTGACGTGTCACGTTGCATAGCACATCACCTTGGAGCGCCGGCGACATGTCTGGGAGCACCTCGAATCACAGTAGAGCAGTCTGGGAAAAACAACATCTTCTTTGGGAACTCTGCTGGTGCGCATGGAACTCATAGCTACTACTAATCGTTCAACGATTTTTAAAACTCATGTATTCAGGTTGTATTTTCATATATGTATCTATGTATTTATATAGCTACCCATCTACACACGGTATATCTGGACTGGCTGCAGGCGGTGCTTGAGAGTAATTCGAGGTGTGCCTGAGAATGACGATCAAGTCAACCCAGAGTTACACTCCGAGGCCATGATCGAGCGAGTATGGAGATGCAATTGGAGATCAAAATTGAGTGAACTCGGAGATGCACTGGGAGGCCGTGATCGAGCTAGTTTTGAGATGCACTTGGAGGCCGAGGTGGAGTGAGATCAGAGATACACTTTAATGCCGTGATCACGCGAGTTTGGAAATGCAATTGGAGACCGAGATTGAGTGAACTCAGGGATACACTCCGAGGTCGTGATCGAGCGAGTTAGCAGTTGCACTTGGAGGCCGAGATCGAGTCAATTGAGAGATGCACTTGGAGACCGTGATCGAGCGAGTTTGGAGATGCACATGGAGGCCGAGTTCAAGTGAACTGAGAGATGCACTTTGAGGCCATGATCGACCGAATTTGGAGATGCAATTGGAGATCGAGATTGAGTTGACTACGAGATACACTCTGAGGTTGTGATTGAGCAAGTTAGCAGATGCACTTGGAGGCTGAGATCAAGTCAACTGAGAGATGCACTTGGAGGCCGTGATCAAACGAGTTTGGAGATGTACTTGGAGGCCGAGGTCAAGTGAACTGAGAGATGCACTTTGAGGCCATGATCGAGCGAGTTTGGAGATGCAATTGAAGAGTGAGATTCAGTGGAATCAGGGATACACTCCGAGGCTGTGATCGAGCGAGTTTGGAGATGCACTTGTACCAGGCTATAATCAAGCGAGATTGGAGGAGTACTTGGAGGTGGTTCATCTCGACGCGGTCGATGGAAGGCGCACCAGGTGCGGAGACTCTATTCATCGGTTAGTTAACTTGAGATTGTGGGAATGTGACGAGGTGACGGTACCTTTGAAGGTCGTATGGTGAACTGGCTGGTGGCGGTGGATCAGTAGGGAGGTATGTCGGAAGCGGAAGCTACATTCAGGGGTTAATTCAAAATTGTGAGAATGAACGGACGAAAGACAATCTTGGATGCATGCTGTATGCGGTGTATGCTGTAGTCGGTGTATGCTGTACTTGGTGTATGCTGTACTTAGTGTATGCTGCACTCAGTGTTAACTCATGATAATTGCATGGAGCGATAGAGAGGGATGACTTAACTTTGTGTTCTTGCGATGATGGTAGAGTTGGGGACAAGGAGGAGATAGATGGGGGATGTGGATGAGAACAATATGGAGGATACGAGCGGCTATGAGAAATCAGGAGTACAACATGCCTGATTGGGTTTAGAAGACCTCCTGTTGGTGTTACTACCCGCTGGATCGGGACTCATACCTGCCATATCGGGAATGCACAATTGACTCACACAGGAAATTCTCTCAAGTTCTAGTTTCTCATGATGATTTCCCCCATCTCCTTTGATCCCTCTGTTTCTTGTGCTCAACTCTACCATCACCTAAGAATACGACATTAAGTTATTCCTCTCTATCTGTCCATGCCCTAATCATGAGTAAACACCCAGTACAGCACAAACTATGTACAGCATCATCCCAAGATCGACAGTCTCCTGCCCCCAGCCAGTTTCTCATCTCTCGGCAGATATTGTACTCAACTCTCTACATTCCCACAATTACAAGTTAACCAATGAATAGAGTCTCAGTTGCCGTCCCTCCTCCCTCCCAATCGAACGCCTCCAAGTACTCCTCCAATCTCACTCGATCATAGACTGCAAGTACATCTGCAAACTCGGTCGGTCACAGCCTCAGAGTGCATCTGTGAGTTCACTCGATTGCGGCCTCCAAGTCAATGACCAAAGTCGCTCGATCGCGGCCTCCAAGTGCATCTCTGAGTTCACTCCATCTCAGCCTCCAAGTGCATCTGCAAACTCGCTCAATCATGGCCTCGCAGTTCATCTCCAAACTCGATTGATCACGGCCTCCAAGTGCATCGCTCGGTTTACTCAATCTCAGCCTCCAAGTGCCTCTCCAATCTAGCTCGATCACAGCCTCCAAGTATATTGTTAAGGACCGACAGTGGGTGTACGGAGATACAGGGCTAATGGAGGTGGAATGAGTGACCTGGATTATATATTCGGAAAACCCCGGGGTAGATCGACAGCCTGTCATTTTCATCTCATCTTGTCATACAACGAAAATACACACTCTATCTTTCCCAATGGAGGGTCTAACTCGCTCGTTCCGAGATATCGTGGATCCTCACGGCTGGGTAGTATCATATCTCCTTACCATCTTCCTACGCTCCTCGAGCTCAATGTAGAAGGAACTTGAGGAGAGATGTTCGTAGTGTAACCCATCGCATAACAATCCCGATGCAAGAGTGCACCCAATGAACCCATTCCGATGTATGGTCACAGTTGGCCACAATGTCAGAGTGTTTGTGTAAATAGGAGACCGACAAAGCGAGAAGAAACGGCGTAACGGCGATTGAAAGGCGATATGAAATGCGATGCACGGTATTGACGCCAGGAGCGGAGAAGTCCGCCACCGGGGTGTCTCTGACGGCTCTGATGGAGCGCGTCCACTCTGACGCAGCCATTCTGCCCAGACAAAAATGTTTTTTACTGATGTGTAACAACAGGATCTGGTGATTACCTCATCCATATACACTTCCGTAGGCTCCTCTAAGGTGATGAATGCCTGTATCGTCCACCCCTTGGGATGATTTTCAGGAAAGTTGTCTGCAGAAATCCCAGAGCTGACAATATCATGATGTTCGATTTCAGAGACTGTGCGGACATATGCCTCAGTCGATTACGGAGGTTCCCCATTTCAGGCAGCGATAGACTGATCAGGTTGCTCTTTACATACATCCACTGTTGAAAATATAGTCAATTGATGGCCATATACAGCGAGTGTTAACAACCGTTCTGTTTTCGAACCGTTTGTAATACAGCAGTTCCAAGAAAACCTGAACCCGGACTGTCCGATCAAGGTTTGTAGTTAACAGACCTCACAATTCAGTCCTTGAATATTCTTCCGATTATTTAGTGTTTGGTATGTGAAATATGGAGGTTCAGATGGCGCATCTTTTGGTCATTTCCGATTTATGATTTCTTCAAAACTCAGCAATCTATTTTGAAATTATTGTCATTTTTTGTTTAAAAATCGAGGTTTTTGGGCTGCCGCTTGCTAAGATTTAAAGCTCTCGATAATCGGAGACTTCCAAAAGATACGCCGTACTGAGCTGCATATTTTACTTACCAAACACTGCTGTCTCTGATTAATATTTGTTGCTTTAAAGTAATGGTTTGCTTACTAAATCGTTGATTGTTGATGTGGTATGGCTGTTGCCATGCAGACCTATAAAACCGGCCGGGTCCAAAACTGGAACCGTTGTTAACACTATTTACAGCAGGATGGTTATACTTACATCCAACTGCAAACTGCTTCTTATTCATGCTGCTTCCAGTCTTATGGACAATTTTAAAATTTGCATCCGGTGGCATGCTATTGGTGGCTGCATTGGCAGTGTTGCGGTGGACTAACTGGTATCTATGTGCTTGCGGTGTACCAATGAGTGACCTATTTGATGAAGTGCCTGCCAATCAGCTTGCATTGGATCTGTTCTCACCTTCCAGAGGTGGTTGTGTATCCATGATTTGCTGGTGTGGAATAGGAGAGGAAGATGATAACGAAAAGATGTGGGAAGTCCTGAGGAATATATACTTAGCCTGATGTCAGAATGGAATAAGTAGCAGCCAACATGTTCCGTATACTTAAAATGAATCCTGCTGCGTCTAGCTGTAGATTGCAGGGGTTTTCCACCGCCCCGCAATGTGCAATAACTCAGTCTGATGTTGCTTCTGTGTTACCTGTGATAACTTGAAGTGCACAATAGCCGAAATCGCATCATTGTCAGATATATATAGAACATACTTCAAGGCAAGAGAGGTCTGCTGTTGTTTGTCTCAAATAATCCCCGGGATATTACATGAAACTGACCCTAACAATCATGTTTTACTATATGGTTAGCCTAACTATTCCCATTGTATAGAAAGTCAAAAGGGAGCTTTTGCTATTTCAAGATGAGTAAACGTACGAATGTTGACATGAAAGACGCAGCTTGCCTCCATATTGTCCATATCATGTATCATCCACCATCTCGCCCTACAACAAAGTCAATGCAAACTGCAATCGTCAATACTCTGAAAAAGAATATTTCGCCACTTCCGCCAGGCTAATATGGCAAATCTACAAAGCGGCCCACATCAGCAAAATGTAATTCGGTCCGGAAGCCATACCCAAACCTCTCAGACACTCTGGTAGCCCTCGCCAGTGCTTTTAAGTACTTCCAGATTCCCCCAGCTCCCCCTGGAGCTTTGCAAAACACTCTCAGACTGTGCAGGAGCATTCTCACGTGCTCCTGAAAGCACCTGCAGTGATGGAGTTGCATTCAGGATGCTACAAGATTTGACTATTAGGATGGTCAAATTCTGGAGCTGCGGAGACCTCTGCACAAGTTTGCGGGAGACTTGGTGTCGTATTCTCACACAAGTGGTTCTTAGGATTACATAACCCCAAGGCATTTCATCGATTATATTGGTCTTTGTTACAGTCACAAGATTGGCTACATCATAATATGGCATGTATTATCTAAGTCTCTCTATAGATATACATTCGGAGATACAGGAATAACGGAGATGGTCTGAGCGACAGGCAGCATATATTTCGGCAACCCCGGGGTAGATAAACATCATCTCATTATACGAAATACACAGTCTAACTTGCCCAGCTTCGAGGTGAGCCTGAAAATGACGATTGAGTGAACTCAGGGATACACTCTGAGGCCGTGATCGAGGTAGTTTGGAGATTCACTTGGAGGCCACGATCGAGCAAGTTTGGAGATGCACTTGGAAGCCGTGATTGAGCGACTTAGGAGATGCACTTGGAGTCCGCGATCGAGCGAGTTTGGAGACACAGTTGGAGGCCGTGATCGAGCGAGTTTGGAGATGCACTTGGAGACTGGCTAGGAGAGGGAGACAGTCGATCTTGGGATGATGCAGTATGAGGTGTATGCAGTACGCGGTGTATGCAGTACGCAGTGTATGCAGTACGCAGTGTATGCAGTACGCGGTGTATGCAGTACTCAGTGAATGCTGTACTCGGTGTATGCTGTACTCGGTGCATGCTGTACTCGGTGTATGCTGTACTCAGTGTATGCTGTACTCGGTGTTAACTCCTGATCATGGCATGGAAAGATAGAGAGGGATGACTTAACTTTGTGTCCTCAGGTGATGGTAGAATTGAGGACAAGAAAGAGAGAGATGAGAGGGTACGGGGGAAATCATCGTGAGAAACTGGGACTTAAGAGAATTTCGTGTGGGAGTCGATTTACAATCCCCGATACAGCAAGTACGAGTCCCGATCCGGCATGTAATAACACCGATACGAGGTCATCCCAACCCAATCAGGCAAGTCGTACCCGTGATTACTCATATCCGCTCGTATCCTCCACATCGTTCTCATCTTCATCCCCCATCTCTCTCTTTCTCGTCCACAACTCTACTATCATCGCAGAACACAAAGTTAAGTCATCCCTCTCTATCTCACCATGTCATGATCATGAGTTGGCACCGAGTATAGCATACACCGAGTGCAGCATACACTGAGTACAGCATTCACTGAGTACTGCATACACCGCGTACTGCATCATTACAAGATCGACTGTCTCCTGCTCCCAGCTAGTCTCCAAGTGCATCTCCAAAGTTGTTCGATCACGGCCTCCAAGTTCATCTCCAAACTCGCTCGATCACAGCCTTCAAGTGTATCTCTAAACTCACCCGATTACGGTGTACAAGTGCATCTCCAAACTCGCTCGATCAGTATAGCATACTCTGAGTATAGCACACTCTGAGTACAGCATACACCGAGTATAGCATACATCAAGTACAGCATACACCAAGTACAGCATACACTGAGTACAGCATTCACCGAGTACAGCATCCATCCAATATTGTCTGTCTTCCCTTCATTCTCATGATTACGAGTTGACCCCTGAATGTAGCTTTAGCTTCCGACATGCCTCTCCAGGAGAACTCAAAGTTAAAGTCACCTTGTCACATTCCCCCAGTTGCGAGTTAACTAACTGATGAGTAGAGTCTCAGCACCTGGCGCGCCGTCCATCGACAGCCTTCCAGTACGCGTCCAAACTCGCTCAATTACAGCCTGCAAATGCATCTCCAAACTCGTTTGATCACGGCCTCCAAGTTTATCTCCAGACTCACTCGATTACGGCATCCAAGTTCGCACGATCATGCCTTCCAAGTGCCTCCACACACTCGCTCGATCTCTGTCTCCAAGTGCATCTCCAAACTCGCTCGATCACAGCCTTCAAGTGTATCTCTAAACTCGCCCGATTATGGCCTGCAAGTGCATCTCCAAAGTTGTTCGATCACGGCCTCCAAAGTGCATCTCCAAACTCGCTGGATCACGGCCCCGGAGTGTATCCCTGACTTCACTCGAGCATCATTTTCAGGCGCACCTCAAATTGCTCTCAAGCACCGCCTGCAGCCAGTCCAGATATACCATGTGTAGATGGGTAGCTATATAGATACATAGACACATAGATGGGAATACAAACTGAATACATGAGTTTTAAAAATTGTTGAACGATAAGCAGTAGCTATGATTTCCAGGCGCACCAACAGCGTTCTCAAAGAAGATGTTGTTTTTCCCAGACTGCTCTACTGTGATTGGAGGTGCTCCCAGACTTATTACCGGCGCTCCCAGGTTTGTCCCTGGCGCTTCCAGGTGCTCCCAGGCTTGTTGTCAGCGCTCCCAGGCTTGTCGCCGGCGCTCCCTGTTACTCTGAAGGCCGGCAGGAATGCCCTCCTAGGGTCTGATACTCTCCTGAAATTGATGCATCTAAGTTTACACTCCACATTCTCTCAGATACTCCTGGAGGCTTCCAGTGACTAAAATACATTTTGCTAATGCACCGATCAATGTCATCAAGGGAGTGAAGGTAAGAGCCGCTTGGAAGAAGAATGGGTCCCAGCCCTTGGGGTATTTCACAGCATGCAATCCAAAAAGAAGCTTGCGGCAGAGACATACTGAGAATCATACTTCTTAAGCAATGATGAGAAAGTCAAATGCATCGAGGATTATGGTGAGAGAGAAACCGCTGGGGCAAGAAAGAGAGTTCAAGACGCAGAGGCAGCGGTTCTGCAAGAGCAGGAAGATATGAAAAGAGCTGAAAATGAGGGATTGAGGAACCGAGAGCCTGATATGACTTTTCAGGGGACGATTGTTGGCATTGCTGACAGTCTGAGTGATCTTGCAAGTTCCGATGATGGGGAGGATGGGGAAGATGATGATGACAGAGAGACAGAACAGAACAAGCTGAGCGACGATGACCAGCCTGGCTGTGTGATGAGCACAATCTCCAACATGCCACAGCAGCGAATCGAGAGGTTTCGGCAGAACCTGGTGAAACTGGATGAATTCACTCATCCTGGATGGGGGGACACAGCTGACTACTTTCATCAAAGAGATAAGAAGTATGCAATATCCGAATTGAGAGTGCCGGCAGCCATTAAACCGTAAACAAATGATGACACAGTGGCACCTGCACTGACAACATTTGGACAGGTAATGGAGCTTCCTAATATTGTCCCTGGAATATCGCACATGCTGCAAGGGAGTTCTTGACAAGGCAGTATTCATATTCCACTAAGTGCGGGTAGTGTTAGCAACGGTTCCGGACCTTCACTTCTGGACCGTGTCCAGGTCAAAACCAAACCGTTGCCAATTTCGCAGTCTGGGTTGTCAACAAACCTGAACCGTCAACTCTGGTACGGTTCAATGGTAAACTCCCAATGTGGCTGAATTGTGCAAGTTGTCAGCGGGTTGCACAGCGGGTCCATCTATAGATTCATATAAGGCTTTTGTTTTTGGAGTTTGTTAATAGTATCTTATTAACATCGCGTTTTCATTAACCAATAATATGTTTTTTTATTCTTTGCAACTTGCAATATAGATTAATTTGGAATTGGTGTTTTACCTTTGATATATTGAATTGTTGCCTATCATGGTGGTCAATAATTCCGTTATGAACGCGAATATCTGCTCGATGCCTGGATTACCAAATATGCAACAACTGACATTGTGGACGCTCCATTGACGCTCAGTTTCAGGATGCCGCAGGGAGCATGTCGTTGTTGTTTTGCCAGTACAGGCTGCCATTATTTGATAAATGGATGTCTGCAACCAATCGGGACATAACAAGATGTGAAGCTAAACATCGTTGATGCTCCGTTGGCCCTCATTCGTAGGATGCGGCAGGGAGCATGTCGCTGCAGGTTTTCCCACTAAAGGCTGCCAATGTCTGATAAATGGATGTCAGCAATCAATCGGAACATGAATTAGCCAAGATACGAAGCTAAAAATTGTTGACGCTCCGTTGATACTCATTCTCAGAATTGGGCAGTGACCGTGTTACTGTCTCTTTTGCCCATCAAAGCTGCCAATACATCGGTTTTGCATAACAGCGACCAAAGCACGTTTAATCACCGTACTTACAAAACCACAAATTGTTGACGCTCCGTTGATGCTCAGTTTACTGTACTGTCCATTCAACATCTGCTTGCCATCAACAACAGTTTTCATCATGATTTGAACTTATTTGTCGTCTTTCTGACAGATTGAGACTTGGCCCTGGGGCAAAGCCAAGAGCAGTAACATTGTTACACTGTTTGCTCTCACACGACTAAAATTTATATATCTTGCCAAAAGCTTCATTGCGCCTGCTATACATCTGTCTATCAACTGATATTCACAAGCTACTGCTCACCATTCACGCATAATATATCTCTAACTAAAACTCTCGGTCAATATACATAAAGAAGCTGGTGAAATATTGACACATTCTGTCCTACTCTAAAGCCATATGCCCATGTCTGGCCTTGGAGGAAGGTATATCAGTAGATACGGTTGCAAACGTGGATGTCAACATTGTAGAGTAGTATAAAGGTAGGATAATCGCTAGAGATCAAAGGCTCATGGCGAGCCGACTATATAACACGGGTATTACCCGGCCCTGAACACATCACGTGCAGCCATGCCATTACAATATCCCCCTCTTTAGGTGCAGACCACCTGGGCTGCATACACCCATTCAAGAGTAGAAAAGAAAAGGAAATAATCCAACAACCGTCCAACGTACCCAAATGTACAAACCCATAAGTCCCACTACCGATCAGTACCGTATGACAGCCATTCGGTGGGTCTGGTGGACCCGAACACTTCACCTCCACCTGACATATCTCCGGAGGTGGTAAAAACCAGTGCCGACACCATTTGTTCTGGGCTGAGATGAAAGGAAGTAAGAAGTTAAGAGAAGAGAAGAGAGGAGAAAGAAGGAACATCCAAAGTGACACCATCCTCCATATCTCCACTTCCGGAATGTCGGGCATCCAACCATTCAATCTTTCACACGTAACTCGTACCAAGTGTAAGTCATAGTCGGAATCAGACACAGTAATCTTAGTGAAATCCCCGATGATAGTATGACCCTCGTCGTGACTCGGCAGCATCGATGGTGGATTCTGCTCGCTGATCATCATCATCATCACCATCTCCATCACCATCGCCATCCCCACCACCATTGGCCATTGCTTCGGTATATGTACCTTGTAAGTATCCCAGTAACGGGTCATACTCACCATGCTTTCACGTTTGCTAGCACTTGAGCTCTTCCAATTCCTCGTGAACTCTGCAGGCCCTGACCATCAGTGATCATTGTTGCTGCTTTGGACGTTCTCGGGATGGATTGTAGCTTCTGCACTCGGTATCATAGCCACATATATTTTCAGGCGCATTTGCGCTCTCCAGATCCTCGCGCATAGCTTTGTAGACCAGCTTCGATATCCGACATCATCCCTTGCAACCGGTGGCCTCACATGGTGCATGTCAGTAGTTATATTCAAACTCCTTCAGCATCAGCCAAGTACGCTTGTTGGCCACATGTACGGTCGTTGGGTAATCATTTTGGTAGGCCATTTGGTAAACATCCCAGTTGGTGCCTTCGGCAGATAGGACTTCTGATAATTCTAAGTTCGTGCGCCCTCCATTCAAGGCAATCCAGTAATCATCTTTTCGTAGTTGTCTCAATGGTCTCTCATGATGCCATTTGGTGAGTGTCTCTTGCTATGCTGTTCGGTGATTGTCACTCGCCATGCCGTTTGGTAGACTCTTCCGTCGGTTCGGAAATCATTTTCGATCTCAATCAGATCTTCTCAGTCAGACATATATGCACTCGTCCAGCATAGATCACAGTCGCTTGTTGTTCTCATCATGCCTCTGGTGCTCTTGCAGTCCCACTGATTATCCTTCAAGTCGGTGCACTTGTAGGTATACATTACATCTGCTCTGTGCTTGGTGCACTTATCATCTCCAATTGTTGGGTGCGCTTGCCTGCTTTCCTCCTGGTATGCATTCCGCTCCATCTCCAGGTGTGCTTGCTGTCACTTATCTGGGTATCCATCTCATCGTTTTCTGAATTCACTTGTCGTTTTATCTCCAGGTGCACTGGTTGACTCTTCTCCAGCTGTGATTCTCTGCCGGTAAGTGCGCTCCATGGTGTATCCTCCCTGCACTTCCGGTACGGTGATTGTGTGTGGTAGGGGTTGTTTTTGATCCCGGTACAGTCATCCCCCTTTTGTTCGTCGTAGCTCTGCTGACAACTCATCTCAGACGGCATCTTTGGGTGCCATATTGATTGGATAGAATTGGTTCTCAAGTTGATTTCCAGTAGCAGCTGTATATCTTGGGATTGTTGAGACTGAATCTTGATCGCCGAGACTGAGTCGGGATCTCATTTGGGATTGTAACTTGGACATATGGCATCTTGATTCATTTGTAGGTGCGTTTGCCATCACTTCTCTGTGTGCACTTTGCACCGTTCTCAGAGTACAACTATTTCTTCTTCTCCATATGTACTTGCCGCTGCTAGCCTTCTCTATCGGTGAATGCATTTCACAGTGCTTCATTCATGCACTTCCGGTAGGCTAATTGTTCACGGTAAGGATTATTGCGATTCAGGCAATGTAGCTGTGTGACTCGGGATCTGATTCGGGATAGTATTGAGCATTGAAACTCGGGCATGTTGATGCATAATTCAGCATCTCTGAATAGTGCTCTGTATGGTACTCAGTGGAGCCAGATCGCCGGAACACAGAATGTCTGCAATTCTGCGCTCAATTGGAACTTTGTAGCTTCATATGGGAAAGGTGATTGATTGTTATTCGTCTCCTGTGATCCATCTCCTGAGATCCATCTCCTGTCAACCACCTCCGCGTATCCACCTCCGGTCATCCATCCATATCCAGTTGCGATCCATTTCCGACCACGATCCATCTCCAGGCGAGATCCATCTCTTGTCATCCATCTCCAGCTGCAATCACTCTCCGGCCGCGATCCATCCCCGCCCCTGATCCATCTCCAGCCGTGATCCATCTCCGGCTGTGATCCAGTTGGTTCCAGCCATTTGTTTCCACCCTGTGTGTAATTGTGCTCGTATGGGCTGCATTCCGTGACTGCTTCTGTCGCTCTGTAAGCCCTTTAAATGTCATATTTACTAACCTCCATTATGTCCGTCTTCCATTGACTCTTCATTGCAGTCCCATAATCTATCCGGTGACATATTGTCCATCATAAGAAAATACCCACTCATCAATCCGTCCATATGGAATGGGATCTTTCAGTTGAAATCCATGATCTGGCCATGTGAGCACGTGATCTCAATTCACACAATGGCGTGAACATTGCTCCACCCAACTCCGAGAAGTTGTAAATCCGCCCATATGGCCAATTGTAGCCATGCTTCAAATTAATTGCAATTGACCGATGCAGCGGGAGTGTCTCCGTCTTGGCTTGGCTGAACCTCCACGAAATCTCTGTATATGGCTGGATAAGTCCTCCATCATCTGTATGCACCATCTTTGTCAAGGTACTGGCTCCATCTGCAAATGTTAGTTCTCGATTCATAATAGATGTGGAGCGGTAGAGGACTATCTGGGAGTCCGGATTTAAAATGGTTCGCCCATGCAAGAGTCCAACCCTGCTGTCCAGTACTCTCTTCGTGACTTGGCGTGCCGGTAGCAGTCATTCAAGGTCCGCATTGTTGGTACACTCTTCTGCCGCAACTACAGCCGCTGCTCCCTGCACGTCGGTCCAGTGCCTGGTGCCTATATCAGCACTAGAGATGCTTTCCACGGTCACTTCCAGCAGCCCTATACGAACTCCCACTCTTAGAAGGAACGTCTAAACGACCTCCTCACTGGCCAGCTGATTGTCAAAGGCATTGGCTCCAAGTATTTAAATATCCGGAACACTGCCACATCCTTCAGAACATGTCTTCTCCCTAGCCGTGATCCAGGTACATTCCCGGGGCATACCTGATGGCCTGCCTGGTCCACTGCCACCTCTTCCGCTCACCCTGGGGTTGCAGAGCTCAACGTCAAATGCATTGCAAGTCGACGCCAATTCCCCAGCTTACACAGTGCATCCACCGTGGCTGCCACCATGTGTTCAAATAAGCTCACCAAGCGAATCACATACTTGTCACCCAATTGGAATTGTCTGACAACCAAATACTGTCCATTCCCTTGTGGGGATACGACACATCAATTGAACCTTCGCACACCTTAAATACATGCTCAATCCGCTGGTCTCCTGAGAGTGCCTAGACGGTCCATCCGGTAGCCCCATGGATGTTGAGAATTCTGGCAACAAATAATCATCACCACTGCAATCATAAAAACCCTCCCTGAATGCCATCGTATAGGCACATATCAGTATTTGCTCATTGGCGATTGATCCACTTTTGTTGACTTGTTTGATGAACTAAAATATACTTGGCGCAGATGGCTCGCTTTCCTCACCATAATCCAATTCGGTCATCCGATCAGGTGATAATTGCCAATGGTCATCGCAAATTGTATCTGCAAGCCTCTATAGAACATTTGTGGTTATTGTACTTCCCTTTCGGAGCTGCCACACGATCTGCGATCGCTGCTGTACTCTTCTCAACTCAGCCCATCGATAGACCCATGATACTAGTCATTATATTGTTGATCATATTGGTCATCATAGTTGATACATGAGCTCGCTGGCCGTATATAGCCTTGTAAGACTTCCGAATCCTCAGCAGTAAACTCCTAACATCATCAGTAACATAGAGGACTCCTTGGAGTCATGTAGAAGGTATTCACAATAGGATCTGCGATCGGTGGCATCGCTAGATGTGAATAGCCCATATTGCGTGAACCCGCCCTGATTCTCCGGAGGTGCACTTCGCAGGTTCGCTCGGCTCAGAGGAATATAATTGTATGTGCACTTGACTGTGCAATTGGGGCCTGTGCCGTCTCGATAGTTTGTACGCGATTGCGCTTGTCGGAAAACAATCGAAGAAATCTCTCCTTAGGGCCAGTTTCGCCACTGCTGGTGACACGACTCTCGTAGACGTATAGTATCTGCAATCGTCGCTGTAATTATCCATTGACTCAATTGGATGCTACTTTATCGAGTGTAATTGAGGTTGCAATTGATTGCCTTCGAGTTCTTGCATGATGAATTTGCTGTGATTGTCTTCGACTAACTTAGGCACTGACGCGTCTCCTGGCCAGCTGGCCTCTGGAATCAACTTGGATTTCTCTCTGTTACCATTAGCCACAATTGGGTGGACAATTCATGTCTCTTTTGTATCTGCGATTCGTAGATCACAAGTCCATATGACTTCTCGTCCATGTGCGTCGTAATGCGTCTCTGGCCGATTGGCCTCTTGTATCCGCATGAAATTGTCTCTGCTACCATTAACGTCAATTCAATAGATACTTCAAGACACTTCACTTCTGCAAATCACTGTTCTCAAATCCATATGATATCTTGTGCAGAAATTGCGTGTCGTAACGCGTCGCAAAGGGGTAATTCATCAAATCCCATATGCGAAACGTATCTGAAATTAAAGAGCAATCATAGTGTAAAGGCATACACCCATCTATGGCCTCGGAGGAAGGTATATCAGTAGATACGGTTGCAAACGTGGATGTCAACATTGTCGAGCAGTATCAAGGTAAGATTATCGGTAGAGATCAAAGGCTCTGGGTGGGCCGATGATATAAAGCTGGTATTACCCGGCCCTGGAAACATCACGTGCAGTTGTGCCATTACACCTACCTTTTCTTCACTCTTGTATTGCTCCTTGTTTCAATTGCATTGACCGTAGCCAACACCTTTGCAGCCTGTCTCTTTGACTTCGGTGTAGGCTGAATCAATCCAAGATCATTTGGCACGATGCTCACATTGCGCCGCCCTGGGCATTCCGGATCCTCAATGCTATTTCCTGGCTCCATATCAGATTCAGCATCCATGGCACAATCATCATCGCTGTCATATGGATTATCTAAGTCCCCATGCCAGTTAAGCCAATCTTCAGTGTCCGAAATGCTTTCAGGTGAGCAATACTCATTACTTTCAACTGCATGACGGTTGACTCTTCAGATTCAGCGGACATGTAATATTTGAGTTCATTCTCCAGGGAGGTTCTTTGCAGACAAAGGTAGTGGCAAACAGGATCTTTGTGACAATTTGAATGCAGCCACACCATCATGTTGAATGAGTGACCAGGATGCTTTGATGATATCTTCCGTGTCTGAAATGTATCCCACGGCGGTTATCTGCTTGTTTTGAGCACGAGATTTCTTCTGTGTAGCACGTAGGTTTTGGCTACCCTGCCACATCTCCAACAAGTCGTGAACCCTGGCCATTCTATGCAATTTCTTTTCCTCCACCTATTTCATTATTTCTGTATTGTTTTCTGTGTTCTTTATATCCAATTCTGGGCAAGTACCCGCCAAAATCCCATTGTTGGCTCGAGGAAACTGCCTTACAAACATGTTTTCGTGAATGGTCATGCCTGTGGTTTTTAACTGCCTCCAGCTGACAACATCTCGGCCAAAGGAAAAACTGACCTCGACTATGTCACCATGTTGTATGATACAGAATATGTCGTATGCCACATTGGAGAGATCAGCGTACTTTGAGTTTGTATCCTCCTGTTGTCGCCATCAGTCAGTTATGTCCAGTCTCTAAAAGGTACAGCTAATCCCCATTGGGTTGGAGTGGTAATCATTGAGATTTGGAATAATTTGCCCCCAGTTCTTTTGTACTTCGGGTGGCAAATTCAAATAGAGCCTGGCGGCGGTCAATGAGCATGCTGCACGATTGGTTTATCCGTGTGTCATCTCAGCCACTTTGTTAGGCATTATGAATTCTTCAACATTGCTGGACAAATCATATGTATCAAAGGATGATTGCCAGGATCTGGAAGCCATTGCAGAGGGGACGATCTTGCTGCTCGCTAATCTTTCGAGTTTGTTGGCTGACACACATCGATGTTTGGCACAGTATTCATTCTCTTTATACTTCAGACCGGCCTCCTGATATTGGGTAGTGTAGGATATCTCGTCCGCATGATTAATATCTATACCCATGTCTCACTTTGTCAACGACTGCAACTTTCAGCAAACATCAAGGATATGTGCAGAAATGAGAAGAATGCCCATCGTTGGAGTCACTTGAGCGCAGTATTTGAACAGCTTCTGTCGAGCTAACTTCCCAGCGAAGAAAAAGTCCTCCTTCCATTGAGTCTTGTTCTTAGCCAAAGCTCGCATCATGCCATCCATATGGTCGAACTTTTTTTTTGTACAATGTGATAACGTGATGGAATGTGACTGTATGCCTCTGTGACATTCACAGGGTCCAATATTGAAATGGCCTCAATACTTCCATTACATACTTTACAATGTTCCATTCATCTTGAGTTGTGACAAGTATCCCGTACTCTGTGTATTTGTGGTTTTGGAGCCACTGGCATGTGAATTCCCATAATCTGTTGGCGTGCTCAAGCAACTCCAGTGTTGAGTTCCAACGTGTCTTCACATCCATTATCAGAAGTACCGCAATACGGAATTTGGCATTCTGATGGTCAATGAACTGGTTTCGGCGACTAGGTGTCAGTGTAATCAATACCATATGCATTCTCCGCTATATAAAGGTCAGTTTCAAGACTTTCAAAATATCATGAAAATTGTACTTTCTGAATTTTCTTTGCTAAACCTGGTCTCATGGCCAACACCTCATTCATTCTTGCATTGCCCTCTTTTCGAAATCTTTGACTCTCCCCGATATCTATGCTTTCATTCTCTCCAAATTGCTTATTGCGCTCATAGGCTTCTCAAGACCTGGTGTTACCTTTTACACCGAGACTGGTGATGAATACAATTGAATCCAGCTGTATGACGTGCACCATCCATGGTATATGTTTCCTCAATGCAGGCCACTCGATACACGAGGCCTCATGTGTTGATTGCAGCTTGCGAGTCATCGAGTAATTTGATGAAGCATTATCAGTCATAATACCAAGCAAACAGCCATCGGTCAGCTCAAAACAATCAAGCACATCCTTCAATTGTACGGCTTGTCTTGCTCCAGTAAGATAGCCCTTGTCATATCATCCTTCATTAGCTTTCAAAAGCAGGAAAGAACAGGGGATCAACTTCGTCAAAAGCCAGTTGAACTTCATGCAATGCCCAATTTCGATGCATATAGTAAGCAATGACTGACATTATTGCCTGTTTGTGCGTTGATGGCCATTGGTCCAAAGCAAAACTAACTATATTTCGGGACAACAATTGCTTCATAATTGAATTCATGGTCAGTGCATAGTCCCTCCAGCAAATATTGCTAATGGTTGTAGCGGACGGCAGCACTGGTTCATCAAGTAATACCTTATATGACCATGGTAGCTCAATATTGAATATAGCGTTCCATGGAATATGAGCCGAAACAAACGCTACCATGAGGTAGGAATTCCACGTATCTTGGTGAATTTCAGATGATTCAAAGTCCTTGGCTGCCAGTTTGGAACATTTTGTCTGTGATTTCGGTCACTATGGATTAACGGTGATGTCAAATACGATTTGCCTCTGCGAACTTACTATTGTGATTCCTCAACTTCATTGCCCCTTCACGATGGCCAAAGTTATTTCATCGACCATTGAACTAGTCAATTCAGTAACCTCTAACTCTGTTAATTTGTTTAACTTTGCGATGTGAGCTTTTGCCAGCAAGTGTTTCCCCATTGAGCTGGTCCCATGTTCTGATGGATGGCGAAGAACTTGCTGATAAACAATTCATATGATACCACGGCTGTGAGTCTCCTCAATTCCGCAGTGTAAATAGAATCGCCACGAAGGCGCATGTCTATAATTATTCCAAGAAATAGACCTCTTCGAGCCTATATTCATTGAAGCCCACCAAGCATCAAAGATGCTTTGCAAAGTAAGGTTGTTCAACTCATGAATAAAGACACATTCGTTTTTGGAAGAGATCACAATATCGAGCAAGAGGGTGTTCAAAGACTTTGAATCTGACATGGCGGTAGAAATTAGAAACCTGGGCAATTCGAATCAAGAGACTGCCGAAAGTAACGATACAGTATAGCAGATTGCGGGTTTTTAAATATTGACTCTTCAGCTACAAGCAAAAAATCAGATTTGTAAGACATTGCATGCATATTTGTGAAGTTGTATACAAGGACAGATTGCAAAGACTGACCGCGTAAAACTCAATTCAGGACCAGTACAATGCAGTTCATCGCTGTGTAGCGTTCTGAGCCTCCACAAAACTGTTGATGTTCTGTTGGTGCTCAAATGTAGGAAGCGGACACGATATCGTCACTAGCAGATTTGCCAATACAGGCTGCCATTATATTCATTGTAGCTTATCTGCATTCCATCGCCATTAGAATAACCAAGATGCAAGATCAAAAATCATTGAGGCTCCATTGATGCTCATTTTGGGACATGGTTACGATCTTGTCATAAGCATGTTTGCCTAGAATGGCAGCCAATAGTTCAATTATGGATCAATGTAGTCGCATAGCTGCTTGATTTTCCAACATGCAATGCCTGAAATCGTTCAGATTCCATTGACACTCATTTTTATAGCATAGTGACGATGTCATCCAAATCATTTTTGCCTAGAATGGCGACAGATTGTTCCATTATGGGTTATTATCGCCGCCCAGCCCTGGCATTTCCCAAGATGCAAGGCCAGAAGTTGTTGACGCTTCGTTGATGCACATTGTTAGAACATAGTAGTGATGTTGTCGCAACCATTGTCACCTAGAAATGCAGCCGATAGTTCAATTATGGCTTCATGTCGCCGGACAGCCCTTGCATTTTCCATGGTGTAAGGCCCAAAGTTGTTGACGCTCTGTTGACGCTCATTTTGGGACATAGTAGCCATGTTGTGGGAACCATTTGTGACTAGAAATGCAGGCGATAGTTCAATTATGAGTTATTGTTGCAGCGAAACCCTCTGGATTTGCCGGGATACAATGCCAGGAATCATTGACGCTCCAGTGATGCTGATTTTTAGGAGGTAGCAGCGATATCTTTCACTGTATTATTGCACATGCAGGTGGCTGAGAGAATGATTATGAGTTAACATCGTTCCATAGCCCTTAGATTATCCACGATGTATGTCCGAAAATTGTTGACGCTCCGTTGACGGTTATGTTTAGGAGGTAGTAGTGATATCGGCTGTAACATTTTTGACAATAAAGGCCGCCAATATTCTGATTATGGCTAAATGCCGTTGCACAGCCCAGTGATTATCCAGGATGCAAGACCAGAAATCGTTGACGCTCCGTTGACATTTATTTCTATGATGTTGCAAGGAGTGTGTTGCTTGCCATTTCACCTATTAAGACGGTCAATACTTCTTCTTTGGACAAATGCGACTATGCAGCCGTGTAATGGCTGAATGTGTAAGACTATAAATTGTTGACAGCCAGCATACCGTTTCTGTGTAGTATCATTTGAATCCAAGATCTTCAAAACATTTCGGTTTGTGAGCCAGAACTATACACGTCATTTGCATGATGACTGACGTAGGTGAATCGCATTTCAGTGCTTACAGCCGGCCATTTACAGCATAAACATCCATTCACCAGTTTTAAATATTTATAGCCCGACGTCCACAGCATTCCTTATCCAGGTCATTCTCCACAATTTCTATGACATATCATAAGCAATTGTCAATTTCTTGACCATGTGCAGGAGGTCTGAGGAGAGAGTTATGTTGTTGGCTGCATGGATGAATGCAGCCTGACGGCTGTCATTTATCTGGGTTTGGGATGCACTTTGACCGCTCCTTCTATGAGTTGTAAGACATTACTGACTTAAACTTTGTTAGTAAATTTCGTCTCAAATTTAGGTTTTGCTTTATTATTTCACCATAACAGGCAACACCATATACAGTTCATTTTGTGTCAATCAACATGATTTGCAGTCTAGAGCATTCCCATGGCCTGTACGACTCTTGCACACACACTCACGAATAATCCTGTCTCATAATTTGGTCACTGAAATCCAGAAAATGCTAACGCGTAACAAAGTTGATACCAATTACTTTTACTCGAGATAGGTCATCGAAAATACCTATCTGGCTACCTACTCCTCCTGTGATGTAGGTAACGTCATCATGTCTTCATTCAAATCCAATTTCTAAAGGGTAATCAGCTCGGGAAGCCATTCGCAGAGGAAAAAGCTTATGGGTTGAACTGTTTTCGCAATCTCCATCTGTGACAAATCAGGCACCACATTGGGTGTGAGAGATACTATGTGATTGTCTGCCTGAGATTTCTCTGAACCCAGCATGATTTAACTACTTCCTGTGCGAGACGTCACTTACAGCATTTGTTATTGTCCAGGGACAACATCAAGAGGCTGCATAAGCTCTGCAAATGTTGTCGGTGATGGTGTGACTGCAGTCGTGTCTGGTTGGAGCTTCAGAACTGCCGGAACCTTGAATTCAGTCGTCCCGTACTTCATATCTCTCACATGTAAGTAGTCGGCCACGTTCCCCCGTTCCGGTTGCGTCAGTTCGTAAAGCCTCATCCGCTTCTGCCAAACGCTCTCCATGCTGTGCTGTACCGTTTTGGAGATTGTGCCCATCTCCCAGCCTGGTTCTTCCTGCTCGCTCAGCTTGCGAAGATCTGTATCTTCTCTATCATCACCCTCATCTTTCCCATCCTCCTCACCTTCAGAACTTGCAAGAGCGCTCAGACTGTCTGTGATAGCATTCAACATCTCCTCAAATGTTGTTTCAGTCTTTGTGGATGTCGACTGTGCCTGTTCAATGTTTCACTTACGTTCCTGCTATTGCATAATCGGTCTCTCTGCGTCTTAAACACGGCTTCTTCCCACTACAGTCTCTCTGTCCACATAATCCTCAATCTATTTCTCTTCCTCTTCATTGCTTAACAAGTACACTTCCCGTCTCTTCAGCACTGAAAGCTTCTATTGAGATTGTAAGCTGCACAATGGTACCAATGCTTGCACCCTTTCTGCCTCCAAGCCACTCTTGCCTTTATTCGCTTGATGACATCATCGTGTGCACTGCTTGGTCGATTTGCTGTATGTGCCCACCGGAGGTGGTGAAAGGTTCTCTTATGGAGCATTGACCATTGTATCTTGTGTTGACCTTGTTGTTGGGTGAAATGTTGCATGTTGCAAGATATGGACCACATGGAGGTAAGCTGCGTCTTTAATGTCAAGGTTGGTAGGTTTGATCAATTTGAACAAAGCTAAATCAGCGTTTTGACCATCACTTGATTGGAAATAGTCATGCTAACAGTACATTATGACTTGATGGTTAGTGTGTGATTCATGTAAGATCCCGGGGATGTCTTGAGACAAACATTACCAGACGTCCTTTCCGTCGAAGAATGACCTTTTTATATCTATCAAACCTGTGATATCAGCTGTCATTTATCACGATGTATCCCTTTAAACAGACAAACAACATCGGACTAACTTACAGCAAATCGCGGGACCGTTGGAATCCCCTGCAGCTATACAAAGTGCAGCTAGACGCAGTGCAGCTATATGCAGCAGCATTTAGCTTGAATTGAAGGTGCAAGTTGGCTGTCTCTCATTCCATTTTGACTAGTAGCTAACTATATAATCATCAGAACTTCCCACTTCTTTTCGTGATCACATCAGCAAAATGTATTGTAGTCGCTGGGAGCCTCCAGGAGTGTCTGAGAGAATGTGGAGTGTAAACTTAGAATCGTCAATTTCAGGAGAGTATCAGACCCTAGGAGGGCATTCCGGCCAGCCTTCAGAGGACCTGGGATCTCTGGTGACTAGTACAGAAGCACCATCGGAGCGGTTGTGAAACGTTTGGGAACACCTGGGACTGTCGCCCAACCAATGCGGGAATCCCAAACTAACTCTGAGAGATGCTGGATTCTTATGGATATTTATTGGAAAGACTGCAGGCGTTATCTGAGATTCTCCAGATGTACACAAGCAATAAGAATACCCTCCATGTATGATGCATAGATTATTGTTCATTATCAACCTCTAAATCATACTATAATACCCAGCATCTCATCAACATTCTATTGTTTGCATCGCTACATTAAGGAAGAATCAAAGAAAATGACTAGTGATACAAAAATGAAAGTAGGTAAAACCAAAACAATAACCTGGCTAAGCAATTGGAATGATATCAATCGAACATAGTCTCAATTTCATCCACCAAATCTCCCATCTCATCAGGGCCAACAAGAGCAGAAACACACAATTCATCAATGGCGCAAAGAAGCTGGAGGTGCTCCTTATAGTTCTGAATGATTTGGGCCTGGCGAGTGGGTGAAATTGAATTCCAATGTGGTTTGGCTCGATTTGTGATATCTAAAAGGGTTGGAATTGAGGTTAGCTTGCGGTGAATCAAAATGGAGATTGAAAGGCAATATGATGAATTTGGGGGGAAAAGAGGTGCACCACCAGGATAGGAGAAGTGCCTGATGTCGTGTGTGAGGTGGGTAAGGGGAGTGCTGATGGTGATGCAGAATGAAATTGAGGGGTGCAAATCCAGGCCAAGGAGCACCAACAGGGATTGAGCAGCGCCTATGCAGCAGAGAAGCCCATCCATGCTGAGCAGCGCCAAACGGGGAGGGAGATAATGAGTCTGGAATGAAATAGAGGCGCTCGTAATCGATGTTGAGGAGGGGATTGGGGAGCGCCCATCCTAGAGGAGGAGTAGGACAGAAAAGGCAATATAGAGCGCTGAATGTTATATCGAAGCACCAATCCAAACTGAGGAGGGCTGAGGGAACTGAGAAGTACTGACGTGGATTGAGGAGCACCGAGGGGGATCAACAAGCGCCTATTATAGCGGACGAGTACCATTGGGGG
>Ga0307514_10000528_pt1 | contig 74778 bp, 59 predicted proteins | sample 16_EM_MG_FD_203088 | JGI IMG/M metagenome (GOLD analysis project Ga0307514, IMG submission 203088) | Populus trichocarpa ectomycorrhiza microbial communities from riparian zone in the Pacific Northwest, United States - 16_EM | ecosystem: Host-associated > Plants > Roots > Unclassified | place...
GGGCATGACCCGTGTGTTCGTGCATCCGCTGGCCGGTGTGCTCAGCGCCTACGGCATGGGCCTGGCCGACCAGAACGTGATCCGCGAGCAGGCGGTGGAGCTGGCCCTGGACGAGTCCAACCTGCTGAGCATCACCGCCCGGCTGGAAGTGCTGGCCGGTGCCGCCGAGGCCGAGCTACAGCGCCAGCAGGTCAGCGCCGGCGCCATCACCACCCAGCGCCGCGTGCATGTGCGCTACGACGGCAGCGACACCGCCATGGTGGTGGGCTTCGGTTCGGTGGCGCAGATCCAGGCCAATTTCGAAGCCGCCTACCGCCAGCGCTTCGCCTTCCTGATGCAGGGCAAATCGCTGGTGGTGGAGGCCGTGTCGGTCGAAGCCGTGGTGGCCGGCGATGCCCCTGCCGAACCGCGCCAGGCGCTGCACGCGCCGCGCGCCGTGCCGTGCCGCGAGACGGTTCGCATGTACTCGGGTGGGCGCTGGCATGAAGCGGCCCTGGTGGTGCGCGAAGACCTGCGGCCCGGCGATCTGATCCCCGGCCCGGCCATCATCGCCGAGAAGAACGCCACCACCGTGGTCGAGCCCGGCTGGACGGCCAGCGTGACCGCGCTCGACCATCTGGCGATCGAGCGCACGGCGCAGCGCGCGGTTCAGTTCGCGGCCGGTACTTCGGTGGACCCGGTGCTGCTCGAAGTGTTCAACAACCTGTTCATGAACATCGCCGAGCAGATGGGCCTGCAACTGCAGAACACCGCCTACTCCGTCAATATCAAGGAGCGGCTCGACTTCAGTTGCGCGCTGTTCGACGCCGAGGGCAACCTCATCGCCAACGCGCCGCACATGCCGGTGCATCTGGGCAGCATGGGCGAGAGCATCAAGACCGTGATGCGCGAGAACGCAGGCAGCATGCAGCCCGGCGACGTCTATGTGCTGAACGACCCTTACCATGGCGGCACCCATTTGCCCGACGTGACCGTCATCACCCCGGTCTATCTGGAGGGCCTGGAGGGCCGGGTGGCTTTCTACGTCGGCAGCCGCGGCCACCATGCCGACATCGGCGGCACCACGCCCGGATCGATGCCGCCGTTCTCCACGCGCATCGAGGAAGAGGGGGTGCAGATCAACAACTTCAAGCTGGTCGACCGCGGCACACTGCGCGAGGCCGAGATGGTGGCCCTGCTGCAAAGCGGCGAATACCCGAGCCGTAACCCGGCGCAAAACCTGGCCGACATGCGCGCCCAGATCGCCGCCAACGAAAAGGGCGTGCAAGAGCTGCAGCGCATGGTGGCGCAGTACGGCCTGCACGTGGTGCAAGCCTATATGCGCCATGTGCAGGACAACGCCGAAGAGTCGGTGCGCCGCGTCATCTCACGTCTGAAGAATGGCCAGTTCACCCTGCCGCTGGACAACGGCGCGCAGATCCAGGTGGCGATCCGTGTGGACGCCGCCAGCCGCAGCGCCGAGGTCGACTTCACCGGCACCAGCGCCCAGCAGCCGAACAACTTCAACGCACCCACGGCGGTCTGCATGGCCGCGGTGCTGTATGTGTTCCGCACCCTGGTGGACGACGACATTCCGCTCAACGCGGGTTGCCTGAAGCCGATCAAGGTCACGATCCCTGCCGGCTCGATGCTCAACCCCAACCCGCCGGCCTCGGTGGTGGCGGGCAATGTGGAGACGTCTACCTGCGTGACCAACGCGCTGTTCGGTGCGCTGGGCGTGCTGGCCGGCGGCCAGTGCACGATGAACAACTTCACTTTCGGCAATGCGCAGCACCAGTACTACGAAACCATCAGCGGCGGCAGCGGCGCTGGCGGTGTGCTGAACGCCGACGGTGTTGTCGTCGCGGGCTTCGACGGCACCAGCGTGGTCCAGACCCACATGACCAACTCGCGCCTCACCGATCCCGAGGTGTTCGAGTTCCGCTTCCCGGTGCGGCTGGAGAGCTTCGACATCCGCTCCGGTTCGGGTGGCGCCGGGCGTTGGAAGGGTGGTGACGGCGGGGTGCGCCGGGTGAAGTTCCTGGAGCCGATGACGGCCAGCATCCTCAGCAATGGCCGCGTGCATGGCGCCTTCGGCATGGCCGGTGGCCAGCCGGGCCAGGTGGGGCTGAACCGGGTGGTGCGTGCCGATGGGCAGGTGGAAGAACTTGGCCATATCGGCCAGGCCGACATGGCGTCGGGCGACGTGTTTGAAATCCACACGCCGGGCGGCGGCGGCTTCGGCACACCGTAGACCTCAAGCCACCCATTTGGAGAGCGACCATGTACTTCACCCGCTTCATTCGGAGCTTCAGCATCCGCACGCGCATGATCGGTGCCATCTGCATCGTGCTGGGTTTGCTGGCACTGGTGGGCGCAGCAGGCCTGTTCGGCCTGCTGCGCCTGCAGTCGCTCAGCTCCGAATTCATGGCCACGTCTTTCGCTGACACCGGCGCGCTGTCGGCGCTGCACACCGCCATCGGCGATGTGCGCCGTTTCGAGAAGGACATGGTCATCAACTACGAGAAACCCGAAGAAGTGGTGCGCAACAGCGTGCAATGGGGCAAGGCCAAGGAGCGTGCGCTAGAGCAGATCAAGAAGCTCAAGCGCGGCGGGTCAGGAGCCGGCACGGAATTCGCGGCACGACTGGAAACCCAGCTGGCCACCTATGCGGTGGCCATGGCGCCAGTGATCAAGCAGCTGGAGAGCAACGGTTACGACTCGGCCACGGTGGCCAACAAAGTCATGAACCAAGCCAAGGATGCGGCCCAGGCCACTGAAGATACGATGGAGGCGCTGCAGAAGTTCCTGGCGAACGAAGGCGTGGTTGCCGAGCAGTCGCGACGGACCACGACGCGGCAGATCACGCTGCTGTTTGCGCTGGTGGTGGGCTTGGCGGTTGCGATCGTCGTACCGGCCACGCTCGTCAATATGCAAAGCATCTGTACGCCCATCACCCAGGCTCAGAAGCTGGCCGTCTCCATCGCCCAAGGCGAGCTGACGAACCAGGTGGAAGTGCGCGGCCGCGACGAAGCGGCACAGCTCATGCAAGCCTTGTCGGACATGCAGACCTCGCTGCGGAGCGTGGTGGGCCAGGTACGCCAGAGCACGGACAGCATCTCGACCGCCTCGTTCGAGATTGCCACCGGCAATCTGGACCTGAGCCAGCGTACCGAGACCACCGCCAGCAATCTGCAGCAGGCGGCCGCCTCGCTGGAGCAGTTGACCGCCACCGTCAAAAACTCGGCCGACTCGGCGCAGCGCGCGAACCAACTGGCATCGTCCGCGGTGCAGGTGGCGGCCCGCGGCGGCACGGTGGTGTCGGAGGTGGTGGCCACCATGGACGACATCAATGCCGCGTCGAAGAAGATCGCCGACATCACCGGCGTGATCGACGGCATTGCCTTCCAGACCAACATCCTGGCGTTGAACGCCGCCGTGGAGGCCGCGCGCGCCGGTGAGCAGGGCCGCGGCTTCGCCGTGGTGGCCAGTGAAGTGCGCAGCCTGGCCCAGCGTTCGGCCCAGGCCGCCAAAGAAATCAAGGGCCTGATCGGTGCCTCGGTGGAACGCGTCGACTCCGGCACCCGCCTGGTTGGTGACGCCGGCCGCACCATGGGCGAAATCGTGACTTCGGTGCAGCACGTGTCCGACATCATCGGCGAGATCACGGCCTCTGCATCGGAGCAGTCCGCCGGCATCGCCCAGGTGAACACCTCCGTCACCGAGCTGGATCGCATGACCCAGCAAAACGCCGCCCTGGTGGAACAAAGCGCGGCCGCCGCCGATTCACTGAAGGCGCAGGCGGCAAACCTGGCGCAGGTGGTGGGGACGTTCAACCTGGAGCCGGCGGGCGAGGGGGCCGGCGCCGCCATCCCGCGCCTGCAGGCTCTTACTCTCAGATGATGCGGGAGAACCTCGCATGGCTGCGGTCGGCCTGGAGATAACGGTCGAACACCATGGCGATGGCGCGCACCAGGAACCAGCCGGCCGGCGTCACCTGGATGTCGCCCGCCTCCAGGTCGATCTGCACCAGGCCTTCGTCCTCGAACTTGCGCAGCAGCGCCAACTCGCTGGCGAAGTAGCGCCGGAAGTCGATCAGGTAGGCCAACTCCACCGACTCGAACTGCAGGTCGCCCTGGCACATCAGCGCCATGATCACGGCGCGGCGGACCAGGTCGTCGCGGCTCAGAGCCAGGCCCCGCACCACCGGCAGCCGCCCCTGGTCCAGCGCATCGCAATAGGCTTCCATGGTCTTGGCGTTCTGGCTGTAGGTGGCGCCGATCTTGCCGATCGCCGAAACACCGAGCGCGATCAGGTCGCAGTCCGGCTGTGTGCTGTAGCCCTGGAAATTGCGGTGCAGCCGGCCCTGGCGTTTGGCCACCGCCAGGCTGTCCTCGGGCAGCGCGAAATGGTCCATGCCGATGTAGACATAACCCGCGTGCTCGAACGCCACCATGGCATTGGCCAGCATCGCCACCCGGGCCGGGCCGTCGGGCAGCTCGTGCTCGGCGATGCGCCGCTGGGGCTTGAAGCGCTCCGGCAGGTGTGCGTAGCCGTACAGCGCCACCCGGTCGGGCCTGAGCGCCACCACGGTCTGCAGCGTGTGCGCGAACGAGTCGGGTGTCTGCCGGGGCAGGCCGTAGATCAGGTCGACGTTGATGGAGTCGAAGCCGATGTCGCGCGCCTGCGCCATCAGTGCGGCCACCTGGGCCGCGGGCTGGATGCGGTGCACGGCTTTCTGCACCGCCGGATCGAAGTCCTGCACGCCGAGGCTCAGGCGGTTGAAGCCCTGCCCGGCCAGGAACGCCAGGCGCTGCTGGTCGACCGTGCGCGGGTCCACTTCAATCGAGTATTCGCCGCCGGGCACCAGTTTGAACGCGCCACGCAAGGTCTGCATCAGCTCGCCGATCTCGTCGTCGCTCAGGAAGGTGGGGCTGCCCCCGCCGAGGTGCAGCTGGGACACCGCCTGGCCGATGCCGAGCCGCTCGGTGTACAGGGCGATCTCGCGCTGGAGATAGCCGAGGTAGGGCCTGGCGCGTTCATGTCTGCGCGTGATGATCTTGTTGCAGGCGCAGTAGTAACACAGCGATTCACAAAACGGAATGTGGACATAGAGCGACAGCGGCAAGGCCATGCCGGTACCGCCCACCTTGCGTTGCGCCACCGCATGCAGGCACTGGTCGGCGCTGTAGGCGTCCACGAACCGGTCGGCCGTGGGGTACGAGGTATAGCGTGGACCCGGCACATCGAAGCGACGCAGCAGATCCTTGGCGACGAGGGGCATGGCGAGGGGGACTCCTGAGAATGTCCTCACTGTGCCTCAGGCTGCGCTCCCGGGTCTTGATTTGTATCAAGGCGGGTCTTCGGGGGCGGGTCTTCAGGGCTTGTCTGTTTCCGGGCAGCGGCTCTCCAGCATTTTTGCCAGGCGCTCTGGCGGCACCGGCCTGCTGATCAGGTAACCCTGCAATTGGTCGCAGCCCAGGTTGCGCAGGTGATTGGCCTCGACTTCGGTTTCAACGCCCTCGGCGACGACTTTCATGCCCAGGGCGTGGCCGAGCGACACCATGGTGGACACCAGCGTCATGTTGGCGGGGTTGTCGTTCATCGTCATGATGAAGGCGCGGTCGATCTTCAGCACCTGCACCGGCAGTTTGGCAAGGTAGGCGAGCGACGAATAGCCGGTGCCGAAGTCGTCGATGGACAGGTCGATGCCCGCGGCCCGCAGGGTCTGCAGTTTGACGATGGTGTCGTCGATGTTTTCCATCGCCGCGCTTTCGGTGATTTCGAGGTCGATGCCCGGGTCTTGGCCGCCCAGGCGCAGTGCCAGTTCCACCGTGGCCACGAAGTCGGGTTTGCGCAGCTGCACCGCCGAGACGTTAACTGCGATGCGCGGCGCGGCCAGGCCGAGCGAGGTCCATTGGATCCGGTCCAGCACCGCGCGCTCCAGCGCCCAGGCGCCCACTTCCGAGATCAGCCCGGTTTCTTCCAGCAGCGGTATGAAGCGCACCGGCGGCACGAGGCCCAGCTCCGGGTCCTGCCAGCGGATCAAGGCCTCGACCCCTTCGATGCGGCGCGTCACCGTGTCGACCTTGGGCTGGTAGTACAGCACGAAGCGACTCAGTGCCAGCGCCTCGCGCAGCCGGGTCTCCAGCGCCAGTTTCTCGGCGATGCTGGCCGCCATGCGGGCGTCGTAGAAAAAGAGCCGTTCCGATTTGCTCTTGGCGCGCTTCAAGGCGGCTTCGGCGTTCAGGTACAGCGTCTCGGCCGAGTCTCCGTCGGCCGGGCACAGGGCAATGCCGATCTTGGCGGACAGGCGCAGTACCTCCTCGCCGACAAGCAGCGGTTCGCCAAATACGCTCTGATAGAACTCCTGGAGCACACGCGCGATTTCGTATTCCGCCGCCGCGTCGGGAAACACCACGGCGAACTGGTCCGCGCCGACACGCGCCATCCGTGTCGGGTCGGTGGCGGCCAGCGCGATCCTGCGGGCCACCTCGCGCAGCACCTCGTCGCCGGTGTGGCGCCCCAGGCTGTCGTTGATCGACTTGAAGCGTTCGACGTCGATGATGGCCAGCGCCAGGGAAGTCTGCTTTTCGACCGCCGCCACCACCATCTGGGTGAGCCGCTCGTTGAACAGCATGGCATTCGCCTGGCCGGTCAATCCGTCGTAATAGGCCAGGCGGTTGAGCTCGTCGGACTGCGCGATGTGGTCCATGGCGAAGGAAATGTCGTTGGCCAGTTCCTTGAGCAGGCTCATCTCCCCGGCATCGAAGAAGTCCGTCTCGCCGGCATGCAGCACCAGCACGCCCGCAGTGCGCTTGGACACGATCAGCGGCAGCGCTGCGAGCGAGCGGGAGCCGGTGGCCAGCGCGGCCTCCCGCTCGGTCATCCAGGCGCTGGTGGCGATGTCGTTTTCGATGATGGTCTCACCGTGCAGCACCAGGCGCATCATCCTGGAGTCCTCTTGCTGCAGATGCGCGTGCAGCGCCTGCAGCATGGCCTCGAAATAGTTTTGCGCCGTGCCGTCGTCGCACTGCGCCATGACGTCGATGTGCATGGAGGCGGGGTTCAGCAGGCCGATCCAGGCCTTCTTGAAACGCCCGGTGTGGATCGAAATACGGCAGGCCTCGCGGAACAGTTCATCGCGGTTCGGCACCCGGACGATCAAGGCGTTGATGTCGCTCATGACGGTGGTGACGCGGTGCAGCCGCTGGATGCGTTCTTCGGCTTGCTGATTCTGGGTGATGTCCTCGTGGGCGACCACCACCCGCACCGGGCCGGTGCCGGAAAAGCGGGACACGCGTGCCAGAAACCAGCGGCGCTGGGTCATGCTGTCGCATCGGTATTTGATCGAAAAAGTGTTCCGTTGCCCGCGCAGCACCTCCCTGACGTGCTCCGCGAACACCGCGGCCTCCGGCGTGCCGAGGGCGTCGGCCCTGGCGCAGGCTTCCAGGTAATTGGCGCCTTCGGAAACGGCATGTGCGCTGGCGCCGTTCTCTTCGGCGAATTCGCGCCAGGCGCGGTTGGTCGCGACGATCACGCCATCCTTGTCCAGCACGCAAATGTGTTCGGAAAGCGAGTCCAGCGTCGACCTGGCGAAACGTTCCGAGGCCAGCAATGCGGCTTCGGCCTCGCGCCTTTGCAGGAACTGGCCGAGCTGGTTGGCGATGGTCTTGCCCGCAGCCTGCAGGCGGGCGTCGGGTTCACGCATTTCCTGGCTCAGGAACGACAGGACGCCGATGATGCGGCTGGCGTCGAATACCGGAAAGAGGTTGGCGCAGCGCAGTCCCTCGTCGACAGGTGTCTCCAGCAACACCCTGGCCTCGCGGTGGACGTCGGGTATCCACAGCGGCTGCCCCGATTGCCACACCGTACCGGCCAGGCCTTCGCCGGGCTGGCGGACGTTGTCCTTCTGCAGGCGTTCGAGGAAATGCGTGGACAGCCTGCCCTGCGGGCTCCACAGCATCTCCAGCTTCAGTACGTTCTCGTTCGCGTCGACCCGCCAGTAGCGGCCGAGCTCCCAGCCTTGCGATTCGCAGACGGTGCGCAGCACCGATCTCAGGCCCTGCAGCGTATCGTCCGATGCCGCCAGCGCCAGGGCCACCGCGTGGTCGAGCCGCAGCAGTGCTTCGGCCTGCTCGCGCTCGGCGGTCTGGGCCTGCAGCAGGCCCAACTGCTGCTGTACCTTGGCATACAGGCTTCCGTTTTCGTAGATGCGCCCGGTCTGGGCCGCCTGGACGGCGAGGGTGTGTTCGTCATCTTCCGAGAAGCCCGCCTGGTCCAGCTTGTCGATCAGCATGATCCAGCCGTAGCCATGGTGCAGCGACACCACCGGCACCACCACGGCGCTGTGCACTTCGGGCAGGACCTGGGTCACGGCGAAGCGCATCGGCGCATGCCCCGCACCGGACTGGAAACGCAGTGGCGTGCGCGTGCGCAGCACTTCCTCGGCGGTCTCCAGGTCGAGGGGGAGTTCGGTGAGACAAGACCTTTCCTCGGCCGTCAGGCCGGCCAGCGCGAGATGGACCTTGCCGGTGTCGTACTTGTCGCGCACGGCCAGGATCGCGCCGCGCGCGCCAAACAGCACGCGCACGCCCTGGCAAAACTTGTCCAGCAACTCGGTGGGCTCGCGTTCGGAGGCCAGTTGCATGGCCAGTTCGGTCAAGGCGGCCAGGCGGTGGTTGGCCTCTTCCAGCTCGAGGGCCTTGACCACGAGTTTGTCGCTGACCAGGCGCAGATGGTCGCGGTCGAAGTCGGTGGCAGCGGGCACCTGCACCATGGGGCGCTGCGGCGTGGACAGCGCCAACGCGGCCACACGCAGGATCTCCTCGGGATCGCAGGGCTTGGTCAGCACATGCGTCACACCGCAGGCGGCGGCGAGCACCGAGGCTTCCTTTTCCAGAAAGGTGGCGGTGTAGAAGACAACCTTGGTGGCCGCGACGGCCGGTTCGTTGCGCAGTGCGCGCACGAAGGCGTAGCCGTCCATCTGCGGCATGAGGACGTCACAGATCACCAGGTCCGGGTGGTGGGCCCGCACCAGGGCCAACGCGGCCTCGCCGTCCTCGGCTTCGAGCGCCTCGTGCTGCGCGTAACGCATGAGCATGGCAACCAGCTCTCGGTTTTCCGCAACATCGTCGACCACCAGGACTTTGGCCATGTGTGCAGGCCTTTCTTCAGGCGGCGCGAAACGGTTTGCCAGGATTTGCCATGGAATCTGGATGGTTCAAGCGCTTGATTGTTGCAAAGTGTAGAGTGAATCGCATACAGAAAAAACCCGTGCCGTCCCCTTGTTTTGGGTAAAAAGACCCAATCGAGGTACTCGTCGAAGCTCCGGTGTGGTGCTACAGCGCCGCTGGCATGGTTTCAGCCAGGCTGGAGCGCATCGGCATGTGGATGTGGAACGCCGCGCCGCCTTCGGGCAAGGATTCGGCGTAGATCCTGCCGCCGTGCAGTTCCACGATCTTGCGGCAGATGGCCAGGCCCAGGCCGGTGCCGCCGGAGCCGTCCTTGGTGGTGCTGGACTGCACGAAGGCATCGAAGATGCGGTCAAGCTCGTCGATGGGAATGCCTGGCCCCTGGTCGCTCACGCAGAAGTGCAGGTCGCCTGCTTCCGAGACTTCACCCGACACCTGGATGACGCCATGCGGCGGTGAGAACTTGACCGCATTGGCGATCACGTTGCGGATGACCTGCTGGAAGCGCGTCGGGTCGGCCTTGGCGATCAGGGGCGCGTCCGACAGGTGCAGCCTGAAATCCAGCCGCTTGGCCAGCACCAGCGGCTCCATCTCGCGCAGCACGCTGCGCACGGTTCCGCGCAGGTCGATGCGCTCCAGATGAAAGGTGCCCACGCTGCTTTCGATCTTGGCCACGTCGAGCAGGTCGTTGACCAGGGCCAGCATGCGGTGGCCGGCGGCGTGGATGTCCTCGAACATGGCCGACTGCCTGGCCGGGTCGCGCACCCGTGTCTTGCCGAGTTCGGAGAAGCCGATGATCGACTGCAGGGGGGTGCGCAGCTCGTGGCTCATGTTGCTCATGAATTCGGCCTTGGCGCGGGAGGCTTCCTGTGCCGCGTCGTTGGCCTCGCGCGTGGCGCGTTCGGCTTCGCGGAATTCGCTGATGTCCATCAGCACGCACAGGATGCCCGTGTAGTTGCCGTCCAGGTCGGGCACCACGGCCTTGAGCACGCGGGTGTCGCGCCACGACCCGTCGCCAGAGCGCAGCCTGGTCTCGAACTGGGTGTGGCCGCCATGCGTCAGCAGGTGCCGGTCGGCCTTTTCGTGGATGCGGGCCTGGCCGGGCTCGACCACCGCGGCGAAGTGTTTGCCGATGACCGCGGCACGTTCGGTACCCTCGAACTTTTCCCATGCGCGGTTGACCATCTGCAGGCGGCCCTGCACGTCCGTCATGGCGATCGGCAGCGGGTTGAGTTCCAGCAGCTGCTTGTTGAAGGCCAGCTGGTTTTGCAATTGCTGCTGTGCCGCCCAGCGCTCGGTGACGTCGACGGCGCTGCCGGCGAAGCCGGTCTGCACGCCATTGCACAGCAGGGGCACCACCGCCACGTCGAAGCGGAGCTCGATGCCGCCGGCGCTGCGCACCCGGGCCTGGGCCGTCCGCAGGCCACTCTTCTTGTCGTTGCGGAACAGGGCACGCACCGCGTCGCGGCTTTCGGGCTCCACGATTTCATGCAGGTTGCGGCCGATGGCCGGCTGGGCGTCCGTGCCGCGCAGGGTGAACCAGCGCGCGTTGACGAAGGTGATCGCGCCAGCCACGTCGGTTCTGAAGATCAGTTCCTGCACGCTTTTCATCAACACCCTCAGCTCCTGTTCGCTGCGGGCCACACGGCCCTGGGCTTCGTGGGCCTGCCGGCGCGCCACCGCGCGTGCGCGCAGGCTGCGCGAGACCGCGAAGGACAGGAACACGATCATGGCCACCGCCGCGGCGCCGACGGCCGCGAAGCCTTTGACGCTGCCGGCCCAGTGGCTGAGCGCCTCGGCCATCGGCAATTCCACCAGGATCACCAGCGGCCGGGTGCGCGAGACGCGGAAAGACACGATCTGGTCGCTGCCGCCCGTGCCGGGGCCGACATAGCTGGCGAACTCCTTGCCCGGCAGGTAGTCACGGAAGACCGGCAGCGCCGAGATGTTGCTGCCCGCGAGGGTCTGCATGTCCGCCGAACTGGCCAGTACCGCGCCGCCATAGGAGGCCAGGATCGCGCGCCGGCCAGCGTCGCCAAGGGTCTGCTGCTGGTAGTTGGCGAAGGCATCGGGGTTGATCAGGCCGACCAGCAGCAAGGCTTGTCCGGTGCTGGTGACTACCGTGCGCAGCAGCGGAATGAAGCCCACGCCGGCCGGTGTGCGCGCGGGGCTTTGCCGCTGCAGCCCCGGCAGGCCGCGCGCGGCCACGAAGGGGCCGATGGCGTCACGCCCCGATGCCGGCCAGGGGCCGAGCGGCTTCATGTCCAGCGACAGGCCGGCTTCGGCCGGCAGGCTGCTGGAGAGCACGGTGCCGCGGCTGTCGATGACCGCGGCGGCCCGCATGAAGGGCAGGCCGACCAGCATCTGTGCCAGGCTGGTGTTGGCTTGCCCGGGTTTGCCCAAGCTGTCCAGGAAGCTGGGCGCATCGGCAAGATGCGCCAGGGCGGTGGCCGCGGTCTCTATGTTGCGAGTGGCCTGGTCTTCGAGCACCCTGGCCAGCAGTGCGTTCTGGCTGGTTTCGGTGGCCAGGCTGGCGCGGCGGTCGCCTTGCGCCACCCACGCCAGGAGCACGACGGTCAGCAGCGCCAGCGCAATACCGGCAGACATCACCCACCGGCTGGAGAACCGGTGGCCCGCCGCGGTCTCGCGACCATGCGCTTCCCGGGATTCCTTGCGCATGCCGCTCACCGGGAGATGATGTCGCCAAGCCCGTGCCGCTGGCCTGCGGCAGCCAGCCGGCCGTCCTGCTTGATGCGGGCGACGAAGTTGTCCATGGCCGCCAGCCAGGCGTCGTCGCCCGGCTTCACCGCATAGGCATAAGGCAGCACATGGAAAGGCTGGGGCGGCGAGATGAGCCGGGCCCAGTCGGCGTTGTCCAGCAGGCGCCGGCTGTAGGGGTAGTCGGTCATGAACACGTCGACCCGGCCGGCTTCGAGCTCGCGCTCGCGTGTGCTCGGCGGCTTCACCGTGACCAGTTGCGCCTGCTTCAGCGCTGCGGCCATCACCGGCTCCATGAAGGTGCCGGCCTGCACCGCCACCTGCACGCCGGGCTTGTCGATGTCGGCCCAGGTCTTGACGACCGGATTGCTCTTGGTCGTGACCGCGTAGATGTCGCTGTGCATGTAGGGCCGGGTGAATTTCAGCTGTTCCATGCGCTGGGGCAACATGCCCACGGCGAACATGGCCACGTCGCAGCGGTCGGTGCGCAGGTCGACCACCAGGGTGGCGAAGGACGAGTCGACATACTCGATTTTGGCCTTGAGGTCATTGCCGAGGGCCGCCGACAGGTCGATGTCGATGCCAGTGAGTTTTTCCGTGCGCGGGCTGCGAAAGGTGATGCCGTAGTAGTCCGGCCAGATGCAGACCTTGATGGTGCCGGTTGCCTTGATACGCTCCGATACGGCGCCGGCGTTGACCATGCAGGGCGCCGATACGGCCAACGCCATCAGCATGCCGAAAAACAGACGGGTGTTCATGTGTGTTCCTTGGTCTTTGCGGGGCAGGGGTTAGGGCCTGTTCACACGATGGATGCAAGTGCGAACGTGGTTAAAAAAGCGCCAATCAAGGCGCGGGACGACGGCCAGGCTGGCCGCCTGGCCTAGGACTGCAACGCGGAGTGGCGGTTTTTTAACCACGTTCCCTGCGGGTTGCAGCCCAAAAGACCAGCCGCAGCGTTGCAAAGCCTGGCCGGGGTTTACCCCGGCTGCGTTTTGCGCCTCGCCTCTGGCCCTTTGGACAGCAACGCATCTTGTATCCATCGTGTGAACAGGCCCTAATCCGCGTCGATCAGCGCCTGAAAGCTCATGCCCTTTTTGTTGACCTCCTGCTTGCGGGCCTCCAGCTCCGAGGCGTGGGCCACGAAAGCATCGACGATCTCGGGGTCGAAGGCGCGGCCGCGTTCCGCGACGAGCATGCCGATGGCGGTCTCGCTGTCGAAAGCCGGACGGTAGCACCGGGCCATCGTCAGCGCATCGTAGAAGTCCACCACACTGGTGATGCGGCCCGACAGCGGGATGTCGGTGCCCGCCAGGCCGCGTGGGTAACCTGTGCCGTCGAAGCGCTCGTGGTGGGTGAGTGCTACTTCTGCCGCCAGCTGGAACAGCGGGATGCGGGAGCGCCCGAGGATTTCCGCCCCCATGGCCGGATGGCGGTTCATCTCGGCGCGTTCCTCGGTGGACAGGGGGCCGGGCTTCTTCAGCACCCGGTCCGGTGTGCCGATCTTGCCGATGTCGTGCATGGGTGCGGCCTTGCGCAGCATGCGTGCAAAGCTGGCCGGTTGACCGAGCTTCAAGGCCAGGGCCTCGGCCAGGAAGCCGATGCGCACGATGTGCACGCCGGTGTCGTCGTCCCTCAAGTCCGCAGCCTGCGCGAGCTGGAGCAGGGCGTGGTGATGGGCCCGCGTGACCTCTTTCAGGGCCTCGTTGCGTTCGCGGTACATCTGGCCGAAATCGGCGATGAAGCGCTCCATCTGCTGTGAGGCTGCTTCATCGAAATAGCGTCCGGAGCGTGGCGCCTCGGCCGCGTCATTCATGATCTGGCTGGCTGCGCTCATTTCAGGTCTTCCACGCGGCGCAGGGTGTCCAGCACCTGCAGGGTGCTGAAAGGCTTGACCAGGTAGTCGTCGGCCCCCGCGGCCAGGCCCGCGGCGCGGTCGCCGCTTTGCCCGCGTGCGGTCAGCATGATCACGCTGGTGCCGTGCAGCACGCTGTCGGCCTTGGTGCGCTTGCAGACATCCAGGCCGTTGAGCGTGCCGGGCATCATGACATCCACCAGCATCACGTCGGGCTGCAACTGGTGGGCCATGTCCATGCCGGAGTCGCCATCGGCGGCTTCGTAGATGTCGTAGTCCTCGAATTCCAGCGTCATGCGCAGCAGTTTCCGGATGTCGGCATGGTCTTCGATGATCAGAACTTTTTTCATGACGGGGGCGTGGCTGGAGCGCATCCACGCGATGTGTTTGATGTGTGAATGCTACTTATCATTTTTATCAAATGCAATGCATGACACATCGCTTCTATGGCAAATTTAACGAATTCGAAGAACTTGATTGCACATGAGCACCATGGCCGAGCCATGGCAAAGGGCCTGCCGTCACCGGTGAAACATGGTTGGACGCGACCGTGTGAAGAGGCTCGGAATGCTTGCTGCCTTCTGACAAGTTTCGTGAATATTCACGAAATGGTAAAAATGCCAACTTTTACAAAATGGCTGTTTTGATTTACTTTATTTATCGTATTTATCACTGATTGAGCCTACACTGCTCTTTTTCGACCGGGGCTGCAGGGGCCTTCAAGCACCCGATTCCTGCCTCTGCCTACCGGCCCTGTCGCGTTGGAGGAAAAGTGCGGACAAATCAGAGAACGGACCTGGCCTTGCATGTGCTGTCGGATCGCGCCGACGGTGCGTTGCCGCCGGTCCTGGCCCAATTGATGGACGACATGTCTTGCCACACCGGCCTGAGCCCCAGGCTGCGGGCGGAGATCTGTGTCTTCATCAACGAAGTCCGAGGCTCCAGCCAGGCCGATCTGCTCGCCTATTACGACAGCCTCCCGCGACGCAGCAGGGAGGCCGCGCTGTGCCTGCTCCAGGCCGCGGGCGCAGTGCCTTCCACGCTGCCTTCTTCCAATGAAGGGGGGCTGGCGGCGCTGGCCTGGCCGGCCGAGTCCGAATTCCGTCTGGCCCAGGGGCGGGCCGTGGTGCTGGACTTCGGTGCCACCCAGCCGGGCGAAGTGACTTCGGTGTTCGTGGACGAGTTGCCGGCCATCCAGGGCGTGGTGTCCGACACCGCTCGCCAACATGGCCTGGGCCGTGCGATGCTGCTGGCGGCGATCATCGAGTTGGCCTCAGTGGAGAAATTCCACTGGGACACATTTATCAATTCCGACCCTGCTCTTTAACCTGTTTCTTGAAATCGATCAAAATAGCCGCGTATGAAATCGAATGCTCCTTTGCCAACTGAAGCCTCCTCGGATGACTTTACGACCCGTGACGTGGCCAAGCGCCTCGGCTTGGCCGTACGCTCTGTGCAGCTGATGGTGGACAGGGGGGAGTTCGAGGCCTGGAAAACCCATGGCGGGCATCGCCGCATTTCCCGGCAGTCGGTGGAACGCTGGGAAGCCAAAAGAATGTCGCCCGCCAGTGCTGCGCCCGTATCAGTCTCGGCCTCGGCTGGCAGGCCGCAAGCCAAGACCGATGCTTCCGGGGCGAGCCCGCTGAAAATCCTGTTGATCGAAGACTCGGTCCACTTCCAGAATCTCGTGTCCCTGCTGGTCAAGCAGTATTTTCCGGCGGCGGAGCTGAAGATGGCCGGCGACGGCATCATCGGCCTGGCCATGTATGGCCAGTTCCAGCCGGACGTGATGCTGGTCGACATCTTGCTGCCGGGCATTGATGGCGCGACCTTGATCTCCACCCTGCGCTCGCACCCGCAGTTCGCCAACAGCCGGCTGATCGTGGTGACTTCGCTCGATGCCGAGCAGCGCAAACCCTATGCCTTCGCCCTGGCGGGGGTGCCGGTGGTGCACAAGGCCGAGCTGGTGACCGAGCTGCCCAAGCTGTTGGCCACCGCGATGCATGCGCCGTCTCTGGCCAACATGGAAATGTGATGCAGGCGGCGCGAGTCCTTCTGGTGGAGGACGACCCCGCCATGGTCCGTTTCGTCGAGCTGGCGGTCGACGATCTCGGCATCGCACTGCAGGCCTGTACCACGGTGGCCGAAGCCATTGCGGCCCTGCGGGTGCAGCCCGCGCACCTCATCGTGACCGACCTGATGCTGCCCGGCGCGCCCGGCACCGTGCTGCTGCAACGCCTGCGCCAGGAGGCCGCACTGCTTGGCAACGCCCGGGTGGTGGTTTGCAGCGCCGGCATCAACGCGCCAATGAAGGCCGAACTGGCTGGGCTCGGCGTCTGGCGCCAGTTGCACAAACCCGTGGCGGTGGAGACCTTGCGCACCTGCGTCCGCGAAGGCCTTGCGCCCGAGGCGGCGCCTGCCCCGCAAGCCCTGAAGACCACTGGCGGCGATGCCGACGAAGCTGCCGCGGTCTTGCGTTATTTTGGGGGCAATCGCGCGCTGTTCGACATGTACCGCGGGGCCTGCCTGCGCCAGTTTCCCGTGGACCTGGGAGACGGCGACAAGGCCTTCGAGGTACGTGATGCCGTGGCCTTGCGCCGTCTGGCCCACAGCCTGCGGACCGTGCTGCTCTCCCTGGGGCTGACCGAGGCCAGCGCCTGCGCCAAGCGCCTGGAACAGGCTGCCTTGCATGCCGACTGGAACGGCGTGGCCGAGGAATGGCCCGGGCTGCGGGCCGTGCTCGCCGCGATCTGCGCGGTCTGCGCGGTCTAGGAGGCTGTTCACACGCCGCTCTTCTCTTGTCAGGCGACGGCCTGCTCCTGCTCGAAGCATTCGAGCTGCTGGATGTCGAGGATGCGGATGTGCTTTTGCTGCACTTCGATGATGCCCTGCGAGGCCAGCTTGGAGAAGGCCCGGCTGACCGTCTCCAGCTTGAGCCCGAGATAGGAGCCGATCTCCTCGCGGGTCATGCGCAGGATGAAATCGGAATCGGAGAAGCCGCGGGCATGCAGCCGCTTGGCCAGGTTCAGCAGGAAGGCCGCCAGGCGCTCCTCTGCGCGCATGCCGCCCAGCAGCAGCATCATGCCGTGGTCGCGCACGATCTCGCGGCTCATCATCTTGTGCATGTGGTGCTGCATGGCGGGAATGTCGCGGGTGAGCGCTTCCAGCCGGTCGAAGCGCATGGCGCAGACCTCGGCATCCTCCAGGGCCACCGCATCGCCATGGTGGTGTTCGGTGACGATGCCGTCCAGTCCGAGGATCTCGCCGGCCATCTGGAAACCCGTCACCTGTTCGCGGCCGTTCTCGTTGGCGATGGTGGTCTTGAAGAAGCCGGTTCGCACGGTGTAGATCGACACGAAGGGGTCCCCGTCGTCGTACAGGGATTCCCCGCGCTTGACGCGGATGCGCTTGGTCACCAGGTCGCCGATGCGCTCGCGCTGGGCTGCGTCCAGGTCGGCCGGCATGCAAAGCGACTGCAGCTTGCACTTCGAGCAGTCCACGGCGGAGGCGGATGTGTTCATGGCGGTTCCTTGTAAACGGGTGGTGATGAACTCTAGCGAGCCCCGGGTCGGCAGGTTGTGGGGAGTTCTTGATGGTGGCTGACAGGAGGTTTCGCCAAAGAACGTCTGCAATGTGATGCACGAAGACCAGTGCCATTGCTTTCCCCTGGCCAGCACCTGCGCCAGAATGTCCCCATGTCCAAAATTGAAACGACCCGCTCATCTCTGGAAACAGCGGGGCTCTCGACGCCCGGCGACGCCGTGCAAAACCTGGCCGACAGCGAAACGCGGCTGGCGGCGCTGTTCGAGTCGGCAATGGACGGCATCGTGACCATCGATGACGCGCAGCGCATCGTGTTGTTCAACAAGGCGGCCGAGCGGCTGTTCCGCTGCGAAGCGGCCGAGGCCCTGGGTCAGCCCATCACCAAGTTCATTCCCGTGCGTTATCGGGCCCACCACGACGCCTACGTCCAGTCGTTCGGCGAGACCGGCGTCACCACCCGGCGCATGGGTGGCACCGGCGCCATCAGCGGCCTGCGCATGGACGGCGAAGAGTTCCCCATCGAGGCCTCGATTTCGCAGGTCGACGTCGGGGGCCATAAGCTTTTCACCGTCATCCTGCGCGATGTGACCGAGCGGGTGCAGGCCGAGCAGCGCCTGCGCGAGCAGCAGGCGACGCTGGCCGCCGTGATCGATGCGGCGAGCGATGCGGTGGTGAGCTGTGATGAGGCCGGACGTATCGTGCTGTTCAACCCGGCCGCGGAGCGCATCTTCGGCCGCACGGCGGCGAGTGTGTTGGGCACGACCCTGGACGCGCTGATGCCCACGCGTTTCCACGAGAGGCATGGGGGCGACTTCCAGGGATTCGTCGACTCCCACGTGACGCGCCGTGCCATGGGGGCGGGGCGGGTCAAGGGCATCCGGGCCGACGGCGAGGAACTGGAGTTGGAGGCTTCCATCTCGCGGGCCGTGGTCAACGGCCGCCTGACCCTGACCGCCATCCTGCGCGACGTAACCCAGCGCGCCCGGGCCGAGGCTGCGCTGCTGCGCTACCAGACCGAGCTCTCCGACCTGACGCAGCAACTCATGAACCAGGAAAAAGTCACCACCCGCAGACTCGCGCAGGCCCTGCACGACCAGCTCGGCCAGACGTTGACGGCCATCCGGCTGAGCTTCGATGCCGCCGCGGCCAGGCAGGCCGATGTGAGCCTGGCCGGGCCCGGGGCGCTGCGTGTCAGCGGCCTCATCGACCAGGCCATCCGCGAAGTGCGCCAGGTGCTGGTGGACCTGCGGCCGCCGCTGCTGGACGACGACGGCCTGGCCGCGGCGCTGGACAACGAAGTGCAGTCGCGCGACCGCGTGGCGGCCGGGGTCGACCTGCTGCTGGAGGTGGAGCCCGAAGTCACCGCGCTGCGTTGGCCCGCCGATATCGAGTATGCGGCCTTCATGGTGGTGCGCGAAGCCATGGCCAACGCCATTCAGCATGCACAGGCCAGCCTGGTGCGGGTGGTGCTGACCGGTGCCGAGCGGCATCTGCGTGTGGATGTGATCGATGACGGCCGCGGTTGGCCGCTGGAGACTCAAAGCGCACGGCCGGGCCATCTCGGCGTGGTGGGCATGCGTGAGCGCGCGCTGGCCATTGGCGCCAGATTCACCATCAGCGCTGGCCCCGGGCCGGGCGGCGGCACGGTCGTTCGATTGGAGTGGGAGCCTTCGTCATGAGCACGCTGTACCTGGTGGACGACCATTTGATGGTGCGCGAAGGCCTGCGCGCCGTGCTGGAAGTGGCCGGCCATGAGGTGGTCGGTGAAACCGCCGACCCCACGGTGGCCATCTCGGAAATCATCCACCAGATGCCGCAGGTGTTGTTGCTCGATTTGAGCCTCGGCGGCCGTTCGGGCTTCGAGGTGCTGGTCGAGCTGCAGCGGCGCAATGCCAAGGTCAAGACCGTGGTGCTCACCATGTCCGCCCAGCCCCAGCATGTGGCCGAGGCATTGCGCATGGGCGCGGTGGGATATGTGCTCAAGGGCGCGCCGTCGAGCGAGGTGTTGCGCGCCATCGAGGTGGTGCTGCAGGGCCGGCGTTACCTGGGGCAGGACGTGGCCGACCTGGCGGCGCAGGCCCTCACCGGCAACCAGGACGAGGACCCGTTCACGGCGCTGTCGCCACGCGAGCGCCAGATCGTGGTGATGGTGGTGCAGGGCCAGTCCAGCGCCGTCATCGGCCGCGAGCTGCACCTGTCGCCCAAGACGGTGGACACCTACCGAAGCCGGCTGATGAACAAGCTTGGCGCGCCCAACGTCACCGCGTTGGTGCGGCTGGCGATGCGGCACCAGCTGCTGGGCCCCGACGCAGCCTGAGCTTCTTTGTGCTGACGCCGGAGTTGTTGACGTCGATCAAGCCTCTGCACGTGCACACCGCCCACACTCCCTGTCTGGCCGCCGATGACGGAAGGCCTGGCAAGGACCAACGTGGTGGGCAATCTGTTGAAAATTCTGACCGTGTTCGAAGCCGGCAGCCACCGCGATCTGGTGCATGGCTGGTGCGAGGCGTTGGCGCCGCAAAGCCGTGTCATCGACGTGGCCAGCGCAACCGATGCCGTGCTCACGCTGCTGGGCGAGCCGGTGGACATGCTGCTCATCGACGCCGCCGTGGCCGGTGATTTGTTGACCAGCCTGCGGCGCCACGCCCAACGTTCGGCACCCCAGGCTCGACTGGTGATATTCCACGATGACGCGCCCCGCGCAGGCCTGTTGCCGTGGTCTCAGCTCGGGCCGACGCTGCAGCGCCTATTGCGGGCGGCTTGATCCGGGGCGCCCGGCCCAGCATAAAACGCGAAAACACGAAAAGTCATCGGTTGGAAAGGCGCCATCCGGGGTCTCACTCCGACGGGTCTCTGTGGTGGGTGAAATAGAATCGGCGCATTGTTTTCACTTTGTGAGAATCGGCGCATTGTTTTCACTTTGTGAAATTTCTGGTCATCCCCCAAAAACATTTATTGACAGCAGATGAAAAATTTACGAGACGAGCGCACGCATGGCCTTCGATCGATGGCGCGTGCGGCCCTGTTGGCCCTGTCGGCGCTGTCGGCACTGACGGTCTGCACCGGCGCCCAGGCCCAGTTCAAGATCACGCAGACCTTCACGACCAACGCTGCGGCTGGCTGGACCATCACGGGAACGAACAACGCGGGTACCGATGACAGCGGCATCCTCACGGGTGGTTACGGGGCCATTCCAAGCAACGTCAACGACGCCAGCGGCAATGGCTGGCTGCGTCTGACGACGAATCAGGTCAACCAGGTCGGCGGAGCCCTCTACACCGGTGGCTCCTTCCCCTCGACCCAGGGCGTCGTGGTGGACTACGAATATGTCAGCTGGGGGGGATCCGGCGCGGACGGGCTCAGCTTCTTTCTCTACGACGCGGCTTCCACCATGGCTGGCGCGGGAAACGGTGCGTCGCTCGGCTACTGCTCCGGCGCCGGTGGCTATCTGGGCGTGGGCCTGGACGAGTTCGGCAATTTTTCGAGCAATGGCGCAACGGGCCGCTGCCCGAACAACGATGGTCCGGGCAACACGCCGGACTCGGTGGTGGTTCGCGGCCCGGTGGCCAACAACAACCCCTACATCGGCGGCGCGAGTGTGGGCGGCGGCATCGATGTGCCGAACGTGACGACGCGCCCGACGGCCAACAAGGTGCGCTACCTGCTGGTTCCCAACGGCAGCGGCGGGTATCGGGTCACGGTCTCCGTCGGTCTGGCGGGCGCAACGCCCGTGCCGCTGCTCAACGCACTCAACTTTCCGTACGTGGCACCGAGTCAACTGCGGGTGGGCATTGCGGCGTCGACCGGCGCGGCTACCAACATCCACGAGGTGCGCAATCTCTCGATCTCCATGCCTGCGGACGTCTCGGTGACCAAGACCGTGACGCCCGGTTCCGTCCTGAAAGGGCAGGCGGCCACCTACACCGTGGTGGTTCGCAACAACGACGTCAATCCGACCGATTCCGGAGATCAGTCCCCCGCCATCAATGCGGCCAACGCGCCCGACATCGTCGATGCGTTGCCAGCGCAGTTGACCGGCGTGACATGGACGTGTACGGCTACGGCAGGTTCCACCTGCCCGGCCGCCAGCGGGACGGGCAATCTGGCGATCGCCGGTGGCTACACGATGGCGCCTGGCGGCGCGCTGACCTTCACCATCGTCGGGACGGTGTTGACGAGCGCCACTTGCGGATCGACCGTGAGCAACACGGCAACGGCCGACTTTTCCGCCACCGACGGGTTCACGGACATCAACACCGCCAACAACAGCGCCAGCGCCAGCTTCACGGTCGCCTGCAGGTCGCTCACCCTGACCAAGATCTCGAATGGCGGCACGGGCACCTTCACCTTCAGCGGCAACAACGGATGGGCGAATCAATCGATCACCACCACCGCCATCGGCATCGGCACTGCGGGCGCTGCCCAGCTACTCACCGCCGCCGCCACGGCGACAACGATCACAGAAGTGCTGCCAGCGGGCTGGAATCTCACGGGTGTGAGCTGCACCGAAATGGGTTCGGGTGGGGCCGTAACCGTGAGCGACAGCAGCTTCACGCTCAACGCCGCGGCCGTGACGAACAGCAACGACATTGCCTGCACAGTCACCAATTCGAAGGCGCCCGTTCTGCGGCTCGGCAAGGTGTTCCCGAATGGTCGATTGATTGCAAGCGACCAATTCACGCTGACCATCACCGGTGCAGGCGGACCCGTTACCGTCACCACCAGCGGCAGCACCAACACACCGACCGAAGCGGCCGTGCTCACGCCCGCAACCGCCGGCTCGGCCTACACCTTCACGGAAGTCGGCGCCGGCGGCGCGACATTGACCGACTACACCTCCAGCTACAACTGCACCAATGCATTGAGCGCAGGCCAGGCGCCAAGCGGCAGTGGGGCCAGCTTCGGCATCACGCCAGTGGTGGGTGATGACATCACCTGCACCTTGTCGAACACGGCAGTCCCGCGCGCGGACCTGGTCATGGTGAAGACCGTGAGTCCGAGCACGGTGGCAACCGGCGCGTTGGTGACCTACACGCTGACGGCGACCAACAATGGCCCGAGCGCAGCCAACAACGCCGTCGTCCGCGACACCCCTGAGCCCGGCCTCGACTGCACCACGCTCAGCCCCACCGCAACCTGCAGCGCCAGTGCGGGCGCCGCATGTTCCGGGGCGACCATTCCGGTGGCCAGCCTGCTGTCCTCGACCGGCGTTTCCCTGCCGACATTTCCGTCGGGTGGTAGTGTGGTGATCACGCTGCAATGCCGCGTCACGGCAACCGGGACGCCTTAGAAGATGTTTCAGGGCGTGATCGCCACCTTCAGCACACCATCGCGCTGGTGCGAGAAAAGTTCGTAGGCTTTCTCGATGTCGTCGAGCTTGAAGCGGTGCGTCACCAGCGCACCCAGGTCGACCCGGCCGGACTCGACCACCGACATCAGGCGGCGCATGCGCTCCTTGCCGCCAGGGCACAGGGTGGTGACGATGCGGTGGTCGCCCAGCCCGGCGGCGAAGGCGCCCAGCGGGATCGTCAGGTCGGTCGAATACACGCCCAGGCTGGAGAGCGTGCCGCCGGGGCGCAACACCCGCAGGCAGGCCTCGAAGGTCGACTGCGTGCCCAGCGCCTCGATGGCCACGTCGACCCCGCGCCCGGCGGTGAGCCGCATGATCTCCGCCACCGGATCGACCTGGCTGCTGTCGATGACGTGGTCCGCGCCCATCTGGCGCGCCATGGCCAGGCGGTCGGGCAGGCGGTCCACGCCGATGACCAGGCTTGCGCCGCTGAGCTTGGCACCGGCGGTGGCGCAAAGGCCGATCGGCCCCTGGGCGAACACCGCCACCGTGTCGCCGATGCGGATCCGGCCGCTCTCGGCGCCGCTGAAGCCGGTGGACATGATGTCGGGGCACATCAGCACCTGCTCGTCGCTCAGGGTGTCGGGCACCGGGGCCAGGTTGGCCATGGCATCGGGCACCAGCACGTATTCGGCCTGGCAGCCGTCGATGGTGTTGCCGAACTTCCAGCCGCCCATCGGCTTCCAACCGTGCCGGGTGCCCGCGCCGTCCTGCGAACAGCTGCCGCACAGGCAGGCGTTGCTCCAGCCGCTGGGCGTGATGGCGCCGGCGATGACGCGTTGGCCTTCGGTGTAGCCGGCGACGGCCGAGCCCAGTTTTTCGATCACGCCCACCGGCTCATGGCCGATGGTCAGGCCGCGCGCGACGGGATATTCCCCCTTGAGGATGTGCACGTCGGTGCCGCAGATGGTGGTGGTCGTGACCCGCATCAGCGCGTCCAGCGGCCCGACGTCGGGGATGGGTTTTTCGTCCAGGACGATGCGCCCGGGTTCCACAAAAATCGCCGCCTTCATCATCTTGGCCATGGTGTTCTCCTCTGCATTGGCCACCAGCATAGGCCTGGCCGACACGCTGGCGCTTGCGATGGATCAAACCCGCGCCGCGCGCCGGTGCCAGCGATATCGCGATGTCTTGACTTGACGCAAGCGCGGCGGTGCTGGCATGAGGGAGCATGGGGCATCGATCTTCCTCCGGGAAATATCTGAAATCCATGTCTGTTCCCCATAGGAGTTGTCCGCAGACGGCCGAGTACCGCTTGCGGCCGCTGGCCTCCGGTTGAGTCAGGTATCGGCCGGTCGACCGCCGCGCCGCAGGTCCAGGCTCAGGAACAACACACCGTCGCGCGGCACGAGCGAAAAGCCCAGCCTGCTGGCCAGGCCGCTCATCGCGGCATTGTCGGGCAGGCATTCGCCCACCAGCCGCTCTGCCCCGCGCTGGCGCGCATAGGCGATCAAGGTGTGCATCAGGGCCGTGGCCAGGCCGTGCCGCTTGGCGTCGGCGGCCACCTGCACGGCGAATTCGGTGTCCACGTTGTCCGGGTCGCTGAGGCCGCAGGCATAACCGAGCAGCCGGCTTTGCGCGGCGTCGGCCGCGTCGAAGGCCACGAAGCTCATTTCCCGGTCGTAGTCGATCTGGCTGTAGCGCGCCAGTTCCGCATGGGGAATGCTGCCGCGCCTGGCGAAGAAGCGCAGCCGCAGGTCTTCGGCCGGCGCGGTTTCATAGAAGCGCCTGAGCGCGGGCTCGTCGTCCGGCCGGATCGGCCGCAACACCACGGCTTGACCTTCCGTATCGCCGTCCGGCAACCGGTACTGCGTCGCCAGCTCCGAAGGGTAGGGCCTGATCGCCAGCCGGCTGCGCCCGTCGCCGCGCAGCGGGCCGAGCTTGACCCGCGCGTCCAGCGCGATCACGCCCTGTGCATCGGCCAGCAGCGGGTTGATGTCGAGTTCTTCGATCTCGGCGATGTTGCAGACCATCTGCGAGACGCGCAGCAGCACCTGGGTCAGCGCCTCCTGGTCGATGGCCGGGCGCTCGCGGTAGCCGGCCAGCAGCCTGGCCACCCGCGTGCGTGCAACCAGGTCCCGGGCCAGGGCCGCGTTCAGCGGCGGCAAGGCCACCGCACGGTCGCGCACCACCTCCACCGCGGTGCCGCCCTGGCCGAACAGGATCACCGGGCCGAACACCGGATCGCTGGCCGCGCCGACGATCAACTCGTGCGCGGCCGGGCGGCGCACCATGGCCTGCACGTTGAAGCCCGACAGCACGGCCTCTGGCCGCAACGCGCGCACCCGTTCCCACATGGCCTGTGCCGCGGACAGAACGGCCGTGGCATCGCCCAGGTCGAGGGCCACACCGCCGACGTCGGACTTGTGGGAAATCTGCGGCGAAACGATCTTCAGTACCACCGGAAAACCCATGGCGCAGGCCGCCTGCGCGGCTTCTTGCGGCGTCTGGGCCAGCACCGATGTGACGACGGGGATGCCATAGGCGGCCAGCAGCGTCTTCGCGGCGTTTTCATCGAGCAGGCTGCGCCCTTCGGCGACGGCCGCGTCGATGACCCGGCGCGCGGCGGCGGCGTCGGCCTGCCATGCAAGCGGCCTGGATGCCGGTGTCTCCATGAGTGTTTCGCGGCCATGCCGGTGCGCCACCAATTGCAGCCAGGCCGATGCCGCCTGCTCCGGCGTGTCGTAGGTGGGCACGCCGGCCTGTTCGCAGCGTCGCACGGCTTCGGCCACGGCCTTGCCGCCGAGCCAGGAGGTGAGCACGGTGCGTGTGCCGCCGGCCAGCAGCGGCGCGCAGGCGGCGGCGATTTCGGCGCTCGGCACCACGGCGGTGGGCGCATGCATGAACAGCAATCCGTCGACCTCGGGCGCCTGCATCAGCACCTCGATCGCGTCGGCATAGCGCTGGCAGGGGGCGTCGCCGATGATGTCGACCGGGTTGCCGTGTGACCACGAGGCCGGCAGTTTGGCGTCGAGCTGGGCCAGTGTCTGGGCCGACAGTGTGGCCAGCGTGCCGCCGGCCAGCGCCAGCGCATCGGCGGCGAGCACACCGGCGCCGCCGCCGTTGGTGACCACCGCCAGCCGGTCGCCGCGCGGCGGCCGGGCCCGCGACAGGGTTTCCGCCGCGCTGAACAGATCCTGCAGCGTGTCCACGCGCAGCATGCCGGCGCGCCGGATGGCCGCGTCGAAGACATCGTCGCCACCGGCCAGCGCCCCGGTGTGCGAGGCCGCGGCCTTGGCGCCGGCCGGGGCCCGGCCGGCCTTCACCACCAGCACCGGCTTGTTGCGCGCCGCCGCACGCGCGGCGGAGAGGAACTTGCGCGGCTGCCGCACCGATTCCATGTACATCAGGATGGCCCGGGTCTGCGGGTCGCTGGCCAGGTGGTCGAGCATGTCACCGAAGTCGACGTCCGCGCAGTCGCCCATGGACACGAAATGCGAAAAGCCGATGCCATGCGCATCGGCCCAGTCGAGCATGGCCGTGGTGAGCGCGCCCGACTGCGAGAGAAAGGCCAGGTGCCCGGCCTGGGGCGACAGGTGCGCGAAGCTGGCGTTCAGGCCGATGCCCGGCACCAGCAGGCCCACGCAGTTGGGGCCGAGCACGCGCAGCAGGTGCGGCCGCGCCGCCTGCAGCATCAGGTCCTGCCAGCGGCGGCCCTGTGCATCCGTGCCGAGCATGCCGCCGCTGAGCACCACCGCGGCCCGGGTGCCGCGCCGGCCCAGCGCGCCGATGAGCTCGGGCACGCTGGCCGCCGGTGTGCAGACCACGGCGAGGTCCGGTGCCTCGGGCAGGCTTTGCACGTCGCGCCAGGCGGGGCCGCCCGCCACCCGCGCATGCCTGGGGTTGACCGGCCACACCGGGCCAGCGAAGCCGGCTTCGCGCATGTTGTGCATGACGATCGCGCCCAGGCTGTGCGGGCGGTCGGAGGCGCCGATGACGGCCACCGAGCGGGGGTGGAAAAGATACTGCAGATGGCGGATGCTCATGGTGCTCCTTGGGCTGTGGCCACTCTCGCACACACGAGTGGAGGCTCCCTTGACAATGATCAAGCCTGGCGGCCTGCGGGCTGCCTATGCTGGTTGTGGGGCAACTTCCACTCCGAGGCGCAACATGGCATCTTGCGGCACCGTATTCGATCCCTGTCTGGATTTCGACCGCACGGTGTACGCCGCGCCGGGCACCTATGTCCTGGCCCGATAAGTCCGGCGGGGCCGGCCTGAGCCATGCCGAAGCCCGTGCGCTGCTGGCGACGCACGGGCCGAACGAGCTGGAGGCCACGCGCGCCAGGCCCTGGTGGCGCACCGCGCTCGAAGTCGCGCGCGAACCGATGTTCCTGCTGCTGGTGGGTTGTGCGGCGCTGTATTTCCTGCTGGGCGAATGGCGCGAAGCCACCGCGCTGTCGATGTCCGTGCTGGTGGTGATGGGCATCACCCTGGTGCAGGAGCGGCGCACCGAGCGTGCACTGGATGCGCTGCGCGACCTGGCGAGTCCGCGTGCCCTGGTGCTGCGCGGCAACACGCAGCAGAGCATCGACGCGCGCGAGCTGGTGCCGGGCGATGTGATCCTGCTGTCCGAGGGCGACCGCGTGCCTGCCGATGGGGTGCTCATCGCCTCGGGCAACCTGATGCTCGATGAGTCGCTGATCACCGGCGAATCCCTGCCGATCGCCAAGCAGGCGTTTCCCGGTGTGCCGCCGCCCGGCACGGCACCGCCGGGCGGCGGCACGCCGTACTTCGTTTATGCCGGCTCGCTGGCCGTGCAGGGCCGAGGCCGCGCGCTGGTGACCGCGACCGGCGCCCGCAGCGAGATCGGGCTGATCGGCAGCGCGCTGAACACCATCGTGCGCGAGCGCACGCCGCTGCAGGACGCCACGCAGCGCCTGGTGCGCCGGGTCGCGTTCGGGGTGCTGGGCATGGCCCTGGCCATGGCGCTGGTGCTCGGCTTCACGCGCGGCAACTGGGTCGACGCGGCGCTGTCCGCCGTGGCTTGGGCGATGGCGCTGCTGCCCGAGGAGTTTCCGGTGGTGCTCACCATCTTCATGGCCCTGGGCGCGTGGCGCATCTCGCGTCAGCGGGTGCTGACACGGCGCATGCCGGCGCTGGAGACGCTGGGTGCGGCCACCGTGCTCTGTGTCGACAAGACTGGCACACTCACGGAAAACAGCATGCAGGTGGTGCGCCTGTGCATGCCCGACGGGCGGCTGCACGGGGCGGGTGCTGGAACCCTTGATCACGCACCGGACGGAGACTTCCGCGAACTGCTGCGCGTGGCCGCCCTGGCGAGCCCGCTCGAGCCGGTCGATCCGATGGAGAAGGCCATCCAGGCGGCCTGCCAACCACTGGGCTGCGCCACGCGGCCGGCGGGGTGGACGCTGCTGCGCGAATACCCGCTCACGCCGCAGCTGCTGGCCGTCACCAACGCGTGGCGTTTGCCCGATGCGCCGCAGGCCTTCGTGGCGGTAAAAGGCGCGCCGGAGGCGATCGCGCGGCTGTGCCGCCTGACGCCAGCGCAGGCTGCGCGTAACGATGCCTCGATCAATCTGCTGGCCCGGCAGGGCTTGCGCGTGCTCGGCGTGGCCCGCGCCAGCGTTGCCGCGGAGGCCTTGCCCGGCACGCCGGACGGCATCAGCTTCGAATTCCTGGGGCTGCTGGCCCTGGCCGATCCGGTACGGCCTGAAGTACCCGAGGCCATTCGCCGCTGCGCGCTGGCTGGCATTCGGGTGGTGATGGTCACCGGCGACTTTGCCGGCACCGCGCTCAGCATCGCGCGCGAGGCCGGTATCGATGCGCAGGACGGCTGCCTCACGGGTGCCCAGATCGCGCAGATGGACGACACCAGCCTGTGCGAGCGGCTGCGCGGCACGCGGGTGATTGCCCGGGCCGTGCCGGCGCAGAAGCTCAGGATCGTGCGTGCGCTGCAGCGCAACGGCGAGGTCGTGGCCATGACCGGCGACGGCGTCAACGACGCACCGGCGCTGCGCGCGGCCGACATCGGCATCGCCATGGGCGGGCGGGGCACCGATGTCGCGCGCGAGGCCGCGGACCTGATCGTCACCGACGACCGTTTCACCTCGATCGTGGAGGCCATTGCCGTCGGCCGGCGCATCTTCGCCAACCTCACCCAGGCCTGCGGCTACCTGGTGTCGATCCACATCCCGATTGCCGGCCTGTGCCTGCTGCCGGTGCTCAGCGGTGCGCCCCTGGTGCTGCTGCCGATCCACATCGCCCTGCTCGAACTGATGATCGACCCGGCGTGTTCCGTCGCGTTCGAGGCCGAGCCGAGCGAGCACGACGCAATGCGGCGCCCACCGCGCCGGCAGCGTGCCTCGCTGTTCGGTGATGCGGGCGTTGGGCCAGCCGTCGGGCGCGGCCTGTTGATCCTGGCCTCGGTGCTTTTGGCATACGCCTGGGCGCGCTTCGAGGGCGCGGGCATGGCGCTGGTGCGCACGGCCACGTTCGGCATGCTCATCTTCGGCAACGTGGCGCTGCTGCTCAGCCATCGTGCCGCTACCCGGCAGGCTGCGGGGTACAACCTTGCTACCTGGGGCGCGGCAGCGATGGCCTTGGCCCTGCTCGCGCTGGTGCTGGCCTGGCCGGCGGCCCGGGATTTGTTCCGGCTGGCCCTGCCGTCGCTGAACCAATGCCTGGCCGGGCTGGCGCTGGGCGTTGCGACATGGGCGGCGCTGGCGCTGCTGTTGCGCCTGGGCACCAGGCCTGGCGCCTTGCACGTGGTGACGCGGGCTTGACCTGGCGCAAGTGTTTTTTCGCCAAGGGGGCATAAGGTAGCAGGCCGCAATCCACTTCCAGGAGCCACACCATGCAAGCCATCAAATCGGTCCTCGTGCACATGGACAGCTCAGCCCACGCCACCAAGCGCATCCAGGTGGCGCGGCAAGTCGCCGAGACCTTCGGCGCGGAGGTCACGGTGCAGTACTGCGTGACGCCGGCCCTGCTGCGTTTCGCCACCAGCCTCGACGAGAGCGGCCAGGCGGTCGCCATCATGGAAGAGCTTGACCAGGAGCGCCGGGCCAAGGCACACCGCCTCTACGAGGCCCTCGGCGCACAGTCGCCGCAAATGCGCTGGGGCGAACGGTTGGGTAACGAACCCTGGGGCTTCGTCCAGCGCGCCTTCTACACCGATCTGCTGGTGCTGGGCCAGCGCGATCCGGACGATGCCGCAGCCGACGACCTGCCCCCCGACTTCCTTCCCGACCTGCTGGTCGGTACCGGCCGGCCGGCGCTGGTGCTGCCATACGCGGGGCCGGCGGCCCGGGTGGGCGACACGGTGCTGATCGCCTGGAAGGAAACGCGGGAGGCGGCACGCGCGGTGGCCGCCGCCCTGCCGTGGCTTGCGCGTGCTCGGCAAGTGCATGCCCTGGCCTACGGTGACGACGCCGGCCGTTCGCTGGCCTCCCTGGCCCGTTACCTGGGCCGGCATGGCGTGATCACGAATGTTCATGCGGCGGGCCCCGAGCATGGCGAAGTCGGAGAGAACCTGCTTTCGCGTGCCGCCGACCTGGGGGCCGATCTTCTGGTGATGGGCTGCTACGGCCACAGCCGTGCGCGCGAATTCGTGCTGGGCGGCATGACCCGCACCCTGCTGCAGTCGATGACGCTGCCGGTATTGATGGTGCATTGAGCGAAGAGGAGGGACAGGCTGCGCCTCGTCGCCTGTTTTGCGCAGAACGGAGACAGTGAGGGCCTTGCGCATGGCCTCCATTCGCTGTAAAAAAGGAAGATGCCATCCTGCCTTGCGATGGATCAAGGTGACGTCCAGACGGATGCCTATAGTCGAGGCCGATCAACCCACAGGAGCAAGCCATGGCACGCCATTCCCCAGCGCCGGTTTCGTCATCGGCGTCATCAACTCAAGCGGAAGACACACAGGAGTTGGCCGCCGCCGCGGAAGCCGCGGATCTGCAGACCCATCATCTCTGGCTGCATTGCATCGAGCAGACCCGCCGTGCCCAGTTCAAGATGACACATGAGCTGACAGAAGACCTGATCGACGCCGGCCGAAAACTGGCGCAGAGCAAAGACCCCAGGGAGTGGCTGGAAGTGCAGGGCGGTATGGTGAAGAAAATCCTGACACATGCGTTGTGCGCGCAGACGGACGCGATGGGCGCGTGGGCCGAGATGCAGTCGGCATTTTCCAACGACCTGTGTGCCAATGCCAGGACGGCCATGTTGGGTTGGTGGCCTGCCGGACCGCTCGCGGCGAAGATGAATGCTCAAACGATGCCTGGTGCGCCATCGTGGCTGGACAGTTCATGGGCGAACTGGCAGAAGACGGCGAATGCCTGGGCCGGCGCGCTGGCCTCATCGGCGACCTTGTCGACGGCGGTGACCCCGGCGGTGCCTGCAGCCGACGCCTGGCTGGAAAACACCCGTGCCACGGCCACACGCTTGACCGATGCCTGGATCGAGGCGGCGCGGTCAACGGCACAGAACGCCTGAGAACGCTCTCCGGATCAGCCCGGCCTGGGCGCTGCCAGCGCAAGCTCAAACACGCAAGGGCAGACGTACCACGACCTGATGCCGCTCGCCGTCCTGGGCAAAGCGTAGCTCGCCATGCAAGCGCACCACAATTTGCTGCGCAATGGCCAGGCCCAAGCCGAAGCCAGGCAGACCTCGACTGGCGTCACCGCGCGCAAAGGCTTCCAACAAATGTCCCGCTCCGTTCTGCGGCAAACCCAGCCCGGTGTCGGACACGGTCATGGTGGCCCAGCCTGCTTCCTCCACGATATCGACTTCGACCGGCAGGCCCCCATGTTTGAGCGCGTTGTCCACGAGATTGACGATCAGACGCTGCACCAGCAAACCATGGGCCCGTTGCAACCACAGGCTGTCCGGCGAGCGGAGCTGCAATTCATGCTCGGGGCGTTCAAAGCCAATGACGGCCTCCAGTGCCACCGCCGCCAAGTCCACGGCCTCGTCCATCACAACCGTACTGGCGCGAACGAACTCCAAAAAACTGGCGGTCAAGCGATCGGCATGGTCCACATTGCGCGTGATGCTGGCGACCCCTGCAGCGTTGTCGGCCGATTCGGGCAACATCTCGGCAGCCAGCCGTATCCGGCTCAGCGGGCTGCGCAGGTCGTGGGATACGCCCGCCAGCAGCAGCGCACGCTCCCGCTCGTTGCGTTGCAAGCGCTCGGCCAGCAGGCGGTAGGCGTTTTCTATTTCGATGAGTTCGGGTGGCGCTTTGCTGCTTTGCATGGAGGGCCAAGGCAGAGGGGGTTCCACACCGTGATGGGCATGCAACTGCATGCGGTGGCGCAACTGGCTCAGCGGGCGCGTTACGCGACTGGCAAAGCCCCAGCTCACCAAGCCGCTCACAATCACCAATAACATGAGGCCAACCGTCATGCGCGGCGCCCAGGTCGGAAACGCCGACGGCACATTGCCACTCAGCCAGACCGGCGTGCCCTCCGACACCAGCACGTGCACCCACAAGGTGAAGTGCCCATCCCTGCGATTGATCCACACATCATCGATCGCCACATCGTATTTGGCCAATGCCCTGACGAAATCAGCCACGGCGGGCCTCTCGTAGATCCGCAGCTTCCAGCCATCGGGAAGCTGATCATGGCGGCGTATGCTCAACCCGAGTCCATCCACCGGCACCACCTGAGCCAAATCAGCATGGACCGCCGCCTTGATGTGCGGTGCCAGAAGAATGGCAAATTCAGGTGCCGACAGCTGGTTGCGTTCTATCACCAACAGGCCCCCGATGACCAGTAGCGCGCTGCACAGCAATACGGCTTGCGCACGAACCAGGCGCAAGAAGAGGGAATCTATTTTCTGAAAAATCATCAGCTGACCGGGGAGCTCGGTGCCTCTCCCCGCGGCACAAAGGCATACCCTTCACCGCGCACGGTTTCAATCCACTCGCAACCCGGTGTCATCTGTGCCAGGCGGCGCCGCAAGCGCCCCACCTGCACATCCACAGTCCGGTCCAGAGGCCGGTAAGCACTGGCCTGCACGGCGTTGCTCAGCTGTTGGCGCGACACCGCTTGTCCGGGTGCACGGACCAATTCAACCAAAAGCTTGAATTCAATGCTGGTCAGCTCCGCCACCCGGCCATCGACCAACACTTCACGACGCAGCAAGTCAATGCTCAGACTGCCGAACTTCCATTGGGTCACGGGTGCCTGGACCGCCGTCGCCTGGCGGCGTATCAAGGCGCGCAGCCGCGCCACCAATTCACGCTTTTCAAAGGGCTTGGCCAGGTAATCGTCGGCGCCCAGCTCCAGCCCCAGCACACGGTCAAACGGATCGCCGCGCGCAGTCAGCATCAAAAGCCCCAAACCCGGGTACATGCCGCGCCAGCGCCTGCACAACTCCATGCCGTTGGCATCGGGCAGCATCACGTCCAGCAAGACCACGTCCGGCAAATCATCGGCCAGCGCCTGCTCGGCCTGCGTGGCACTGAATGCCGCCTGAACCGCCCAGCCTTCACCCTCAAGCAAGCGCACCAGCATGGATGACAGTTCGAGGTCGTCATCGACGATCAAAACGACAGTTTTAGACATCGGTAATTAACCGGGTGGGCCTGGGTACAAGAAACATAGCCTGGCGATCGTAAGCCATGTACCCGCACGGATGGTGCGACATCACAACCATGGATGTGACAGCCATGTCGTGAAACGTCGCGACACGTCTCACATGGCGAGGGGGAATTTGAGGAAACTGGCTTCGCACCGAACGCCACGACGGGTAAGCACCCCAGCTTGCCCCCTTTATTCCTAGAAACATCCTGCCCATGAACCACGCCTACCGCCTCGTCTGGAACGAAGTCCATCACCGCTACATCCCCGCACCGGAAACCGCCAAGGGGCGTGGCAAGCACACCGGCCGTTCCCTGCGGCGCAGTGTGGCGGTCATGGCGCTGGGCACCAGTCTGCTCAGCCTGGGCGCACTGGCTGGCCCCACGGGCGGCACGGTCAGCGCCGGCAGCGGCAGCATCAGCCAGAGCGGCACGGCCACCACCGTCACCCAAGGCAGCCAGAACTTGGCCATCAACTGGGCCAGCTTCAGCACCGCCTCGGGCGAGAGTGTCAACTTCGTGCAGCCCAACAGCAGCGCCATTGCGCTCAACCGCGTCACCGGCTCGCAGAGCTCGGTACTCTACGGCAGCCTGAGCGCCAACGGCCAGGTGTGGATCTTGAACCCCAACGGCGTACTGTTCGGTAGCACCGCCAGCGTGAATGTGGGTGGCCTGGTGGCCTCCACGTTGTCCTTGAGCGATGCCGACTTCCTGGCCGGCAAGCGCAGCTTCACGGGCGACGGCACACAGGGCAGCGTGGTCAACCAAGGCAGCCTGACCGCTGGCTACGTGGCCCTGCTGGGCAAGCAGGTCAGCAACACCGGCAGCATCACCACAGCCAATGGCATGGCGTCGCTCGCGGCAGGCGACAAGATCACACTGGATTTCAGCGGCAACCAACTGCTGTCGGTGCAGATCGATGAAGGCACGTTCAACGCCCTGGTGGAAAACAAAGGCCTGATCCGCGCCGACAACGGCACGGTGATCCTGACCGCCAGCGCCAAGGACGCGCTGCTGGACACGGTGGTCAACAACGAAGGCATCATCGAAGCCCGGGGCATTGACGGCAGCGGCGGCAGCATCCTCTTGCTGGGCGGCTTCAACGGTGGCACGGTCAAGGTCGGCGGCACGCTGGATGCATCCGCCAACGGCGCCCACAATGGCGGCTTCATCGAAACCAGCGGTGCGCATGTGCAGGTGGCCGATGGAGCCAAGATCAGCACCTTGTCGGACACCGGCAAGACTGGCACCTGGTTGATCGACCCGACTGACTTCACCATCAGCAGCGGCAGCGGTAGCCAAACGACCAGCGGCATGGGTGCGACCACGCTGTCGAACAACCTGGCCAGCAACAATATCTCGCTGACCACTGACAACAGCACGGGCACGGACAGCGGCGACATCAACGTCAACGCCGCGGTGAGCTGGAGCGCCAACACCACGCTGACGCTGAATGCGTACAACAACATTAACGTCAATGCGGCCATCACCGCCACCGGCACCAGTGCCGGGCTAGTGCTGAACTACGGCGACTACGCCACGGCCGGCAGTGTCCGCAGCGGCACAGACTACGTTGTCAACGCGCCCGTCACCTTGAGCGGCGCGGGCGCTACGCTGACGATGAACGGTACGGCCTACACGCTGATTCACAGCATGGCCGACCTGGCCGCCGCCACGGGCAGCGGTGCCTACGCGCTGGCCCAGGACCTGAATGCCGGCAGCAGTGGCAGCTATTCGGCTGCGGTGCTGGGCAGCCTGAATGGCACGCTGGCCGGGTTGGGCCACAGCGTGAGCGATCTGTCGATCGTCAGCACTGACAACCAGGTGGGGCTGATCGGTGTCAACCGCGGGGTGCTGCGTGACATCGGGGTGGCCAGTGGCAGCGTCCAGGGCGACTCCTGGGTGGGCGCTCTGGTAGGTGATAACGAGGGCAGCATCAGCAACGCCTATGCCAGCGCTAGCGTTACGGGAGTTAACGGCTTTATCGGCGGGCTGGTGGGTAAAAACACCGGCAGCATCAGCAACGCCTATGCCAGCGGCAGCGTGACGGGAGGCGGTTACGTCGGCGGGCTGGTGGGCTGGAATGCTGGCGGCAGCATCAGCAGCGCTTATGCCAGTGGCAGCGTGACGGGAAGTGACGGCCTCATCGGCGGGCTGGTGGGCGAGAGCGATGGCAGCATTAGCAACGTCTATGCCACTGGCAACGTTTCGGGAGACTATGAAGTTGGGGGACTGGTGGGCACCAACCACGGCAGTATCGACAAAGCCTATGCCAGTGGCAGCGTTTCGGGGAACAGCAACGTTGGCGGGCTGGTGGGCGTTAACGGCGGCAGCATCACCAGCGCCTACTGGGACAGCACCACGACCGGCCAAAATGTGGACATCGGTCTAGACACCGGTTCTGGCGACAACCTGCTCACCGTCCCCACCGCCTACAACCACAGCAGCTACTCCAACCTGGGCACCTGGACCGAAACGGTTTCAGGCTCCGGTGTATGGGTGGCCAAGGATGGCAGTGGCAACAAGCTGTGGGTGATAGTGGAGGGCGCGACCCGCCCCTTCCTGTACAGCGAATATTCCACCAGCATCCACAACGCCCACCAGTTGCAGTTGATGGCCTACGACCTGGGCGCCAGCTACACGCTGAGCGCCAACGTGGATGCCAGCGAGACCAGCGGCAGCAACGCCAGCGGCATGTGGACCACCAGCGGGTTCTCGCCGGTAGGCAATAGCACGGTGGCGTTCAGCGGTAGCCTGGACGGGGAAAGCCACACCATCGCCGACCTGACCATCAACCGTAGCAGCACGGACAATGTGGGCCTGTTTGGCGAGATCAGCGGCAACATCAACAACCTGGGCCTGGTGGGTGGCAGTGTTTCCGGATATGGCGGCGTGGGCGGGCTGGTGGGAACCAATAACGGCAGCATCAGCAACGCCTATACCAGCGGCAGCGTGACGGGAGTCGCCAACGTCGGCGGGCTGGTGGCAATCAATAACGGCAGCATCAGCAACGCCTATGCCTCCGGCAGCGTTTCGGGAGCAGTCTACGTCGGTGGGCTGGTGGGGTACAACAACGGCACGATCAGCAACGCTTATGCCACTGGCAGCGTGGCGGGAAGCAACCACGTCGGCGGCTTGGTTGGCCGCAACAACAGCGGCAGCATCAGCACCGCCCATGCCACAGGCAACGTTGCAGGAACCGACAACGTGGGCGGGCTGGTGGGCGGTAACTATGGCAGCATCAGCACGAGTGTGGCCACCGGTGCGGTCAGCGGCGCCAACACCGTGGGCGGGCTGGTGGGGTACACCGAGGGCAGCATCAGCGGCAGCAGCGCCCACGGTGCCGTCTCCGGCGACAGCAATGTCGGCGGCCTGGTGGGCACCACCCAGGGCAGTGTTGGCATCGATGCCAGCTTTGCCGTCGGGGCCGTAACCGGCACCGGCTCGCAAGTGGGCGGGCTGGTGGGCGAATTACGGGTGGACGGTAGCGTCACCAATTCGTACGCCACATCCGGGGCTGTGCAAGGCCTGAACAACGTGGGCGGGCTAGTGGGCTCCAACCACGGCAGCATCAGCAACAGCCGTGCGACCCGCGCGGTCTCGGGTGATGTCAGTGTGGGGGGATTGGTGGGCACCAGTGACGGCAGCATCAACGGCAATGGCAGCGACAGCTATGCCGCGGGGGTGGTGACGGGCACGAGCGATGTGGGCGGGCTGGTGGGTTACAGCAGCGGCAGCATCAACAACAGCTACGCCGCCGGGCCGGTCACCGGCACGGCCACGGCTATTGGTGGGCTGGTGGGTTCCAACCACGGCAGCGTCAGCAACAGCCATGCCAGCGGCAGCGTTTCGGGCGACGGCGATGTAGGCGGGCTGGTGGGGTGGAACAGCAGCGCTGGCAGCATCAGCAATACCTATGCCCTCGGCGGTGTTGCGGGAACCAACGGTGTAGGTGGGCTGGTGGGCGGGAACGCTGGCAGCATCAGCAATGCCTATGCCACTGGCAGTGTTTCGGGTGACGGCTACACCGGCGGGCTGGCGGGATACAACAGCAGCGGCGCCAGCATCAGCAACGCCTACGCCAGCGGCGGCGTTTCGGCGAACTACTTCGTCGGTGGGCTGGTGGGCGAGAACGATGGCAGCATCGGCAACGCCTATGCCAGCGGCAGTGTTTCGGGTAGCGACATCGTCGGCGGGCTGGTGGGATTCAACAGCAGCGGCGCCAGCATCAGCAACACCTACGCCACCGGCAACGCTTCAGGCAATGGCAACAAGATCGGCGCACTGGTGGGCCACAACGATGCGGGCGGCACCGTCACCGCCTCCTTCTGGCTAAGCAGTGTCAGCACCACAGGCGTGGGCCTGCAAGACGGCAGCATCGACAGTATCACCCGCGACCTGAGCGCCAGCGAGGCCAGCAGCGCCAGCACCTACACCGCCGCCGGCTGGGACGTGGCCACGGTCGGCGGTTCGTCCTCCGTCTGGCGCAGCTATGACGGCAGCAGCATGCCGCTGCTACGCAGCTTCCTGACCGCGCTGACCGTAACGACCGGCGACGTCAGCAAGACCTACGACGGCACCACCGGCCTCAGTGGCAGCTACTCCCTGAGCGACAGCGGCGCAGACACCAGCCTCATCCTGGGCACCGCGAGCTACAGCAGCACCAGCAGCCAGAACGTGGGCAGCTACAGCGTGGGCACCAGCGGCCTGTACTCCGGCCAGCAGGGCTATGACATCAGCTACGTCAACGGCACTGCGACCATCACCCGCGCCAGCCTGACCGTCAGCGCCAACGACGCCAGCAAGACCGCCGATGGCACCGCCTACAGCGGCGGCAACGGCGTGTCCTACAGCGGCCTCGTCAATGGCGAGACCAGCAGCGTGCTCGGCGGCAACCTGGTCTATGGCGGCACGGCACAAGGCGCCACGGCCGCCGGCAGCTACAGCCTGAGCGCCAGCGGCCTGAGTGCGGGCAACTATGCGCTGACGTATGTGGATGGCGCGCTGGTGATCAACGCGGCGGCAGCAACGACCACCAACACCACCGGCAACACCCCGCTGAACCAGGCGCAGCAAAGCCTGCAGGCCACCCAGCCAGGCACCACTCCCGTTGCTGCTTCTGCCTTGGCAACGGAGGTGCCGACCAACAACGCACCGGAGGACGTGGCCTTCGCCTCGGCCTCCCTCAACAGCGGCCTGCTGAACATCCAGGCCTGCGGCATGCAGTTGGCGACCGGTTTGGCCTGCCACTAAGCCCGGACACAGTCTTTGCATTCCCCCTCGGGGCAAGCGTTGGCGCTTGCCCCTTGACCCGCCCCAAGAACACGACCCCCATGCACCACCACCGTCTGTCCCATCCCTTGCCTCCCCGCCACCTGCGCGCTTCCATGCTGGCTTTGGCCGCCAGCGCCGTCTTCCCCCTCCTCGGTGCCCACGCCGCCACGCCCGACGCCGGCCAGATCCTGCAAGAGCCGCGCGCGCCACTGGCCGCCCCGGGCAGCGGCGCCCCGGCACTGCGCATCGACAACGCCGACGGCAGCAGCGTGCCCGAGGGCGGTGCCCAGGTGCGTCTGGTGGCCATCCGCTTCAGCGGCAACACCGCCTTCGACAATGCCGCCCTGCAAGACCTGCTGGCCGACGCCATCGGCAAGGAGCAGAGCTTCGCCGACCTCAACCGGCTGGCCATGCGTGTCTCGCGCCACTACCGCAAGGCGGGTTATCTGGTGGCCCGTGCCTACTTGCCCGCACAAGAGGTGAAGGACGGCGTGCTCGACATCGCCGTGCTGGAGGGCAAGCTCGGCCAGGTCAGCATCACCAACAACGCCGGCCTCAAGGATTCGGCCCTGGCACCGTTGCAGGCGCTGCCCTTGAATGCGCCTTTGCAGGCCCAGAGCCTGGACCGCAGCCTGCTGAGCCTGTCCGACCTGCCCGGCACACGGGTGCAGTCCACGCTGCGCCCGGGCACAACGGTGGGGGCGTCCGACTTGCTGGTGGAGGTGAACAGGACCAGTGCCTTGCAGGGCAGCGTGGATGCAGACAACTTCGGCAGCAGCTACACCGGGGAATACCGTGTCGGCAGCAGCCTGGTCTGGAACAACCCGCTGGACCGGGGCGACCAGCTGAGCCTGCGGCTGCAGGCCAGCAACACCAGCATGCACTACGAGCGGCTGGGCTACCAGCTGCCGCTGGGCAGCTTCGGGACCCGGGTGGGAGTGGCACTCTCGCACATCGACTACCGGCTGGGCAAGGACTTCGCCACGCTGGACGCCGATGGACGGGCCGACACCGCCAGCCTGTACCTGCGCCAGCCGCTGCAGCGCAGCCTGGCGAGCAACTGGTACGCCCAGCTGCAGCTCGATGCCAAGAACCTGCGCGACACCGTGGGCAGCACCGCCACCACCACCGATCATCGGCTGCGCAATGCCGTGCTGGGGCTGAATGGTGACTGGCAGGATGGCTGGCTGGGTGGCGCCAGCAACAGCCTGGCGCTGAACATCACCAGCGGCCAACTGCACCTGGATGCCGACAGCCTGGCGCAGGACGCGGCCAGCGCGCAGAGTACCGGGCACTTCAGCAAGCTCGGCTACCAGCTGCAGCGGCTGCAGGCCCTGCGCCCCAACTGGTCGCTGGCGCTGAGCCTGAGCGGGCAGGCGGCCGACAAAAACCTGGCGTCTGCGGAGAAGTTCAGCCTGGGCGGCAGCAGCGGGGTGCGCGCCTATGCCCAGGGTGAGGGTCTGGGCGATGCGGGCTGGCTGGCCAGTGCGGCGCTGCGCTGGCAGCCGGCACCGGGCTGGCAGGTGCAGGCCTTCTATGACGCAGGTTCGGTGCAGGTGAACCACCAGGCCTGGAGCAGCACCAGCAGTAACCGTACGCACCTCGGCGGTGCCGGCCTGGGCCTGGGCTGGGGCACGGACAAGCTGAGCTTCTCGCTGACTTCGGCCTGGGCCACCGAAGGCCAGGCCAGCGATGGTAAACGTGGCGCGCGCCTGTGGGGGCAGGTGAGCTGGGCCTTCTGACGACGGGCCCTGGTGTGTGATGCGGCGTGAAAGCCGCGGGCGTTTGTTCCGCCTTGCCTACTCGATGCTCAGCGCGCCAGCGGCCAGGCTGACGTGGACCGGCTTTTCCTTCACGGCCGGTGCCGGCGGATCGGTCGCACGCACCAGCAGCACCGGTATGTCGGCGTTGCGCAGGATGCTTTCCGCGCCGCTGCCCATCAGGAAGCGGCCGACCCCGCGGCGGCCATGGGTGCCCACCACGATCAGGTCGGCCTGCCAAGCTGTGGCCTCGTGGATGACGGCATCCGACAGGCGTGTAGAGAAGCTGTCGTGCAGCAGGATGTCGGTGTCCACGCCCTCGCTTTGGGCGATGGCGCTGGCGTTCTCCAGCAGTTTCGTGCCGTTCTTGCGCACCTCGTCCAGCCAGTCCGTCGCGTAGCCGCTGTAGGCGCTTCTGGCGCGGGCCGCCGACAACTCGTCGATCACGTGCATCAGCCGCAGGCGGCCTTGGGTGAGCCGTGCGATGTCGATGGCCTCGCGCAGGCCGCGGTCGGAGGTGAAGCTGCCGTCAATCGGCACCAGGATGCGTTGGTACATGGTGAAGGTCTCCGCATGAGCTTGGAAGACTTCAGTATCTGCATTTGACGCCGTCGGCCTTTGATGCAGGTCAAGACTGCGAGTGCGCTCGCAGCATCTTGCCTGCGGTTGACACATCTCAAGCCCGGGGCCGCGCTTCCAGCAAAAAATACGCTCAGTCCAGCCGCGGCCAGGGGCGGGCGTTTCAACGGAACTGGCCATGGAGGAAATGCGATGTACAAGCGAATTCTGGTTCCCGTGGATGGGAGCGACACCGCCGCACGCGGCCTGCGCGAGGCCATCGGGTTGGCGGCCGAGCAGAAGGCGACGCTGCGGCTGCTGCATGTGATCGATGACTATCCCATGCTGGTGGAGCTGGCCAGCGTGGCCGCCTATGAGGAAACGATGGAACACCTGCGCGCCTATGGCCGCAAGCAACTCGCCAGTGCCCAGGGCAGCGCCCAGGAGGCCGGCCTGCAGGTGGAGACGCAGCTGCGCGAGACCACCGGGCAGCGGGTGGGCGATGTCATCGTGGAAGAGGCGCGGCAAAGCGGCTGCGACCTGATCGTGATGGGCACCCACGGCCGGCGTGGCTTCAGCCGCATGATGATGGGCAGCGACGCGGAACTGGTGCTGCGTGCCAGCCCGGTGCCGATCCTGCTGGTGCGGTCCGCGGAGCCGGGCTGAGTGGCTGCGACCCGGCTGGTTCCCTCCAGGCTGCGCCGGGCCTGGCCCTGGGCTGCGCTGGCCTTGGCGGTCGTGCTGCTGGGCGCGGCCTGGCTGAGGGCGCGCCCGCCCGATGCGCTGGCCGGCGTGGTGGGCGGCAACGGGCGGCTTGAAGCGGTCGAGATCGACATCGCCCCCAAGACCGCCGGCCGCCTGAAGAGCGTGCTGGTGCAGGAAGGCGACATGGTGGCCGCCGGCCAGGTGGTGGCCGAGCTGGCCACCGAATCGCTGCGCGCCGAAATCGCCAAGGCGCGTGCGCAGGTGGAGCAGGCCCGGCATGCGCGGGTGACTGCCGAGGCGATGGTCGGCCAGCGCCTGCATGCCGAGCAGACGGCCCGCGCCATGGTGGCGCAGCGGCAGAGCCAGCTTGCGCTGGCCCGGCGCGACCTGGCGCGCACGCGCGAATTGGTCGAGCAGAACTTCATCGCGCGCCAAAAGCTCGACGAGGCCCAGGCCCAGTTCGATGGTGCGCGGGCCGTGCTCGACGCTGCTGTCTCCCAGGTGGCCGAGGCGCAACAGGCGATCGTTACCGCGCGGGCGCAGCAGGTGGAGGCGGCCTCTTCCATCGAGACCGCGGTGGCGGGCGTGCAGAGCCTGGAGACCGTGCTCGACGACAGCCTGCTCAGGGCGCCGCGCGCCGGCCGGGTGCAGGTGAGGGCGGCCCAGGACGGCGAGGTCGTGGCCGCCGGTGCACGCATTCTTTCGCTGGTGGACCTGAGCGACGTGACGATGAATTTCTTCCTGCCCGAGGTGGCGGCGGGGCGCACGGCCATCGGTGCCGAGGTACGCATCGTGCTCGACGCCGCGCCGCAATGGGTGATTCCGGCCAAGGTGTCCTTTGTGGCCAGCGTCGCGCAATTTACGCCGAAGACGGTGGAGACGCTGGACGAGCGCAACAAGCAGGTCTTCCGTGTCAGGGCCCGGCTTGAACCCGAGCTGTTGCACCGCTACGCCGCGCAGGTGAAGACCGGCCTGCCCGGCATGGCCTATGTGCGCCTCGATGCCAGCCAGCCCTGGCCCAAGTCGCTCGAAGCTGCGCTGCCCGGGAGCGAGCCCTAGTGCGGGGCGCCCCCGATCCGGCCGGGCCGCCCGCGCAGCCCGGCCTCTTCGCGGCGCGGCTGGCCCACGTGGGCCACCGCTACGGCGAACGCATCGCGGCCGAGGACTTCAGCTTCGACCTGGTCAGCGGCACAAGCGTCGGCCTGATCGGGCCGGACGGCGTCGGCAAATCGACCGTACTCGCGCTGCTGGCGGGGGCCCGGCAACTGCAGGCCGGTCGCCTGGAGGTGCTCGGCGGCGACATGGCGGACGGGCGCTTTCGCGAACAGGTCTGTCCGCGCATTGCCTACATGCCGCAGGGCCTGGGCAAGAACCTCTACGCCAGCCTGTCGGTCAGGGAAAACATCGCCTTCTTCGCCCGGCTGTTCGGCCATGGTGCGCGCGAGGGCGAACGCCGCAGTGCGGAGCTGCTCGCCGCCACCGGCCTGGCGCCGTTCGCCGACCGGCCGGCGGGCAAGCTCTCTGGCGGCATGAAGCAGAAACTCGGCCTGTGCTGCGCGCTGATCCATGACCCCGACCTGTTGATCCTGGACGAGCCCACCACCGGCATCGATCCCTTGTCGCGGCGGCAGTTCTGGGAACTCATCGCCCACATGCGTGCCAAGAGGGACGAGACGGCCGTGCCGATGACGGTGCTGGTGGCGACTTCGATCATGGGCGAAGCGCAGAACTTCGAACACATCGTGGCGATGCACGGTGGCAGGATGCTGGGGCAGGGCACACCGGCCGAGCTCACCGCGCGCACCGGCACCGATTCGCTCGACGCGGCCTTCATCGCGCTGCTGCCCGAAGCCGAGCGCGGCACCGGCGAGCCCTTGCCCCTGGCGGCCGCACGCGACCTGGCCGACGCGCCGGTGGCCATCGAGGCCCTGGGGTTGACCTGCCGCTTCGGCGACTTTGTGGCGGTGGACCGGGTGAGCTTTAACATCCGGCGCGGCGAGGTCTTCGGCTTTCTCGGCTCGAACGGTTGCGGCAAGACCACCACCATGAAGATGCTGACCGGGCTGCTGCCCGCGACCGAAGGCTCGGCCAGCCTGTTCGGCCAACCCATCGACGCGCGCGACCTGCAGACCCGGCGCCAGGTCGGCTACATGTCGCAGGGTTTTTCGCTGTATGCGGAACTCACGGTGCGGCAGAACCTGCGGCTGCACGCCCAGCTGTTCGACATCCCGCCGGCGCGCATCGAGGCGCGCATCGACGAAATGCTCGAACGCTTCGACCTGGCGCAGGTCAGCGAGGACTGGCCCGACAGCCTGCCGCTGGGCCACCGCCAGCGGCTGCAACTGGCGGTGGCGGTGGTGCATTCGCCACGCCTGCTGATCCTGGACGAGCCGACCTCGGGCGTCGACCCGGTCGCACGCGACCGCTTCTGGCGGCTGATCCTGGCGCTGGCACACGAAGACGGGGTGACGATCTTCATCTCCACCCATTTCATGAACGAAGCCGAGCGCTGCGACCGCATCTCGCTGATGCACGCCGGCCGGGTGCTGGCCAGCGACACGCCCGAGGCGCTGGTCGCCCGCTACGGTGGCGGCACGCTCGAGGAAGCCTTCGTCACCTGCCTGCTGCAGGCGCAGGAGCATCTGCCAGTGCAACCAATGCCACCAGTGCCAACGCAGCTACCAGTGCCAACGGTGCCGCGCCGCGCGGCGGCCATGGGCGGCATGCGCCTGCGTGCCCGGCGCATGTTCGCCTATGCCTGGCGCGAGCAGCTCGAGCTGCGCCGCGACCCGATCCGGCTGACCATGGCCCTGCTCGGCACCTTGCTGCTGATGCTGATCATGGGCTACGGCATCAGCATGGATGTGAAGGACCTGCGCTTCGCCGTGCTGGACCACGACCGCACGCCGGCCAGCCGCGCCTATGTGCAGGAATTCGCCGGCTCGCCGTATTTCCTGCGCCAGCCCGACATCAGCGACGGTGCCGACATGGAGCGGCGCATGCGCAGCGCCGAGCTGACGGTGGCGCTGGAGATCCCGTCCGGCTTCGGCCGAGACCTGCTGCGCGGCAGGCCGGCCGCGGTGGGCGCCTGGGTCGACGGGGCCATGCCGATGCGCGCGGAAAACGTGTCCGCCTACGTGCAGGCGCTGCATGAGAACTATCTTGCCCAGCGCCTGGCGCAGCAGGGCGTGGCCGTGCCGGTGCTGGCCACGCTGGCGCTGCGCTACCGCTACAACCCGAATGTGCGCAGCCTGGACGCGATGGTGCCCGCGGTGATTCCGATCCTGCTGATCTTCGTGCCGGCGATGCTGACCGCGCTGGGCGTGGTACGCGAGAAGGAGCTCGGCTCCATCGTCAACCTGTACGTGACCCCGGTGACCCGGCTGGAATTCCTGCTCGGCAAGCAATTGCCGTATGTGGCGGCGGGGCTGGTCAATTTCGCGCTGATGGCCTTGATGGCGGTCTGGGTGTTCGGCGTGCCCTTCAAAGGCAGCCTGGCCACCCTGGCCTGCGGCGCGCTGCTGTACCTGTTTGCGGCCACCGGGCTCGGGCTGTTCATGTCGGTGTTCATGAGAAGCCAGATCGCGGCGATCTTCGGCACCGCGCTGGCAACCATGCTGCCGGCCATCCAGTTCTCGGGCATCCTGACGCCGGTATCGTCGCTGGAAGGCCTGGGGGCCTGGATCGGCAAGGTCTACCCGACCGGGCCATTCCTCACGATCAGCCGCGGGGTGTTTTCCAAGGCACTCGGCTTCGCCGACCTGCGCTTCGAGTTCCTGCCGCTGGCCCTGGTGGCGCTGCTGCTGCTCGGGCTCAGCGTGCTGTGCCTGCGCAGGCAAGAGCCATGAGCCCGGCCCCCACGCCGCGCCCCGGTGCCTGGCTGCGCACCGTGGCGCGCCTGGGCGTGAAGGAACTGCGCAGCCTGTGGCGCGACCGGCTGCTGTTGCTGCTGGTGGTCTGGGCTTTCAGCGGCGGCATCTACAGCGCGGCCAGCAGCGCGCCCGACACGCTGCGCCGCGCCGCCATCGCGGTGGTGGACGAAGACCAGACGCCGCTGTCGCAGCGCATCGGCACGGCCTTCTACCCGCCGTCCTTCAAAGTGCCGGAACAGGTGACGGCGCAGCGCATGGACGCCGGCCTCGACCGAGGTCTCTACACCTTCGTGCTGCAGATTCCGAGCGGCTTTCAACGTGACGTGCTCGCCGGGCGCGCGCCTGCCATGCAGCTCAATGTGGACGCCACGCAGATGAGCCAGGCCTTCGTCGGCGCGGCGAGCATCGAGCGTATCGCGCTGGGCGAGATTGCCGAGTTCGTGCAGCGCGACCGGGTGGTGGCGAGCTCGCCGGTGGAGCTCGTGCTGCGCCTGCGCTTCAACCCGACGCTGGAGCCGCGCTGGTTCATGGGGGTGATGCAGCTCATCAACGAGATCACCATGCTGTCCATCATCCTCACCGGCGCCGCGCTGATCCGCGAGCGTGAACACGGCACGCTGGAGCATGTGCTGGTGCTGCCGGTCACGCCGCTGCAAATCATGGCCGGCAAGGTCTGGGCCATGGGGCTGGTGGTGCTGGCCGCGGCCGCGCTGTCGCTGCATTTTGTGGTGCAAGGCGCGCTGCACACGCCGGTCGCGGGCTCGACTGCGCTGTTTCTTGCGGGTTGCGCGCTGCATCTGTTCGCGATGACGGCGATGGGCATCTACATGGGCACGGTGGCGCGCTCCATGCCGCAGCTCGGGCTGCTCGTCATCCTGGTGCTGTTGCCGCTGCAACTGCTCTCTGGCGGCTCGACGCCGCGTGAGAGCATGCCCGAGCTGGTGCAGAACGTGATGCTGATGGCGCCGACCACCCATTTCGTGCGTTTCGCGCAGGCGATTCTCTACCGGGGCGCAGGCTTTTCCATCGTCTGGCCGAGCTTCGCGGCGATCGGGTTGATCGGCGTGGTTTTCTTCACCGCCGCCGCGCTGCGCCTGCGCAAGTCGGTCTCGGCGCAGGCCTAGCGCCGGGTTTGAGCCATGTCAAATCGGCGCCGGTGCCTGTGCCGCACACTGCGCGCATGGACGCAACCTGCACACCCCTCTGCTCATCCCCACACCCGTCTCCCGGTACGTCTCCCGGTACAGAGCGGCAACTCGTCGACGCACTGCGCCAGCAGTTGCAGAAGGAGACGGATGGCCCGGTGGATCTCGTTGAAACCCATATCTCCTGGGTGCTGCTGACCGACCTGCTGGCCTGCAAGCTGAAGAAGCCGGTGAAGCTGCCGTTCGTCGACTTCAGCACGCTGGCGTTGCGCAAGCATTTCTGCGACGAGGAATTTCGCCTGAACCGGCGGCTCGCGCCTTCGCTGTATTTCAGCGTGCTGCCGGTGCGCGGCACACCCGAGGCGCCACGCCTGGGCGGTAGCGGCGACCTGATCGACCACGTGGTGTGCATGCGCCGCTTTCCGTCCGGTGCGCTGCTGAGCGAAATGCTTGCCGCGGGCAGCCTGTTGCCCGAGCACCTGACCGGCCTGGCGTGCCGCATCGCCGCCTTTCACCGCGACGCGCCGATGACACCACTGCCCCCACCGCCGGGCCTGGTCGAGGAGCCCGAGCGCACGGTGCTCGACATCCTGGCGCAGCTGGAGGCGTTGGAAGAACTGGAAGACGCCGGTCATGCCGGTCATGTGGGTCGTGCAGGCCCTGTGGCGGCCTTGCGCGCTTGGGTTCTGGAGCAGGCGCCGCGCCTGCGCGAGGCCTGGCGCTGCAGGCTGCGCACCGGCTGGGTGCGCGAATGCCACGGCGATCTGCACCTGGCCAATACCGTGCTGCTCGACGGCGAAGCGACCGCGTTCGACTGCCTTGAATTCAATCCCGCACTGCGCTGGATCGATGTGATGAGCGACGTGGCCTTCCTCACCATGGACCTCAAGGCCCATGGCCGCGACGACCTGGCGTTCCTGTTCCTTGACACCTACCTGCAGCACACCGGCGACTATGAAGGTGTGGCGCTGTTGCGCTTCTACGAGGTGCACCGCGCCCTGGTCAGGGCCCTGGTAGGGGGCTTGCAGCCGTGTGCGCCGCAGTCCGGCGCGGCCCGGCACGAAGACTATTTCGCGCTCGCCCAGCGGCTCGTGCTACCGGTGTCGGCGTCGGTGCCGGCGTCGAGCACCGCGCGCATGCTCATCACCCATGGGCTTTCCGGCTCGGGCAAGTCGACGCTGGCCACACGCCTGCTCGCGCGCCAGGGCGCGATCCGCCTGCGCTCGGACGTGGAACGCAAGCGGCTGTTCGGGCTGGACCCGCTGCAGCGTTCGAGCGGGCAGCCCTTCAACATCTACACCCCCGAGGCCACCGCGCGCACGCTGGCCCGGATGAGCGAATGCGCCTGCCTGGCGCTGCAGGCGGGTTACCCGGTGATCGTGGATGCGGCCTTTTTGAAACATGCCGAGCGCCGCGCCTTCCATGGGCTGGCCGACGCGCTGGGCGTGCCGTTCACGATCCTGCATTGCCATGCCGACCAGGCCGAGCTGCGCCGCAGGGTGCAGGCGCGTGAACGCGCCGGTGACGATCCGTCCGAGGCCGACGCCGTGGTGCTGGAGCGCCAGCGTTCGTTTTGCGAGCCGCTGCGCGACGAGGAACAGCCCTTCGTGATCGAGGTGGCAACCGATGCCCCGGTGGACCTGGGGACGTTGCAGGCGCGGATCGACCGAAGCTTGCGTTAACGCAAGCCGCGTTCCGCCCGGATGCCATTCAATCGGGGCACCGGTCACCGTGCCGGCCATGCACCCATTTCAACCGGCAGCAGGAGACACCCCATGGAAGACGATCTGGTCGAGCGCGTCGCCGCGCATCCGGCTTACAAGAAGCTCAAGCGTGCACGCACGCGTTTCGGCTGGACGTTGGCGGCGATCATGCTGATCGTCTATTACGGCTTCGTGCTGCTGGTGGCCTTCGACAAGGCCTTTCTTGCGCGGCGCCTGGGCGAAGGCGTGATGACCCTGGGCATGCCCATCGGCTTCGGTGTCATCGTCTTCACCATCGTCATCACCGGCATCTATGTGCGGCGCGCCAATGCCGAGTTCGACACCCTCACCGAAACCTTGAAGCAGGCGGTCGGCAAATGAAAAACGCATCTTTTCACCTCGCTCTGCGCGGCCTGTTGCCGCTCGCGTTCTGCACCCTGGCCACGGCCGCCCACGCGGCTGGTGCCGATCTCGGCCAGGCACAGCAGCAGCCGACCAACTGGACCGCCATCGCCATGTTCGCCTTCTTCGTGGTGGGCACGTTGTTCATCACCAAATGGGCCGCGGCGAAGACCAAGTCGGCGTCGGACTTCTATACCGCCGGCGGTGGCATCACCGGCTTCCAGAACGGCCTGGCGATCGCCGGCGACTACATGTCGGCGGCGTCCTTCCTCGGCATTTCCGCGGCGGTGATGGCCACCGGCTACGACGGGCTGATCTATTCGATCGGCTTTCTGGTCGGCTGGCCGGTCATCACCTTCCTGATGGCCGAGCGGCTGCGCAACCTGGGGCGTTTCACCTTCGCCGACGTGGCGGCCTTTCGCTTCCGGCAGGGGCCGGTGCGCATCTTCGCCGCTTCCGGCACGCTGGTGGTGGTGGCCTTCTACCTGATCGCGCAGATGGTGGGGGCAGGGCAGTTGATCAAGCTGCTGTTCGGGCTCGAATACTGGATCGCCGTGGTGGTGGTGGGTTCGCTGATGATGGTGTATGTGCTGTTCGGCGGCATGACGGCCACCACCTGGGTGCAGATCATCAAGGCCTGCCTGCTGCTCGGCGGCGCCACCTTCATGGCCGCTTCGGTACTGTGGCGCTTCGGCTTCAGCCCCGAGGCCATGTTCGCCGGCGCGGTACAGGTGAAGACCGATCTGGCGCTGAAAGACGGCAAGACGGCGGCCGTCGCCGCGTCCATCGGGCAGTCGATCATGGGGCCGGGCAACTTCGTGAAGGACCCGGTCTCGGCCATCTCCTTCGGCATGGCGCTGATGTTCGGCACCGCCGGGCTGCCGCACATCCTGATGCGTTTCTTCACCGTGCCCAGCGCCAAGGAGGCCCGCAAGTCGGTGATGTGGGCCACGGGCTGGATCGGCTACTTCTACCTGCTGACCTTCATCATCGGCTTCGGCGCCATCAGCTTCGTGCTGACCAACCCCGACTTCCTCGACGCCAAGGGGGTGCTCCGGGGCGGCGGCAACATGGCGGCCATCCACCTGGCCAACGCGGTGGGCGGCAATGTGTTCCTGGGCTTCATCTCGGCGGTGGCCTTCGCCACCATCCTGGCGGTGGTAGCCGGGCTCACGCTGTCGGGCGCCTCGGCCGTGTCGCACGACCTGTATGCCACGGTGGTCAAGGGCGGCAGCGCCGGCAGTGCCGACGAACTGCGGGTGTCCAAGATGACCACGGTGGCCCTGGGCGCGCTGGCGGTGGTGCTCGGCATCGCCTTCGAGAAGCAGAACATCGCCTTCATGGTGTCACTGGCCTTTGCCATCGCGGCCTCGGCCAATTTCCCGGTGCTGTTCATGTCGGTGCTGTGGAAGGGCTGCACCACCCGCGGCGCCGTGGTCGGTGGCTTCATCGGACTGATTTCCTCGGTGGGTTTGACGGTGGTCTCGCCTTCGGTGTGGGAGGCCACGCTCGGCCATCCGGCGGGCTCGGCCTTGTTCCCGTATGCCTCGCCCTGCATCTTCTCCATGACCCTGGCCTTCATCGGCATCTGGGTGGTATCGCTGCTCGACAGCAGCGCCCGGGCCGGCGTGGACCGCGCGGGCTTCCTGGCCCAGCAGGTGCGCTCGGAGACCGGCATCGGCTCACACGGCGCCAGTGGCCATTGAAGCCGGGCTGAAGCAAGGCCATAGCGCTTGACCTGGATCAAGGGCGCGCCGGGTGCGCGCCCTTAGTCTTGCCCGATGCAGGCGGTATTCCCTTCATTCGACGAACAGCTTCCCGTCCCGGCGGCGGCGGGGCAGGCGGCGTTGTCGGCGCTGGACGATCCCGCGGAATGGCCGGCCTTCGGCCGCTTGCTGGACGCCGAACCGGCAGCCGGCCGCTGGGAATCGCAGGTGCTGGTGCAGGGCATGCACTGCGCGGCCTGCGCGTTCTCGGTAGAGGCGGCGCTGCGGCGTGTGCCCGGGGTGGAGGAAGTGCAGGTCAATGCGGCCAGCCAACGCGCCCGCGTGGTCTGGTCTTCTACCGTCGGGCCGCCTTCGCGCTGGTTTGCCGCCGCGGCGGCAGCCGGTTACCCGCTGGTGCCGATGGGCGGCGCGGCCGAGCGGGCCGAGCGCACGCGCCAGGAGCGCCGCGCGTTATGGCGCTGGCTGGTGGCCGGTTTTTGCATGATGCAGGTGATGATGTACGCCTACCCGGCCTACATCGCCGCGCCGGGCGACATGGACGCGGACGCGCTGCAGCTCATGCGCTGGGCGTCGTGGATGCTGAGCTTGCCGGTGCTGCTGTTTTCCTGCGCACCGTTCTTCGGCAGCGCCTGGCGCGACCTGCGCCAGCGCCGGCTGGGCATGGACCTGCCGGTGGCCCTGGGCATGCTGATCACCTTTGCCGTGAGCAGCGCCGCCACCTTCGACCCCGCCGGGGGCCTGGGCCACGAGGTCTATTTCGACGCGTTCACCATGTTCGTCTTCTTCCTGCTCACCGGCCGCTGGCTGGAGGCGCGGCTGCGCGCGCGAACGGCCGGCGCGCTCGAGGCGCTGATCAACCGCCTGCCGGAGAGCGTGCAGCGCCTCGGCCCGGACGGTGTGGCCACCCGTGTGGCAGTGGGCCGGCTGGTGGTGGGCGACCTGATTCGTGTGCTGCCGGGCGAGGCCTTCCCGGCCGACGGCCTCATCGTGGCCGGCGCCACGGCCTCCGACGAGGCGCTGCTGACCGGCGAGTCGCGCCCCGTGCCGCGGGCCACCGGCAACCCGGTGCTGGCCGGCAGCCACAACCTGGAGGCGGTGGTGGACGTGTGCGTCCAGGCCGTCGGCGCCAGCACGCGCTTCGCCCAGATCGTGGGCCTGATGGAATCCGCCTCGGTGGCCAAGCCGCGCATGGCGCAGATGGCCGACCGCATCGCCCGCCCGTTCCTGCTGGGTGTGCTGCTGCTGGCCGTGGCCGCGCTGGCCGGCTGGTGGCCAGTGGACCACGGCAAGGCCTGGATGGCGGCGGTGGCGGTGCTGATCGTCACCTGCCCCTGTGCACTTTCACTGGCGGCGCCGGCGGCCATGCTGGCCAGCGCCGGGCGCCTGGCCCGCGGCGGCGTGCTGGTCGGCCGCATCCAGGCGCTGGAGGCGCTGGCGGGGGTCGACACCGTGATCTTCGACAAGACCGGCACGCTGACCGACGACACGCCGCGGCTCGAACACCTCGACTGCCGCCGCGGCCTGACACCCGACGACGCGCTGGAGATGGCCGCGGCCATCGGCGCGCAGTCGCGCCACCCGGCGGCCCGCGCGCTGGTCGCGGCCTGGCAGGAGCGGGGGCTGACCCGGCCGGGCTGGCAGGTGTCGCAACTGGTCGAACACGGCGGCCTGGGGCTGGCGGCGCAACTGCGCGCCGGTGCCGAGGATGCAAGGCCTGCTCGGCAGGTGCAGCAGCTGCGCCTGGGCTCGGCGGCGTTTTGCGGCGTGCCGGCGCTGGACGTCGGCGCGGTGCAGGTCCACCTGTGCGACGCGCAGGGCTGGATGGCCAGCTTCGTGCTGGGCGAGCGTCTGCGCGCCGATGCCGTGGCCAGCGTGTATGCGTTGCGGGCCCTGGGCATCGACGTGCAGTTGCTGTCGGGCGACCTGCCGACCGCCGCGGCCTCGGTGGCCGAGCGTGTGGGCATCCGCAGCGCGCGGGGCGCCTGCACGCCGGAGGCCAAGCTGGCCGCGGTGCGCGGGTTGCAGGCGGCGGGGCGCCGCGTGGCCATGGTGGGCGACGGGCTCAACGACGGCCCGGTGCTGGCCGGCGCGGATGCCTCCTTTGCCTTCGGGCGGGCGGTGCCGCTGGCCCAGGCACGGGCCGATTTCATCGTGCTGGGCACGGCGCTGCTGGCGATTCCCGAGACCATCGCCCAGGCGCGGCGGACCCTGGCCGTGGTGCGGCAGAACCTGGGCTGGGCCGTGGCCTACAACGCGCTGTGTGTGCCGCTGGCAGTGTTCGGTTATCTGCCGGCCTGGCTGGCCGGTGCCGGCATGGCGGCCAGTTCGGTGGTGGTGGTGGTCAATGCGGCGCGGCTGGCCAAGCCGGCCAGCCACATCGGTTGATCAAGCTTAAGGCGGCAGATGGACATTCTTTTCCTGTTGATCCCTTTTTCGGTGGTGCTCGCGCTGGTCATCCTGGGCGGGCTGTGGTGGGCCGTGGAGCGTGGTCAATTCGACGACGTCGAACACGAGGGCGTGCGCATTCTTGAAGAAGATTGACTTGGGTCAACGGCGGCGGCGGCATGGCGCCGGACACTCGTCCTCGTCTACGGAACAAGGTACAAAAAAATGCAATCTACCCAGCCTCCCGCCGCGCAGCCTCCCGCCGCGATCTACGAAGATGCTGTCGTGCGGCAGTTCGCCCTCATGTCCGTGGTGTGGGGTGTCGTCGGCATGCTGGTCGGCGTCATCATCGCCTCGCAGCTGGCCTGGCCCGACCTCACCGCCGGCATTCCCTGGCTCAGTTATGGCCGGCTGCGGCCGCTGCACACCAACGCGGTGATTTTTGCGTTCGGCGGCTGCGCGTTGATGGCGACCAGCTTCCACGTAGTGCAGCGCACCTGCCAGGTGAGGCTGTTCGCGCCGCAACTGGCCTCGGTGGTGTTCTGGGGCTGGCAGGCCGTGATCGTGGCCGCGGCCATCAGCTTGCCGCTGGGCTACACCACGGGCAAGGAATACGCCGAACTCGAATGGCCGATCGACCTGCTGATCGCCGTGGTCTGGGTGTCCTACGCCATCGTCTTCTTCGGCACCATCGGCACCCGCAAGGTGCGCCACATCTATGTGGCCAACTGGTTCTACGGCTCCTTCATCATCGCCGTGGCGCTGCTGCACATCGTCAACAGCGCGGAGATCCCCGCGGGCTGGATGAAGAGTTATTCGGCCTATGCCGGCGTGCAGGACGCGATGGTGCAGTGGTGGTATGGCCACAACGCGGTGGGCTTCTTCCTGACCGCCGGCTTCCTCGGGATGATGTACTACTACATCCCCAAGCAGGCCGGCCGGCCGGTGTATTCCTACCGCCTGTCCATCGTCCATTTCTGGGCGCTGATCTTCACCTACATGTGGGCCGGCCCGCACCACCTGCACTACACCGCGCTGCCCGACTGGACGCAGTCGGTGGGCATGGTGTTCTCGCTGATCCTGCTCGCGCCGAGTTGGGGCGGCATGATCAACGGCATCATGACCTTGTCGGGCGCCTGGCACAAGCTGCGCACCGACCCGATCCTGCGCTTCCTGATCGTGGCCCTGTCGTTCTACGGCATGGCGACCTTCGAAGGGCCGATGATGTCGATCAAGACCGTCAACGCGCTCTCGCACTACACCGACTGGACCATCGGCCACGTGCATGCCGGCGCGCTCGGCTGGGTCGGGCTGATCTCGATGGGCTCGCTCTACTACCTGATCCCGCGCATGTATGGCCGCACCGAGATGTACAGCGTGCCGGCCATCGAGCTGCACTTCTGGATGTCCACCGTCGGCATCGTGCTCTACATTGCCGCGATGTGGATCGCCGGGGTGATGCAGGGCCTGATGTGGCGCGCGGTCAATGCCGACGGCACGCTCACCTACACCTTCGTCGAAAGTGTCAAGGCCACCTATCCGTTCTACCTGGTGCGCCTGATCGGCGGCCTGCTGTACCTCGGCGGCATGCTGGTGATGGCATGGAATGTCTGGCGCACGGTGATCTCCGGGCGCTCGGTCAAGGCCGTCATCCCGCAGCCTGTCGCGGCCCACGCTTGAAGGAGTTTTCGTGTCTGAACCTACACACAAAAAAACCGGCTTCTCCCACGAGAAGATCGAGACCAACAACTTCCTGATGATCGTGCTGATCCTGCTGGTGATCGCCGTGGGCGGCATGGTGGAGATCGTGCCGCTGTTCTTCCAGAAGTCGACGACGGAGCCGGTCACGGGCGTCGTGCCGCTGCAGCCGCTGCAACTGGTGGGCCGCGACGTCTATGTGCGCGAAGGCTGCTACAACTGCCATTCGCAGATGATCCGGCCGTTCCGCGCCGAGACGCTGCGCTACGGCCACTACTCGGTGGCCGGCGAATTCGTCTACGACCACCCCTTCCAGTGGGGCAGCAAACGCACCGGCCCCGACCTGCACCGCGTGGGCGGCAAGTACAGCGACGAATGGCACCGCCTGCATCTGAACAACCCGCGCGACCTGGTGCCCGAGTCGAACATGCCGGCCTATTCGTGGCTGGAGAAGGCACTGGTCGACGGTGAGACCACCGCCACCCACATGACCGCGCTGCGCCGCGTCGGCGTGCCCTACACAGACACGCAGATCACCGATGCAGCGGCCCAGGTCAAGGGCAAGACCGAAATGGACGCGCTGGTGAGCTACCTGCAGTCACTGGGCCTGGCCCTGAAGTAAGAGAGAAGGAAGAGGATATGGACATTACCTTCTGGCGCATCGTGAGCACCCTGGTCTCCTTTGCCACCTTCATCGGCATTCTGGTGTGGGCCTTTTCGCGGCGCAACCGCCAGGCCTTCGACGATGCCGCGCGTCTGCCCTTCGAGCAGGATTGAAAGACCGACATGAGTGATTTCATCAGCAATTTCTGGTCGGTTTATGTGGCCGCGGCGGTACTCGTCAGCATCGCGGCCTGCGCGCTGCTGCTGTGGATCACAGCCCGTGGGCAAACCCCGTCCGGCCCGGACAACACCACCGGCCACGTCTGGGACGAAGACCTGCGTGAAATGAACAACCCCATGCCGCGCTGGTGGATGGGACTGTTCGTGATCACCATCGTCTTCGGCCTGGGCTACCTCGTGGCCTATCCGGGCCTGGGCAGTTATGCCGGCGAGCTCGGCTGGAGCACCGGCGGCGAATACACCAAGGACAGCCAGGCGGCCGAAGCCGCGCTGGCGCCGGTCTATGCCAAATACGCGGCCATGCCGACGGATCAGCTCGCCGGCGACGGCTCCGCCATGGCCATCGGCGAGCGGTTGTTCCTCAACAACTGCGCACAGTGCCATGGCTCGGACGCACGCGGCAGCAAGGGCTTTCCCAACCTGACCGACGCCGACTGGCTGCATGGCGGTGCGCCGGACAAGATCGTGGAGACCATCACCAAGGGCCGGATCGGCGAAATGCCGCCGCTGGCCGCGGCCGTGGGCTCGCCCGACGACGTGAAGAACCTGGCCCAGTATGTGCTGAGCCTGTCGGGCCGCTCCACCGACTCGGTGCGTGCCGGCCTGGGCAAGCCCAAGTTCGCCGTCTGCGCCGCCTGCCATGGCGTGGGGGGCGTGGGCCAGCAGGCCATGGGTGCGCCGCGGCTGAACGACGACATCTGGCTGCACGGTTTCGGCGAGAACGCCATCGTGGCCATGATCAACGGCGGCAAGCACAATGTCATGCCGGCACAGGAAGGTCGGCTGACCCCGGCCCAGATCAATGTGCTGGCGGCTTATGTCTGGGGCCTGTCCAACAAGCCGGCCATTGCATCGACAGCATCGACCGTGTCGCGCTGAGCGTTCGAACATGGAGCGAACCGATCCCGTCCCGGCGCCCGTGCCTCGGCCGCGCAAGACCATCCCGATGGTGGTGGCCTCGGAGGGGAGCGGCCTGTACATGGCGCACCAGAAGGTCTATCCGCGTCATGTGGACGGGCCGTTTGCGCGGATGCGCTGGTGGATGGTGCTGGCGACGCAGCTGGTTTTCTACGGCGTGCCCTGGCTGGAGTGGGGGCAGCGCCAGTCCGTGCTGTTCGACCTGGGCGCGCGGCGCTTCTACCTGTTCGGCCTGGTGCTGTATCCGCAAGACCTGATCTATCTCACCGGGCTGCTGGTGGTCTCGGCCCTGTCGCTGTTTTTGTTTACCGCGGTGGCGGGCCGGCTGTGGTGCGGCTATACCTGTCCGCAGACGGTCTACACCGAGATCTTCATGTGGGTCGAGCAGAAGATCGAAGGCAACCGCATCGCCCGCATGCGCCTCGATGGCGAAGCCCTGTCCCTTGAGAAACTGGTGAAGAAGTGGTTCAAGCACCTGGTGTGGCTGGGCATCGCCATGTGGACCGGCTTCAGCTTCGTCGGCTACTTCACGCCGATCCGCGAACTCGGCATGGAATTTTTGCAGACACGCATGGGCTCGTGGGAAGTCTTCTGGGTGTTCTTCTACGGCTTCGCCACCTATGGCAATGCCGGCTTCATGCGCGAGCAGGTCTGCAAGTACATGTGCCCGTACGCGCGCTTCCAGGGTGCGATGTTCGACCGCGACACGCTGATCGTCAGCTACGACCCGCAGCGCGGCGAGCCGCGTGGCCTGGCGTCGAAAGACCAGGCCGGCGGTACCAGCTTCGGCGACTGCATCGACTGCGACCTCTGCGTCCAGGTCTGCCCGACCGGCATCGACATCCGCAACGGCTCGCAATACGAATGCATCGGCTGCGGCCTTTGCGTCGATGCCTGCAACACCGTCATGCAGCGGGTGAAGAAGCCGGCCGGACTGATTCGTTATGCCACGCAAAACAGCATGGCCGGCGGCTGGCCCGCGCGCCAGATGTGGGCCCGCGTGGTGCGGCCCCGGGTGCTGATCTACAGCGCGGTGCTGCTGGCGCTGTGTGTGGCCCTGCTGGCCAGCCTGGTGGTGCGCACGCCGCTGAAGGTGGACGTGGTGCGCGACCGGGCCTCGCTGGCCCATCTGGTCGAAGGCGGCCGGCTGGAGAACGTCTACCGGCTGCAGATCATGAACGCCACCGAGCGGCAGCAGAACTACAGCGTGTCCGCCGAGGGGCTGAACGGCCTCACGGTGGCGCCCGCGGAGCCGGTCGCTGTGGGGGCGGCCGAATCGCGCTGGGTGGCGGTGCGGCTGCAGATCCCGTTTGAGGGCACGGCGCCGGGTGCCCATCCGATCCACTTCCTGGTGCGCTCGCTGGACGGCGCGGCCAGTGTTTCCGAAAAGGCCACCTTCGTGGTGCCGCGTTGAACCGAAAGGAGCCGAGATGAACAACGAGATGACCGGACCGCGCGGCGCGCCCTGGTACCGATTCCCGCTGGTGTGGATGGTGATCGCGGGGCCGGCCTGTGTGGTCGTGGCCGGCTTTGCCACGCTGTGGATCGCCATCAAGATACCCGACCCGGTGGTGGCGGAGGACTATTACCGGCAAGGCATCGAGATCAACAAGACCCTGGCCGACAAGAAGCTCATGCCCGCGCTATCGGGGCGCAACCACGCGGCCACGCCGGGTGAGGACGTGCCGCCGCCGAAATCACCCAAGCCATGAAGACCCGCTACTGGATCTCGGTGGCCTGGCCGGGTTTCCTGCTGGCCTGCGCGCTCGAGTTGCTGGTGTTCGCCTTCGTCGATCCGCACGACCTGCGCTGGGGCAGCGAAGGCCTGGGGGCCTCGCGCCAGGCGGTCTACACGCTGTGTTTCTTCCTCTTCTGGTTGGGCTCGATTGGCGCGTCGGCGCTGGCCGTGCACCTGGCCGGCCATCCGCCGCCGGAGCCTCGGCCATGATCGCTGCACACCTGCGTTGTCATAACGAAGGGCTGGCATGCAGTCCGCACTGGCTGCTTCGGCGCTGCTGATGGGCCTGGCCGGCGGGCCGCACTGCGTCGCGATGTGCGGCGCGGCCTGCGGCGCCGTGCTCAGGATGGCCAGGCCGGAGTCCGGGCCTGTGCCGGTGCCAGCGGTCGAGGTGATCCACTTCGTGCGGCAAAGGACGACCGGTGTGGCCGGTGTGGCCGGTGCGGCCTGGGCGCTGCACAGCGGCCGGGTGGCGGGTTATGCGCTGGCGGGGGCGGTGTCGGCGGCCACGGTGCAGCTGCTGGGCAATGCCAGCATCCACATCGCGGCGCTGCGCCCGCTGTGGCTGCTGCTGCACGTGGTGGTGCTCTGCTGGGGCCTGGTGTTGGCGATCAGCGGGCGACAGCCGCTGTGGTCGCAGCGTGTCGGCCGGCAACTGGCGCAGCGGCTGCGCCTGCAGCACGCTTCCAATACCGGCATCTTCGTCATCGGCGGCCTGTGGACCACCATGCCCTGCGGCCTGCTGTACTCGGCCCTGATGCTGGCGGGGCTTGCCAACGGGCCGGTGCAGGGTGCGTTCGTGATGGCGCTGTTCGCGCTGGGCAGCGGCGTGTCGCTGTGGGCGGCACCGTGGCTCTGGGCGCGGCTGCGCTGGCGCAAGGGTGGGCACAAGAGTGGGCAGGGTGCCAGCTGGGGCACACGTGTGGCCGGGGTGCTGCTGGCGCTGGTGAGCGCGCAGGCGTTGGGCTTGGACCTGCAGCACCAGATCGCTTTGTGGTGCGCTTGAAAGCACCCTGGCTGCGGAAGTCTTGACCTGGCTCAAAACACGCGGCGCGCGGCTCGGCGACGATGGCCTGGCCTCGCTTCCAAAGCTTTCCAAAGGACAGAGAGAATGTCGACCCCAACACCGGCCACCCAGCCCATCGCCGGCACCACCTTGTTTGACGCGGACCAGGCCCGCAAGGGCTACGCGCTCAACAAGATGTGCTTCTCTTTCAACAGCGCCGCATGCCGCGACGCCTTCGTGCGCGACGAGGCCGCCTATTGCGCGCGCTTCGGCCTCAGCCCCGAGCAGATATCGGCCATCAGCCGGCGCCATGTGCTGGACCTGATCGCCGCCGGCGGCAATGCCTACTACCTCGCCAAGTTCGCCGGCATCTTCGGCCTGGACATGCAGGACATCGGTGCGCAGCAGACCGGCCTCACCCGGGCCCAATTCGAAGAACGGCTGCGCGCAGCCGCAGGAGCATGACCATGGCCAAGATCATCGGTGCAATCACCACGTCCCACGTTCCCGCCATCGGCCGCGCCATCGCGCGCGGACTGCAGGAGGAGGACTACTGGAAGCCCTTCTTCAACAGTTTTCCACCGGTGCGCGCCTGGCTCGACAAGAAGAAGCCCGACGTGGCCGTGGTCATCTACAACGACCACGGGCTCAATTTCTTCCTCGACAAGATGCCGACCTTCTCGGTGGGCGCGGCGCCGTCGTACAGCGGTGCCGACGAAGGCTGGGGCCTGCCGGTCGGCCTGCCGTTTCCCGGTGACCAGGACTTGTCGTGGCACCTGATCCAGTCGCTGATTGCCGAAGACTTCGACATCACCACCTGCCAGGAGATGCTGGTCGACCACGCGCTCACGCTGCCGATGAAGCTCTTGTGGCCGGATGCCGAACGGCACGGTGCCTGGCCGGTGACGGTGGTGCCGGTGTGTTTGAACACCGTGCAGTTTCCGTTGCCCTCGGCCGCGCGCTGCTTCCGCCTGGGCCAGGCGATCGGCCGTGCCATCGGCTCATGGGCCAGCGACAAGCGTGTGGTGGTGATCGGCACCGGCGGCCTGTCGCACCAGCTCGACGGCGAGCGCGCCGGCTTCATCAACAAGAAGTTCGACCAGCAGTTCATGCAAAGCCTGGCCGGCAATCCGCAATGGGCCACCGGCTTTTCCATCAACGAACTGGTGGAGCAGGTGGGCACCCAGGGCATCGAGCTGCTGATGTGGCTGGCCGCGCGCGGCGCACTGGCCGGGCCGGTGCGCGAACTGCATGCGGGCTACCACATCCCGATCTCGAACACCGCCGCCGGCGTGATGTTGTTCGAGCCGGTCGAGGCGGCGGTCGACGCTTGTGTGTAGTGGAAAACCACGGCATTGATCGCCAGGGTCTCCAGGGTCTCCCGGGGGATGGCGTCTTGCATGCAGCGGCGCGCCCGGGCAGGGTTCATGCCGCGCTGCAGGTGATCCGCCGCGAGCACCAGGCCATGGCCGCGGTGCTGCGCGCTGCGCTGGCGCTGGTCGACGAGAGCCAGCGGCAGAAGACCCGGCCCGACTTCACCCGCCTCAGGGCAATGCTGTTCTACATCGACGAATTCCCCGAGAAGCACCACCACCGCAAGGAATCCGAGCTGCTGTTTCCGGCGCTGCGGGCCCGCACGCCGCTTTCAAGGCATCTGCTGGAGCGGCTGGACGACGACCATGCCTGCGCCGAGCACAACATCCGCAGCGTCGAGCACGCGCTCGCGGCCTTCGAGTTCCTCGGCGAACCCCGGCGCGCCGAGTTCGAGGAGGCGATGGCGCGCTACGCCGATTTCTACATGATGCACATGGCGGTGGAGGAAACCGAGGTCTTTCCCTTGGCCGAACAGGCGCTGATCGACGAAGACTGGCAGCAGCTGGACGAGGCCTTCTCCCACCAGGCCGAGTCTGGCGTGGAGCAGGAAGAGCGGTTGTGCTTCGCGGCCTTGCTGGCGCGGATTTCCGGCTAAGAACGCTCTGCAGGGCTGGCGGTGCGGCGCGTGTGAAAATCGCCGCGATGCAAACCTCTAAAATCCCCGCCACCATCGTCACCGGCTTCCTCGGCAGCGGCAAGACCACGCTGCTGCGCCACATCCTCAACCATGCCGGCGGCCTGCGCATCGCCGTCATCGTCAACGAGTTCGGCGAGCTCGGCATCGACGGCGAGATCCTGCGCGGCTGCGGCATCGGCTGCGACGAAGAGGGCAATGCCACCGAAGGCACGCTCTACGAGCTGGCCAACGGCTGCATGTGCTGCACGGTGCAGGAAGAGTTCTTTCCGGTGATGCAGAAGCTGGCCGAGATGCGTGAGCGCATCGACGTGGTGCTGATCGAGACCTCTGGCCTGGCGCTGCCCAAGCCCTTGGTGCAGGCCTTCCAGTGGCCCGAGATCGCCAATGTGTTTACCGTGGATGCGGTGGTCACCGTGGTCGACGGGCCGGCCGCCGCCAGCGGCCAGTTCGCCGAAGACCCGCAGGCCGTGGACGCCCAGCGCCGCGCCGACCCGAACCTCGACCACGATTCGCCGCTGCACGAGCTGTTCGAAGACCAGTTGTCCGCCGCCGACCTGGTGGTGCTGAACAAGACCGACCTGATGGATGACGCGGCCCGCGCCCAGGTCGAGGCGCTGATCCGCGGCGAGATCCCGCCTGAGGTGAAGATCCTCACCGCCACCGAAGGCCGGCTGCCGCTGGCGCTGCTGCTGGGCCTGGGCCGTGCGGCCGAGACCAGCATCGACCAGCGGGTGAGCCACCACGACCATGAGGAAGACCACGACCACGACGACTTCGACTCCCACGTGATCGAGCTGCCGCCGGTGGACCGCGAACGCCTGCTGGCCGCGCTGGCCCGCCTGGTCGAGCAGCAGACCATCTACCGCGTGAAGGGCTTCGCGGCCATTCCGGGCAAGCCGATGCGGCTGTTGCTGCAAGGCGTGGGCAAGCGCTTCGACCACCATTTCGACCGGCGCTGGAACGCCGGCGAGGCACAGCGCACGCGGCTGGTGTTCATCGGCGCCGACCTGGACGCGCAGGCGCTGCAGGCCGGCCTGGCCGGCGTGGCTGCCTGAGCAACCCGACACCATGCACCTGCTGAGCACCCGCCCTGGCGGCTTCGTCGAAGACGATGGCGTGGTGGCGCGGCTGGACCAGACGCCGGGCGAGATCGTGGTGCTGAGCTCGGCCGACACCACGCTGGCCTTGTTGTCGTCGGCGCGCGAGGCGCTGGCACAGGCCGATCCGACCTATCCCGTGCTGCGCCTGGTCAACCTGGCCTTCCTGCGCCAGCCAGCCTCGCTCGACCTCTACATCGACGAAGTGCTGCGCCATGCCCGCGTGGTGGTGGTCGACCATCTGGGCGCGGACACGTCCTGGCCCTACGGCATCCAGGAAATCGGCGCGCTCGCGCGCAAGAGCGGCCAGCGGCTGGCGATGTTTTCCGGCGACCTGCAGGAAGACGACAACCTGCTGTCGCAAGGCACGCTGCCGCGCGCGGTGAGCCGCCAGCTGTGGCAATACCTGCGTGCCGGCGGCAAGGCCAATGCGCTGCAGTTCTTGCGCGCGCTGACCTACCACGGCCTGGACCGTGGGCCGGCGCCACTGCCTGCGCGGGTGTTGCCGCCGGTGGCGCTGCACCTGCCATGGCCCGATGTGGGCGATGCTGGCGATACTGCCGCGCATGCCGTGACCGGCATCGACGACCTGCGCCGGGGCTGGCATGCCGAGGCACCCACGGTGGCCATCGTCTTCTACCGTTCACACCTGCTCTCGGGCAACACGGCGGTGTTCGACGCGCTGGCGCAAGCGCTGCATGCGCAAGGGCTGAACGCCTTGCCGGTGGCGCTCGATTCGCTGAAGGATCCGCTGTGCCTGTCCACCTTTCGCGGCCTGTGCGCCGAGCAGCGCGTGCAACTGGTGCTGAACACCACCGCCTTTGCCGCCCTGGGCCATGGCGTGGCGGGGGAGGCCGGCTGGCAGCCGCTGGCCGGTGACGCACCGGTGCTGCAGGTCGTCGTCAGCGGCGGCAACCGCGACGACTGGCTGGCCGACAGCCAGGGCCTGCTGCCGCGCGACATCGCCATGCAGATCGTGCTGCCCGAGATGGACGGCCGCATCGTCAGCCGCGCCATCAGCTTCAAGGGCCTGGCCTACCGCTGCGCGCTGACGCAGACCGACGTGGTGGCCTACCAGGCCGAGCCGGACCGCCTGGCCTTTGTGGCGGCGCTGGCGCGGCGCTGGTGCCGGCTGCGCAGCCTGCCGGCCGCCGACAAACGCATCGCCCTGGTGCTGGCCAACTACCCCGGCAGCGAAGGCCGCATCGGCAGCGGCGTGGGGCTGGACACGCCGGCGTCTGTCATCGGCATCCTGCGGCGCCTGGCGGCCGAGGGTTATGCCATGGGGGATGCCGCATCCTGGCCCGCCGACGGCGATGCGCTGATGCAGCGGCTGCAGCAAGGCATCACCAACGACCCGGCCCTGTGGCCGCTGCGCCCGGCCTGGCAGAGCTACGCGCTGGCCGACTACCGCGTGCGCCTGGCCGCGTTGCCCGAAGGCATGGCCGCCGCCATCGAAGCCCGCTGGGGCGTGCCAGAGGCCGACCCGATGCTGCGCCAGGGCCGCTTCATGATTGCCGGTTTGCGCCTGGGCCAGGTGTTCATCGGCATCCAGCCCGCGCGCAGCCTGGTGGGCGAGGGTGTGGCCAGTGCCAGTGCCAGTGCCTCCGCCACCGCTGATTACGCGGGTTACCACGACGCCGAACAGGTGCCGCCGCACAGCTACCTGGCGTTCTACTTCTGGCTGCGCGACGTGTTCGCCATCGACGCCGTGGTGCATGTCGGCAAACACGGCAACCTCGAATGGCTGCCGGGCAAGAGCCTGGCCTTGTCGGCCGCGTGCTGGCCCGACGCCATCCTCGGCCCGCTGCCCAACCTCTACCCCTTCATCGTCAACGACCCGGGCGAGGGCGCGCAGGCCAAGCGCCGCACCCAGGCGGTGATCATCGACCACCTGATGCCGCCGCTGACCCGCGCCGAAAACCATGGCCCGCTGCAAGACCTGGAGCGCCAGGTCGACGAGTATTACGACGCGCTGCTGGTCGATGCGCGCCGCGCCAGGCTGCTGCGCGGGCAGATCCTCGCGGCCGTGCGGCAGCAGCGCCTGGCCGATGAAATCGACCTGCCACCCGATGCGTCCACCAACGATGACAGCGTGCTGGCCCGCGTCGACGCCTACCTCTGCGCGCTGAAGGAAACCCAGATCCGCGACGGCCTGCACATCTTCGGTGCCTCGCCCACCGGGCGGCAGCGGCGCGACACGCTGTTGGCGCTGGCGCGTTATCCGTCCGGCGACGGGCAGGGCGAGAACGCGGGGCTGCTGAACGCCTTGGCGCAGGACCTGCTCGGCGAGCCTGGCTTCGATCCGCTGGCCATCGATGCCGTGGCCCCCTGGACCGGCGCGCGGCCGGCGCCGCTGCAGGCGGTGAGCGAGTCGCCCTGGCGGCACCAGGCCGATACCCGCGAGCGGCTCGAACTCTTCGCCCAGCAACTGCTGGAGGACGAAGCGCAACCTGTCGGCACACTGCCCGCCACGGCCGCCGTGCTGGCGCGCATCCACCGCACACTCGCGCCCGCGCTCGACGCCTGCGGCAAGGCCGAGCTGCAGCATCTGATGGACGGCCTGGCCGGCCGCTTCGTGCCGCCGGGCCCGAGCGGATCGCCATCGCGCGGGCGGCCCGACGTATTGCCCACCGGGCGCAATTTCTACACCATCGACACACGCGCCATCCCCACGCCCACGGCCTGGGCGCTGGGCATGAAGTCGGCCGAACGCCTGGTCGAGCGGCACCTGCAGGACCACGGCGACTATCCGCAATCGATCGGCCTGTCGGTCTGGGGCACGTCCACCATGCGCACCGGCGGCGACGACCTGGCCCAGGCCTTCGCGCTGATCGGCGTGCGGCCCAAATGGGCGGCGGGCAGCCAGCGCGTGACCGATTTCGAGGTGCTGCCGATCGTGGGCCTGCACCGTCCGCGCATCGACGTGACGCTGCGCATTTCGGGCTTCTTCCGCGACGCGTTTCCGAATGCCGTGCAGATGTTCGACGCGGCCGTGCAGGCCGTGGCCGCGCAGGACGACGAAGACGCCGAGCACAACCCGATCCGCGCCCGTGTGCTGCGCGAGGCCGAGGCGCTGCGCGCAGCCGGCATGGACGCCGATGCCGCGCGCACCCAGGCCGGCTGGCGCGTGTTCGGCTCGGCGCCGGGGCATTACGGCGCGGGGCTGCATGCCTTGTTCCAAAGCGGGGCCTGGCAGGACGACAACGACCTCAGCAACGCCTATGTGGACGCCGGCGCCTATGCCTACGGCCATGGCAGCGCCGGTGTGCCGGCCCGCGCTGCCCTGTCGCGCCGGCTCGCGGCCATGGACGCCGTGGCGCAGAACCAGGACAGCCGCGAACACGACCTGCTCGACTCCAACGACTACTACCAGTTCCAGGGCGGCATGGCCGCCGCCGTGCGCCACTTGAGCGGCCAGCAGCCGGCCATGTACCACGGCGACCACGGCAACCCCGCGTCGCCGCAGATCCGCACGCTGAAGGAAGAAATCGCACGGGTGGTGCGCAGCCGCGTGGTCAACCCGAAGTGGATCGAAGGCGCGAAGCGCCACGGCTACAAGGGCGCGTTCGAGATGGCCGCCACGGTGGACTACCTGTTCGGCTTCGACGCCACGGCGCGCGTGGTGGGTGACCACCAGTACGCCATGGTGGCCGACGCCTATGTGCTCGACGCGGCCAACCGCGACTTCGTGCGCCAGCACAATCCGCGTGCGCTGCAGGACATGCTGAACCGCCTGCTCGAAGCCATGGCGCGCGGCCTGTGGCAAGAGCCCGGCGACTACCAATCGAAATTGGAAAACCTTCTCTTGGAACACGAACAACACATGGAAGGAAGCCTCGGATGAATTCCCTTGAAGCCCAGGGCCTGCCACCGCAATTCCCCTTTACCGCCATCGCCGGCCAGCCCGCGCTGAGCGAAGCGCTGCTGCTGGCCGCGGCCGACCCGGCGCTTGGCGGCGTGCTGGTCGAAGGCCCGCGCGGCACGGCCAAATCGACGGCCGCGCGTGCGCTGGCCGAGCTGCTTGGCGGCGCGCCCTTCGTCACGCTGCCGCTGAGCGCGAGCCTGGCGCAGCTGGTGGGCACGCTCGACCTCGGCGCGGCCCTCGATGGCCATGCGCTGAAGTTCGCGCCCGGCCTGCTGGCACGGGCGCATGGCGGTGTGTTGTATGTGGACGAGGTGAATCTGCTGCCCGACGGCCTGGTCGACGTGCTGCTCGACGCGGCGGCCAGCGGCGTCAACGTGGTGGAGCGCGACGGTTTTTCGCATGCCCATGCCGCACGCTTCGTGCTGGTCGGCACCATGAACCAGGAAGAGGGCGAACTGCGCCCGCAACTGCTCGACCGCTTTGGCCTCTTCGTGCGCCTGCACAACCTCACCGAGCCCGCGCAGCGGCAAGCGGTGGTGCGGGCACGGCTGGCCTTCGACGCCGACCCGCAGGGTTTTCGCGCGCGCCATGCCGATGCGCAGGCCGACCTGCAGCACCGGCTGCACACGGCGCGCGCCGTGCTGGGCGACCCGGACGCCCTGCCCATCAGTGATGCCGTGCACCATCTCGTAGGGGCGCTTTGCATCACGGCCGGCGTGGACGGCCTGCGTGCCGACCTGGTGATGCTGCGCGCGGCGCGTGCGCTGGCGGCGCTGGAGGACGCGCCGGCCGTGGCGTTGTCGCATGTGCACCGCGTCGCCGAGCTGGTGCTGGCCCATCGGCGCGGCCCACCGTCTCAAACGCAGCCAGCCACGCCGCAGCCGCATGCCGCCGCCCACCCACCGCAGGGCGCCAACGCCGCGGGCCATGCGCTTGCCGATACGCCGTCCGACCAGCCTGCCGACCTGTCTTCCGACAGCGATGCGGACTGGGGGGCACTGCCGCCGATGCCGGTCGGCGTCGAGCGTGTGAAGCCGCTGCGTCCCTTGCTGTCGGCCCTGCCTGCGCGGACGACCCTCCCAAAAAAAGCCTGAGCCCTGCGTTGCCCGCGGCCGGCGCGTACCGGCGCGGCGCAGGGCAGGGCGGGCCACCTTCACTGCGCGAAGCCCGCGACCCACGCCGCGCGCTGCAGGCAACCACCGTCGACTGGCCCGGCACCTTGGCCGCACGCGGCGCGGCCAGGCTGCAGGCGCGCCATCTGCGCTACCGGCCCGAGCCGCCGGCCACGTCGGCGCTGCACTGCTTCCTGCTCGACTGCTCGGCCTCGATGCGCAGCAACGGCGGCCTGGCGCGCGCCAAGGGCCTGCTGCTGGCCCTGCTCGACGAAGCCTACCGCCGCCGCGACCGCGTGGCCCTGCTGTGCTTCGCCGGCGGCGCGGTCGAACTGCGGCTGCCCCCGCGCCGCGCCGCGGCCTGGAACGAAGACTGGATCACACCGATCGCCGGCGGCGGCGGCACCCCGCTGGCACTCGGCACCGCCGCCGCCGACCAGTTGCTGCGCCGCAGCCCGGCCAGCCACCGATCGCTCTGGCTGCTGACCGACGGCCGCAGCCGCGAAAAACCACCGGCACCCGCCGCGGCCGATACCTTGTGTGTGGTCGATTTCGAATCCGCCCGCATGCCGCTCGCGCGTGCGGCGCAGTTGGCGGAGGATTGGGGGGCGGGGTATTTGCGGTTTGGCGGGTAGCCCTGTCGCGTCGCCTGCAACACGCCGCGTTATCATGGCGCCAGCCACGTCCGCCGCGCCCTGCCGGCAGGACCGCCAGCCCATTTTTCAACCCTCCCGCCAGATTCAAGGATCTCGCCATGACGACACCTTCTCTCGCTCCCGCCCGTCCCCGCGCCGCGCACACCGCCAGCGGCATCCTGTGGCAGCTGGCCGGTGCGGCCGGCCTCGGCCTGGTTCTGCTCTACGGCGTGGCTTTCGCCGAAAGTCCGCTGCTGCACAACGCCGCGCACGATGTGCGCCACGTCACCGTCAAGCCCTGCCACTGAAAAAGTACCGCGATGCTGTTTCGACGGTTGGCCTGCTGGGGGCTGGCCGTACGCCGCCCCCAACCTGCTTCCAGGTGTCCAGCCGAAGATTGAAGTGACATCCCTCCACAGTCTGGTAGCCCCCGAAATGGGATGAGCTTCAAGCAGAGCAGGCGCGGTATTTCGCAAGTGTGGAAATCATGCTCTCCTACAGCAGGTCGGCGGTGTACTTGCTACATTGAAGCTTGTCTCACCACCCCGAGGAGCGTGCCATGTGCCCTATCGATCCCACCCCCGAAGGCCAGGAAATCATGCACGAGGTCAAGGAGAAGCCGTTTCCGCCCGAAGCCACCGTCAACCCCCACCTCAAGGCCGAATTGGACGCCGAGGACATCAGCCTGCGCCCGGACCTGCCCACCGGCGTGCCTGAGATGGCGGCCGATGTCGAGGACGAGGACGAAGATCCGGTGGTCGACACTGGCCCCGGCATCGTCAAGTCGACGCCTTGATTTGCGCCGCGCCTCGTGTCTTGTGTTTTTGTAGGCGCCCGCTGACATCCGGAGGGCCTCTCATCCGAAGGCATGGCGTTGCCGCGGCCTTCACACTGCGTTCTTGTCCTTTGACTTTGAACGCAATGGGGCCACCGATGTCTTCACCGAACTCTTGTTTTTCGTCGCGGCGTGGCGCAGCGGACGCCATGGGCCGCAGCCACCTGAAGCCGGTACTGAGCGCGGCGGACTACCTGGCCCTGCTCAACCAGCGGCTGCAGGCGCACCCCATGTACCTCGAAGGCATGGCGTTTCCGTTGGAGGTGGTGGTCGAAGAGGAGGGCTTGCCACTGGCGGCCATGGTGGGTGACACCCGCTGGGACGCATTCGGCGTTTTTGCCTCGGTGATCGATGAGGTCGGTCAAGCCTACGAACTTGGCGTGGCCTGCCCGAGTGCCAACCAGCCGGCCGCCTTGGTTTGCCGGCAGCGGCCGGGGGCTTCCAAGGCGGCGCGGCTGCGGCAAGTCCTGCGCTAGGGGCAGGGCTCGCCACAGCCTTTCTTCAGCTCTTGCCTCGGACGATGGCCTGCACCACGTCGGCCGGCGCCTCGGCATAGTGCTTGAACTCCATGGTGTACGAGGCCCGGCCCTGGCTCAATGAGCGCAAGCTCGTCGAGTAGCCGAACATCTCCGACAACGGCACTTCGGCCCGCACCAGCTTGCCACTGCCGCCAGGCATGTCGTCCATGCCCTGCACCATGCCGCGCCGCGTTGCCAGGTCACCCATCACGTTGCCGGTGAAGTCTTCGGGGGTTTCCACCTCGACGGCCATCATCGGCTCCAGCAGGATCGGCTTGGCACGCCGCATGGCTTCCTTGAACGCCAGCGCGCCGGCCATGCGGAACGCGTTTTCGTTCGAATCCACGTCATGGTACGAGCCGAACACCAGCGTGGCCTTTACATCCACCACCGGGTAGCCCGCGAGCACGCCGGCCTTCAGGCTGTCCTGGATGCCCTTGTCCACCGCCGGGATGTATTCGCGCGGCACCACGCCGCCCTTGATGGCGTCGACGAACTCGTAGCCCTTGCCCTGCTCGGACGGCTCCAGGTTGATCACCGCATGGCCGTACTGGCCGCGCCCGCCCGACTGCTTGATGAACTTGCCTTCCACGTCGAGCGCGGCCTGCTTGATGGTCTCGCGGTAGGCCACCTGCGGCCGGCCCACGGTGGCTTCCACGCCGAATTCGCGGCGCATGCGGTCCACCAAGATTTCAAGATGCAGCTCGCCCATGCCGGCAATGATGGTCTGGCCCGATTCCTCGTCGGTGTGCACGCGGAACGACGGGTCTTCCTGCGCCAGCCGGTGCAGGGCGATGCCCATCTTTTCCTGGTCGACCTTGGTCTTGGGCTCCACCGCCTGCGAGATCACCGGTTCGGGGAACACCATCTTCTCCAGGATGATGACCTGGTCGGTGGCCGACAGCGTGTCGCCGGTGGTCACGTCCTTCAGGCCCACGGCCGCGGCGATATCGCCGGCATGCACTTCCTTGATCTCGGCGCGGGTGTTGGCATGCATCTGCAGGATGCGGCCGAGCCGTTCCTTGCGCTGCTTGCCCGGGATGTAGACCGTGTCGCCGGTCTTCACCACGCCCGAGTACACGCGGAAGAAGGTGAGCTGGCCGACGAAGGGGTCGGTCATGATCTTGAAGGCCAGGGCCGAGAACGGTTCCTCGTCCGAGGGGTGGCGCTCGGCTTCGCCGTCGTCTTCGGTGTGGCCGAGAATGGCCGGCACGTCGAGCGGCGAGGGCATGTAGTCGACCACCGCGTCGAGCAGGGCCTGCACACCACGGTTCTTGAACGCGCTGCCGCAGAACATCGGCACGATCTCGCCGGCCACGGTGCGCTTCCTGATCGCGGCCCGGATCTCGTCTTCGGTCAGCGCCACGCCGTTCAGGTATTTGTCGAGCAGGGCTTCGCTGGCCTCGGCTGCGGCCTCGACCATCTTGTCGTGCCAGATCTTGGCGGTTTCCTGCAGTTCGGCCGGGATGTCCTGGTAGGTGAACTTCACGCCCTGGGTGGCGTCGTCCCACCAGATGGCTTTCATCTTGACGAGGTCGACCACGCCGTGGAAGTTTTCCTCGGCGCCCACGGGGATCTGCAGCGGCACGGCCACGCCCTTCAGGCGCTCGCCGATCTGCTTCTGCACGCGGAAGAAGTCCGCGCCCACGCGGTCCATCTTGTTGACGAACGCGAGCCGCGGCACCTTGTATTTGTTGGCCTGGCGCCAGACGGTTTCCGACTGCGGCTGCACGCCGCCCACGGCGTCATAGACCATGACGGCGCCGTCCAGCACACGCATGGAGCGTTCGACCTCGATGGTGAAGTCGACGTGGCCGGGCGTGTCGATGATGTTGATGCGGTGCTCGGGGTAGTTGCCGGCCATGCCTTTCCAGAAGGCAGTGGTGGCGGCCGAGGTGATGGTGATGCCGCGTTCCTGCTCCTGCTCCATCCAGTCCATGGTGGCAGCCCCGTCGTGCACTTCCCCAATCTTGTGATTGACACCGGTGTAGAACAGAATCCGTTCCGTGGTGGTGGTCTTGCCAGCGTCGATGTGGGCGCTGATGCCAATGTTGCGATAACGTTCGATGGGTGTTTTGCGTGACATATGAGCCTCCTTGGGGCCTCCTCAACTTTGAGGCCAAACCAGCCAATGTCAAGCCGGGCGATGCCCTATCGAGGCCATTGGGTCAGGCTAATACGGGACGCCAATTTTTGTGCTTGTGCCCCTTTGTGCCCCTTTGATACCGTGCTCGGAGCTTGCAGCGCGGCCGTAAAAAAAGCGCCTCGAAGGCGCTTTTTTGTTCAAGGGGCCGAGGCCTGTGGCTCCTGGCTGCCGGTGACGACGCGCCGCGCGCCATCGAAGCGCCGCTGCCAGTACGACTCGCGCATGTCTTCCACCCGCACTTCCGAGCCGCTGCGCGGCGCGTGGATGAACTTGCCGTCGCCGACGTAGATGCCGACGTGGCTGAAGGCACGGCGCATGGTGTTGAAGAACACCAGGTCGCCGGGCTGCAGGTCTTTCTTGTCGATGCGGTCGGTGGCGGCGGCCTGTTCCTTGGCGCGGCGCGGCAGCACCAGGCCCACCGTTTGTTCGTACATGGCGCGCACGAAGCCGCTGCAATCGAAACCGGTCTCGGCCGAGTTGCCACCGCGCTTGTAAGGCACACCGAGGAAACCCATGGCGTTGGTGACGAGGTCGGAGGCTTTGCTGGTGACCGACTGGCGGACCTGCTCGAGCTGCCCGATGGTCTGGGTGAGCAGGCCGCGGTCGGCAAGAATCTTGTCTATTTCATCTTGGGTGGGTGGCGTCGGGGCGGCGTGGGCGGTAGCGCAAACGAGGAGCAGAGCAGCAAGCCATTTTGTCATCGCCCGGAGGTTACGGCGGTTTAGATGAGAAGTCAAATTAGAAAGTCTCCGTAAGCTGTTGATTCATAATAATTACTTTCAACTTTTTTGTAACTTGTTTACTTGTTTGGCAAGAACGCGCACCTTTTTGGGGTCGAGAGCCCACAGCGCATTAAACAAAAACTGTACGCAGAAACAGCGCCAAGTCCTACATGCAAAAGCGGTGCCAAGTGCCTCCGGGCTGGCACGACGTCCGAAAATGGAATGAGATGATGACCAAGAACCGAGCTGTCCCGGTTGCTATTTTTTCGATAGCGATGTTGTCCACGTGTGGCATGGCCGTGGCCCAGGACGTGCGACCGCAGGTGGTGGCCAGGGACTTGTAGAACCCCTGGGCCGTAGCGTTTTTGCCGGAAGGGCGTTTCCTCGTCGCCGAGCGGCTTGGCCGCATGCGTGTCGTCGAAGCCGATGGCCGGGGGCAGCCGCCGCTCACCGGCCTGCCGGCCGTTGCCGCGGGCGGGCAGGGCGGCCTGCGCGATGTGGTGCTCGACAGCGATTTCGCCAGCAATCACACGCTGTATTTCTGCTGCAAGATCGGCGAAGGCCTCACCGCCAAGGCCGGCCTGGCGCGGCAATCTGTTCGTGGGTTCGCTGAAGTTCGGCTACCTGGACCGCATCGAATTGGCCCAGCCCTTCAAGGGCCAGGTGCTGCGCGAACACAAGCTGCTTGCCGATGGCGGCGCGCGCATCCGTGGTGCGCGCCAGGGCCCGGACGGGCTGCTTTATGTGCTGACCGACGAGTCGCGTGGCCAGTTGCTGCGGCTGTTGCCTGGGGCCTGAGGTATGCGTCCAGGCGCTCGTCCAGGTGTTTCGTCCCGGCGTTATTAGATTAGCGCCGCCACTCCGTGGCCCAGATCTTGTTGAGCGCCGCGGCGATGCTGGGCGGCGGGTCTCCGATCATGATGGACTTGCCGTCCTGGTAGACCTTGCCGTAGAGGCTGCCCTGTTCGGCGCTGGCGTTCGCGGCATACAGCAGGGCGCTGTTGTGATCGGCGCAGTCGTGCGGCTTGCAGACCGCGACCAGGGTGTAGTCCACCCCCTCGATGTGCACCTGCCGGGTCGGCGGGCGTGGCCCTTCGAGGCGCGCCAGCCAGCGCTCTTTCGACAAGGGGCCGAGCGCGCGCAGGTAGGCCGAGCGGAACTGCGGATCGAGCAGCATCCGCTCGGCGTCGCTCACGGGTTCGTCCTGCGCCGGAACGGCCGGGGTGGGTGCGGCACCGGCCTGGTTGCCGGCGTCGTCGCAGCGGCGAAAGCGCCGGCTGGAAAGTGTCTTGACCAGCGTGGCCTTGGCGGCGCCGTCGCCCAGGATGCTGATGTAGGGCCCGCGTTTGTCCTGGAACACGATGAAGTCGAGCGTGCCGCCGCTGGAGATCTGGCTCATGAGGCCCACGCGGAACTGGGGTGGCGCGACCTTGCCGTAATACGAATAGGCCGACTGCGGCTTGCGTCCGATGACACGCTTGCCTGCGTGCTGCACCACCAGCGCATCGGGCAGCACGCGCAGGCGCGGTGCCGTGCGGTCCTGGCAGGCGCTGGAGTACACGCCGCCGTACTGCTTGAGCAGGTCGGCCTTGAGCCGCTCCTGCGCCATGGCCACCGGGCTCCATCCACCCAATAGACCCAATAGGCCGGATAGGCCCGATAGGAGAAACAATAAGCGCGACCGCCAGCCTTGCCGCCGACAGTTGTTCTGCAACGGATGCATTTGTTGGTCTCCTTCATCGTGATTCGCAGCGGCAAGAAGGCAAGCCATCTTGCGACCATCGTAGCCGAATGTATCTTAGCCGCTGGCGTTGCATCAAACAGCCGGAGCACACACGCGTGATGGCGTGCGCCGCGGCCCTGGCCGGGCGGATGTGAAGGAGGCTGGAGGGGGAGGAAGAGCAGAGGAGGCGAGCCCTTGGGCTGGCCGGGGGATGTTTGGCGTCGGTGGCACCACGAGCACTGGCGCTTTGCTTGCCGGGGGTGATCGCCCCTGCACCGACATGTTTCCAATGTAACGAGCATGTATGAAAGGTCAATGACGCAGGCTGCCAACTAGTTCCGCTTTTCCGGGCGAACTGCGAGGCTGCGGTTTAATCCGTGATCTTTCCCGCGTTCTTTTTCTCTTCGACGTACCTTCAAGGAATTTCATGCTGCTCGACGCCTCTGCTTCCCAACTTGTGCTGGTGGACTACCAGTCGCGCCTGATGCCCGCCATTTTCGAAGGCCCGGCCGTGCTGGCCAATGCCGTGCGCCTGGCCCAGATCGCCAAGCTGCTCGGCGTGCCGGCCTGGGGCACCGAACAAAATCCGTCCAAGCTCGGCGAAAACGATCCGGCCCTGCGTGCCTTGTGCCGCAACACGTTGTCCAAGATGCATTTCAGCGGCGTCGAGGAAGGGCTCGGCGAATGGCTGCGCCCACCGGCCAAACCACCGCAAGGCAATGCACGCAGCCTGCCCAAGCACCTGCAGAAAGCCAGCACCGAAAGCGCGGAGCTCAGCACCATCGTGATCGCCGGCTGCGAAGCCCATGTGTGCCTGCTGCAGACCGCGCTCGACCTGTTGGAAGACGAGTTCGACGTGTGTGTGGTTACCGACGCCTGCAGTTCGCGCACCGAACGCAACCGCGACGCCGCCTTCGACCGCCTGGCCGGTGCCGGCGCCGAACTGGTGACCACCGAGATGGTGGCGTTCGAATGGCTGCGTACCGCCGAGCACGCGCAGTTCAAGGCGGTGCATGCGCTCATCAAGTAGGTCTAAGAGCCTGTTCAAGGTCTTTTTCGGGGTCGCGCAGGTCGCTTTTCGGGATGCACTGCTAGGCGCAAAACCCAAGCCAAGGCTGATGCCTTGGCTGGTTTTGTAACGACGCAGAGCGCCCGAAAAGCCACCTGCCCTGCGGGTTGGGGTGGAATCGGGC
>Ga0307514_10000529_pt1 | contig 74752 bp, 64 predicted proteins | sample 16_EM_MG_FD_203088 | JGI IMG/M metagenome (GOLD analysis project Ga0307514, IMG submission 203088) | Populus trichocarpa ectomycorrhiza microbial communities from riparian zone in the Pacific Northwest, United States - 16_EM | ecosystem: Host-associated > Plants > Roots > Unclassified | place...
GTCTCGCTGCGCGCCCGCACACAGACCTCGCCACCGTCCACACGCGGCTCCAGGCCGTGGCGGATGCTGTTCTCGACCAGTGGCTGCAGCAGCAGCGCAGGCACGGGCTCGCCGGCCAGCTCCTCGGGCAGGTCCAGCCTGAAGACCAACCGGCGCCCCATACGAATGGCCATGATCTCGAGGTAGTCGCGCAGCCGCTCGAATTCCTCGCGCAAGGTGTGGCTGCCGCTGCGCGAGGCACTGAGCGTGGCGCGCAGGTAGGCAATCAGGTGGTCCAGCATCTGCGTGGCCCGGGCCGGGTCGGTGCCGATCAGCACGCGCAGGTTGGCCAGGGTGTTGAACAGCATATGGGGTTCCAGTTGTACTTCCAGCAGCTTGAGCCGGGCCTCGGTGGCCTGACGCCGGGCTTCCACCATGCGGCGTTCCAGCCGTATGCTTTTGCCGCGGCTGTAGAAGTAGTAGATGGCGCAGACGCCGGACAACCCGGTGATCAGCAGCGACCGCGACAAATGTGCCTGCGCCGACCCATCCCATGAAGACCAGCCGAACCACCAGTCGGCACCCAGCGTGCCGATCAGGTAGCCGCCCACGATGCCGCCCAGTGGCAGCAGCAGCGCCGGCGCGCCAGCGGGCCAGCCGGTATCCGCCACCGATGGAAACAGATAACGGCCGAAATCGATCAGCGCCCAGGTGCTGAGGCCGATGCCCAGCGAATACACGATGGTGACCGCGTAGCGCTGGCTGGGATTGAAGGCATACAGCACCCCCGACACGGCCAGGCAGAAGGCGCCGGCCTGCAACAGGTGGCGCAGATGGTGCGGCCAGTCGATCCTCATATTCGCACCATCCGCCCGCACAGGCGCCAGCGCGCCAGGCGTTCGATGCCATCAGGGGGCGTGGGTGTATTCATCATGGGCTGGTTTGCGGATAAAAGGTTAACAGCTGCGATAGACGAAGGCTTTGGGCCGTACTGTGTGCGGCTGGTGGCCCTGTTGGCAAGGGGACTGCGACGAAACGGCGTTGCGCAAGGATGAATCGCGGAGGGATGGGGTGAGCAGCGGAGCGGGCATACAGGCGCGCAAAGCCCCGCACGCAAAGCCCCGCATTTCGGCCGGTGTGGCTACCTTTTCTTACAATCACCCACATGAAGAAGTCTTCTTTCGCCACCGCTGCGCTGGTGCTCGTTCTGGCCGGTGCCGCCTGGGCCTGGTGGGCCGGCACGCGTGCCTCGGCCGACGCGCCGGCCTACCGCACGGCGCCGCTGGCGCGTGGGCCGCTGCTGGCCACGGTGGCGGCCAGCGGCGCGGTGAATCCGGTGACGCAGGTGTCGGTGGGCACCCAGGTGTCGGGCCAGATCAAGGACCTGTATGTGGACTTCAACTCCGAGGTCAAGGCCGGCCAGCTGATCGCGCGGCTCGATCCGGAAACCTTCGAATACCGCGTGCAGTCGGCCCAGGCCGATGTGGACGCGGCGCGCGCCGCGGTGCTGACGGCCCAGGCCAACGCCATGGCCATGCAGGCCGGCATTTCGCGCGCCCAGGTGGACCTGGCCGAGGCCGAGCGCGACCATGTGCGCAAGCAAGACCTGGCGGCGCAGAAGTTCATCGCCCAGAGCGAGGCCGACAAGGCCCGCGCGCTGGTCAACTCCAGCCGCGAATCTTTGAAGGTGGCCGAGGCCCAGGCCGGTGTGGCCGCAGCCCAGGTGCAGACGGCCCAGGCCAGCGTGGCGCAGCGGGCCGCGGTGCTGGGCCAGGCGCGCATCGACCTGGCGCGCACGCGCATCACCTCGCCGGTGAACGGCATCGTCATCAAGCGCACCATCGAGCGCGGCCAGACGGTGGCGGCCAGCCTGCAGGCGCCCGAGCTGTTCGTGATCGCGCAGAACCTGTCGGACATGCAGGTCGAGGCCAGCATCGACGAAAGCGACGTCGGCCGCATCCGCCTGGGGCAGAAGGCCACCTTCAGTGTGGACGCCTTTCCGGGCCAGAACTTCGAAGGCGAAGTGCGGCAGATGCGCAAGGCCGCGGTCAACGTGGCCAATGTCGTCACCTATGTGGCGGTGGTGGGTTTCTCCAACGTTTCGGGCCGCTTGCTGCCGGGCATGACGGCCAATGTGCGGGTACAGACCGATGCGCTGCAGGATGTGCTGAAGGTGCCGAACGCGGCGTTGCGCATGCGCATTCCCGGCGTGGAAGTGGTGGCGGCCACGGCAGCCATGCCCGCGGCTTCGGCACCGCTCGACGCCACGGGTACCAGCTTGCCTTCGACGCAGAAGAAGGCGGCCAAGCCGGCAGTCGCAGTAGCAGTTACGCGGCCGCCGGTGGCCCAGCGCGCCATCACCCGCGGCCGCATCTACCTGGTCGACAGCGCCGGCCAGCCCAAGGCCTACAACGTGCTGCTGGGCATCACCGACGGCAGCTACACCGAAGTCATTGCCGACGCGTCCGTGCCGGGCGCGGAACTGCTGAAAGAGGGCACGCCGGTGATCGTCGGCCTGCCGCTCGCGGGTGTGCCACGCAACAACGGCTTCAAGCTGCCGTTCTAAGAACGTTCCGAGCCCATGGCCGTCGCCCTCATCGAAGCCCACAACCTGGTCAAGACTTATGTCATGGGCGACCAGACGGTGCATGCGCTGCGCGGCGTGTCGCTGGACATCGCCGAGGGCGACTTCGTGGCCATCATGGGTGCGTCGGGCTCGGGCAAGTCGACCCTGATGAACATCCTGGGCGGGCTGGACCAACCCAGCTCGGGCACCTACCGCCTGGCTGGCGAGGCGCTCGAAGGCATGGCGGCCGACCAGTTGGCCGCCATCCGCAACCAGCGCATCGGCTTCGTGTTCCAGCAGTTCAACCTGCTGCCGCGCACCAGTGCGCTGGAGAACGTGGAGCTGCCGATGGTCTATGCCGGGGTGCGCGCGGCCGAGCGGCATGCGCGGGCCGCGGCGGCGCTGCGGCGCGTGGGCCTGGGCGAACGCAGCGGCCACACGCCGGCCGAGCTGTCGGGCGGCCAGCAGCAGCGGGTGGCGATCGCCCGCGCGCTGGTCAATGACCCGAGCCTGATCCTCGCCGACGAACCCACCGGCGCGCTGGATTCGCAGACTTCGGAAGACATCATGCGGCTCTTGACCACGCTGAATGCGCAGGGCATGACGGTGGTGCTGGTGACGCATGAGGCCGACGTGGCCGCCTGGGCGCGGCGGCGCATCCTTTTTCGCGATGGCCACATCGTGGAGGATGTTCTGTTGCCCCCGCATGGTGACTCTGCGGTGTGGCCCGAAGGTGTGTCATGAACTTCTTTTCCGCCCTGCGCAGCGCCTGGCGCTCTCTCGCCGCCAATACCCTGCGCAGCATCCTCACCATGCTTGGCATCATCATCGGCGTGGCCGCGGTGATCACCATGGTGGCCGTGGGCCGCGGCGCCACCGAGCGGGTGCAGGAGCAGATGAAGGGCCTGGGCTCGAACATCATGCTGGTGCTGCCCGGCGGCGCCAACGCGGCCGGGGTGCGCCAGGGCGCGCAGACACGCAGCCGCCTGACCGAGGAAGACGCCACGGCCATCGCCGTCGAGGTGCCCGAGGTGCAGGTGGCCGCGCCGGCCTCGCGCACCCAGGCGCAGGTGGTGGCCAACAACGCCAACTGGAGCACCACGGTGCAGGGCACGAATAACGACTACCTCGAAGCGCGCGAATGGCCGCTCGAATCGGGCCGGCTGTTCGAAGATGCCGAGCTGCAGGGCTCGGCCAAGGTGGCGCTGATCGGGCGCACCGTGGCACAGGAATTGTTTGGCGATGCCGATCCGATCGACCAGGTGATCCGCGTGCGCACCGTGCCGGTGACGGTGATCGGTGTGCTCGCGCGCAAGGGCCAGAACTCGATCGGCCAGGACCAGGACGACATCGTCATCGTGCCGATTTCCACCTTCCGCAACCGCATCACCGGCGGCTCGCCGGGCAACGTGAAACGCATCTGGTCGATCAACGTGAAGGTGCGCGAAGGCCAGAGCATGCAGGTGGCCGAGGACCGCATCCGCGAGTTGTTGCGCCAGCGCTTTCGCGTGCAGGAAAGCGCCGACGACACCTTCACCATCAGGAACCTCACCGAGATCCTGGAAGCACAGGAAGAGTCGAGCCGCATCATGACCCTGCTGCTGGCCGCGGTGGCCGGCATCAGCCTCTTGATCGGCGGCATCGGCATCATGAACATCATGCTGGTGAGCGTGACCGAACGCACGCGCGAGATCGGCCTGCGCATGGCGGTGGGCGCGCGCGGGCGCGACATCCTGGCCCAGTTCCTGATCGAGGCGGTGACGTTGAGCCTGCTGGGCGGCGGCATCGGCGTGGGGCTGGGCGCGCTGGCCACCTGGGCGGTGGGGCACTTCGCGGGCTGGCAGGTCAGCATGACCCTGGCCTCCATCGCGCTGGCTGCCGGTTTTTCGGCGTTGGTAGGAATTTTCTTCGGCTTCTATCCGGCGCGGCGCGCCTCGCAGCTACTGCCGATTCAGGCCCTGCGCTACGAGTAAAGCTGGTGCAAAGTGCCGAAGGGCATGTCGTTATTTCATGGTAACTTGGCTGGGTTCGGCAAAAGTTTTGGCAATATTCAGGGAGACGTCATGCGACGTAAAAATGGTCAGGGTTGGTTGTGGGTTTCTTTGGCGGCGGTGGCGCTGGCCGGTTGTGGCGGTGGGGGTGGTGGTGGTTCGAGTTCAGCGACCACCGCGACCGATACAGGCAGCACTTGCGTCGCGGCCACGACGCAGGCAATAGTCTCGATCAGCAGCGTGGAAGCCAAGGCGCGCAGCGCGTCCGTATCGGGCAAAAGCGCCAGCGTGACGGCGCGGCAATCGCTGTCGCCGAGTGCGCGGCGGGTGGCGCTTGCCGAGCTGACGAGCGCCAAGATGGCGGCCGAATCTACCCAGTCCGGCCTGCGCGGTGCGCCGCGCAAAGTCGGCTTCGCGCGCAGCCTGCCCGATTCCGCCTCCACGCTCGATTGGCAGACCCTGGCCGATGGCCGGCTGGCCGCTTCGGTCAGCATCACCTCGCCATCGGCCAAGGCCATCCGGCTGGGCTTGCTGGTGCGCAGCCTGCCGACGGACGCCACCGTGCGGGTCTATGCACAAAGCGCCAGCACGGCCTTCGAGTTGGCTGCGTCCGACATCCTGTCGGCCTTGCAAAAAAACGCTACCGCTGGCGCGACCGGGGACGCCGCCAAAACTTATTGGACACCCGCGGTGGAAGGCGCCGAGTTCACTCTCGAAGTGTCGCTGCCCGCAGGCGGCGACACGACGCAGGTCGACCTGGCCGTGCCGCAGATTTCACACCTCTTTTCGCTGCCGTCCTATGAAAGCAAGGACACTTCGACCGTGAGCGCCAAGATCGGCGAGTCCGCGTCCTGCGAGGTCGATGCGGCTTGTGATTCCGCCTACCAGGCCGACAGCAATGCGGTGGCCAAGATCATCTTCGTGGACGGAGGCTCGGCCTACCAATGCACCGGCACGCTGCTGAATGACCACCTGGGCAGCGGCACGCCGTATTTCCTCACGGCCAACCATTGCATCTCTACCCAGGCCGCGGCGTCCACGCTGCAGACCTATTGGTTCTACCGCGCGCCCAGCTGCGGTGCGGGCACGCTGAGCACGGCGGCCACCGTCCAGACCGGCGGCGCCACCCTGCTGTACGCCAGTTCCAGCACCGACACTTCGTTCATGCGCCTGAACAGCACACCGCCGAGCGGCGCGGTGTATGCCGCCTGGTCGGTCAGCACGCCCGCGTTGTCGGCCACCATCGCCGGCCTGCACCATCCGGAGGGTGACCTGCTCAAGCTGAGCACCGGCACGGTCAGGACCTACGCGAGTTGCACCGAGTCGAGCGCCGGCATGACCTGTACCGGCACCACCTCCAGCGGCACGAACTTCCTCGATGCCCTGCTCACCACGGGCAGTACCGAGGGGGGCAGCAGCGGCAGTGCCTTGTTCCAGACCATCGGCTCGTCGCACTATGTGGTGGGCCAGTTGTATGGTGGAGACTCAAGCTGCTCCAACCGTTCGGGCACTAACATCTACGGCCGTTTCGATGCAGCCTACAACGCCGCACTCAGGAAGTGGCTGGCGGCCACAGTCGTGCCGACCTGTTAGCCGCAGCCTTAAGCCGATGGCGGCTTCGGCGCGCCGAAGGCGGTCACCACATAGTCGGAGAGCTGGAAACCCAGTTCGCCGGCAATGGCCTGCAGCCGGGCTTCGATGACAGGGTCGAAGAATTCCTTGACCTCGCCGGTCTGGGTGCAGACCAGATGGCCGTGGTGTTTTTCGCCGTCGTTGAGTTCATAGACTGCCTTGTTGTTGCCGAGCAGGCTCTTCTTCAACAGGCCGGTCTGCTCGAACTGCGACAGCACCCGGTAGACGGTGGCCAAGCCCAGGTCGGCGCGGTCGGACAGCAGCAGCCGGTACACGTCTTCGGCGGCCAGATGGCGCTGCGGGCTGCTTCTGAAAACATCCAGCACTTTCATGCGGGGCAAGGTGGCCTTGAGGCCACTGCTTTTCAGATCGTCTGCGTATTCCATGGGATGGTGATCTTGGCGAGGGCGGGGTAAAAAAGGCTTGGCTGGTCGGCGGGACCGATGGCTAGCTAAAAACGACCCTTGGGGACCGCGAAGATCCCGGGAGTCGCCCCACGATGAAACCTGTGCCGGGCCGACGCACTCCGTGAAGTGACGCGCCGGCTGGTGCATGGCGCAACTATATCATCAAATGAGAAGCATTCTCATAAATTGATGTGAAGAGACAAAAAATCTTGACCACGATGCCTGTGCTTCGGGCGCATCGGGGTGCATCGCGCCTGCCGCCTTGCGCCTGGGCCGATGGGCTAAAATCGCCCCGGAAGAAGCCGCTGCCCGCGGCTTTTTTCATCTCTTTTTTCAGGGCCATGTAGAGGACTACCATGTATAAAAACCTCGCCGCCACGCTCGTGGCCGCTTGTTTACTTTCCCCCGCTTTTGCCCAGGCCCCCGCGCTTTCAGCCACGCCGCTGAAGGCCGCGTTCGTGTACGTGGCGCCGCTGACCGACATGGGCTGGGTGCACCAGCACGACGAAGGCCGCAAGGCCGTCGAAGCCGCGCTGGGCGGTAAGGTCAAGACCAGTTATGTGGAAGACGTGGCCGAGGGACCGGATGCCGAACGCGTGATCCGCGACCTGGCGCAGCAGGGCAACCAGCTGATCTTCACGCCGAGCTTCGGCTACATGGAGCCCACGCTGAAGGTGGCGCGCGAATTCCCCGGCGTGAAGTTCGAGTCCATCACCGGCTACAAGACCGCGGACAATGTCTCCGTGGCCAACGCGCGGTATTACGAGGGGCGTTATCTCGCCGGTATTGCCGCCGGACGCATGACGCGCAGCCATGTGGCCGGTTATGTGGCGGGCTTTCCGATTCCCGAAGTACTGCAGGGCATCAATGCGTTCACGCTGGGCATGCGCTCGGTGGACCCGAAGGCCACGGTCAAGGTGGTTTGGCTCAATGCCTGGTTCGACCCCACGCGCGAGCGTGACGCGGCGATGACGCTGTTCAACCAGAACGTGGACGTGATCGCCTTCCACACCGGCTCCAATGCGGTGATGGTGGCGGCACAGGAGCGCGGCAAGCTGGCCGTGGCCTACCACTCCGACATGCGCCGCATCGCGCCCGATGCGCAGATCGTGGCCGTCACCCACGAATGGGGTGCCTACTACACGCGCCGCGCCCAGGCGGTGATCGACGGCACCTGGACCCCCGGCAATGTCTGGGGCGGGGTGAAAGAGGGCATGGTGCGCGTGGGCGACTTCGGCAGCAAGGTGCCGGCCGCCGTGCAGCAGGAAGTGCTGGCGCGCCAGGCCGACATCGCCGCCGGCCGGCTGCAGCCGTTTGCCGCCACGGTCGATGTCAGGGACAACAAGGGCCGGGTCGTGGTGCCGAAGGGCAGTGCCTTGAGCGATGCGCAGATTCAGCAGATGAATTGGCTGGTGGACGGCGTGCAAGGCACCGTTGCGCACTGACCCTGCGACGCGGGGCACGGTGGGACGTTTCCCCGAGACGGCTGTACGCGCGCCGATGCGATAGACGGTATCTGGCCGGGCATATTGCGCCGAGGCGACTTGCCGTTAAGCTTTGGCCTCATGAAGAAAGCCTACCGCGCCTCCCTGCTGCGATTCGACTCCGCCGGCCAAGCCGTTTTTGACCAAGACGGCCTGTTGGTCGTCGGCCCCGACGCCACCGGGCAGGAGCGCGTGCTGGACGCTGGCGACCACGCCACGCTGGCGGGGCGTTACCCGGACCTGGCCGTGACGCATTGGCCTGGCCGCATCATCGCTCCCGGTTTTGTGGACATGCACATCCACTACCCGCAGACCGATGTGATCGGCGCACCGGCCGACGGCCTGCTGCCCTGGCTGGAGAACTACACCTTTCCGCATGAAAGCCGCTTCACCGACCCCGCCTACGCGGCCGAGGTGGCGCAATTCTTCGTCGACGAACTGCTGCGCAACGGCGTCAGCACGGCGCTGACCTTTGCCACCTCGCACCCGGGCTCGGTGGACGCGCTGTTCACCGAGGCGCAAAACCGCCATATGCGCCTGATCTCCGGCAAGGTGCTGCAAGACCGCCATTCACCCGACGGCGTGCGGGACCAGACCGAGCAGAGCCTGATCGACACCGAGCGCCTGATCCAGCGCTGGCACGGCGTGGACCGCCTGGGCTACGCCATCACTCCACGCTTTGCGCCGACCAGCACCGAGGCCCAATTGCGCGGTGCAGGCGCGCTCGCAGCCCAATATGGCGATGTGTGGATCCAGTCGCATGTGGCCGAAAACCTGGGCGAAGTGGCCTGGGCGCGCGCGTTGTTCCCCGCCTCGCGCAGCTACCTCGCCACCTATGCCGACTTCGGCCTGATGCGCGAGCGCGCGGTCTATGCCCATTGCATCCACTTCGACGACGATGACCGCGCGCTGATGCGCGACACCCGCACCGTGGCCGCCGTCAGCCCCACCAGCAACCTGTTTCTCGGCAGCGGTTTCTTCGACTATGCCGGTGCCGACCGCGTCGGCTTCAAGTACGGCCTGGCCAGCGACGTGGGCGGCGGCACCAGCTTCAGCCCGTTCCACACCATGCTCGCCGCGTACTACGTGGGGCGTGAGGGGCAGACCAAGACCGGCCTGTCGCTCACCCCGCAGCAACTGTGGTGGCAGCACACGGCAGGTGCGGCCGAGGCCCTGGGCCTTGGCGGCGTGGTCGGCAATCTGCAAAAGGGCTGCGAGGCCGACTTCGTGGTGATCAACCCCAAGGCCACGCCCTTGCTGGCGCGCAAGACGGGGCAGGCGGATTCGCTGGACGAGCTGCTGTTCGCGTTGATCGTGCTGGGAGATGACCGGTTGATCGAACGTACGGTGATTTCCCAGGCGGGCTAGGGTTTCGCGCGTTTCCTTTGCAACAAGGGCGGTCGCTATGGTGGGGCGCGAGCTCATCGGCTGCATCGGGCATACTCAAACCCCGAAAACGTTGCCCCATCGGCGTCGACCTCAATATGGAAAATGTTTCCCTCATCCGCTGGCACTCCATGTTCATGGGCGTTGCCTTGCTGGCCGCGGCGCGGTCCAAGGATTCGCGCAAGCGCAACGGGGCTTGTGTCGTCAGCCCGGACAACAAGATTGCCGGCGTGGGCTACAACGGCCTGCCGCGCGGTTGCTGCGATGACGACCCTGCCTATTGGTCGGACGACGACGGCGACCCGCTGCATTCGCGGCACAGCTACATCGTGCATGCCGAGGTGAACGCCATCCTGAACTGCGTGGTGCTGCCGCTCACCGGTTTCACCATTTACGCCACGCAGTTCCCGTGCCCCAAGTGCGTGCAGTCCATCATCCAGGTGGGCATCAAGCGTGTGATCTATCTGGAGAAGAAGCTGCACCAGGCGCGGGTGAACGAAGCTTCCTTGAAGATGCTGAACGATGCCGGGGTGGCGGTCGAGTCGCTGGCCGATGTAGAGCCCGATTCGGCGCAATGGAGCACCGAATTGGCCGCATTCATTGAGTCCTCTACGGCGTCCGCAGCTTCGCAGGAACTGAAGTAAAAGGTCCGAGACCCGCCTTGTATCTCTGGGAGCAGCTATCGATTGGGTATCAGGGCAAGTCGCATCCCTTGGTTTCTGAAAACTGGCTTACATTTTGCTTTTCGCAAATGAATTAATTTTTTCAAAAAAGCGGCGACGAAATGGCACCACAAGCGGGCGAGGGCAGCGGATGGAACGGCATGTTTGCCGGCGTCGGCGTGCTCGACTGCATCGCCAAGGCGCATCCGTGCTTGACGCGGGCGCACCGCAAGATGGCCGACTACGTGCTGCGCAACCCGTTTCGCGCCGCCACGCTGAGGATCGAAGAGCTGGCCGGTGAAGTCGGCGTCTCGGTGGCCACGGCCAACCGTTTTGCGCGTGCGCTCGGCTTCGACGGTTATCCGCAGTTCCGCGCCGAACTCGCCAAGGGTTATGAGTCCACGTTGGCCCCGGTGGAGCGGCTGCGCCATGAGCTGCAGCGGCCCTCAAGTTGCCTGTCCACCATGGCTGGGGCGCTGGAGGAAGACCTGCACAACCTGGAAGCCACGCGGCAGTCGCTGAGCGCCGAGGTCTGCACCCGCGCGGTCGACCTGATCCTGGCCGCCCGGCGCGTGCTGGTGCTGGGCTTTGGCTCGAGCGCCTACCTCGCCGGCCTGTTGCAGCATGGGCTCGACGCTTATTGCCCGGGTGTGCAGTCGCTGGCGCAGGCCGGGGGGCCAACCCACGCGGCGCGGCAGCTGTCGCGGGTCGGGTCCGGCGACCTGGTGATCGCCATCGCCTTTCCGCGCTACCTCGACGACACCGTGCAACTGGCCGCGCTGGCGCGTACGCAGGGGGCGCAGGTGCTGGCGCTCACCGACGACGCGACCTCGCCTCTGGTGCCGCTGGCCGACGTGGTGCTCTACATCCGTGCCAACAGGCAGTTTGCGGCGGCCTCGAATGCCGCGGTGTTGGCGATGATCGAGGCGCTGTGCGGTGCCGTCGCCTACCGTGCCAACGATTCGCTGAATGCTGCCCAGCACCTCACGCAGTCGGTCATGCCCTGGCTCTATCGCGACAAATTGCTTGCTTCCGCGCCGCCTGTGCAGCCCGCACCGGGGCGCCCCAAGTCCGTTCGCCAGCATGCGGTGGCTAGGTCAAACTAAAACTCCACCATGCACAAGATTCCTGTGATTGCGATCCACGGCGGTGCCGGCACCATTCTGCGCTCGGCCATGAGCCCCGAACTGGAGCAGGCCTACACCGACGCCCTTCGTCGCATCCTCGACGCCGGTGCGGCCCTGCTCGCTGCCGGTGCGCCGGCGCTCGAAGCCGTGACCGAAGCCGTGCGCCTGCTTGAGGAATGCCCGTTGTTCAACGCCGGCAAAGGTGCGGTCTACACCGAGGCCGGCGGCCATGAGCTCGACGCCAGCGTGATGGACGGCGCCACGCTGGCGGCCGGTGCGGTGGCCGGCGTCACCCGGGTGCGCAACCCGGTGCTGGCCGCGCGCGCCGTGATGCAGCACAGCGGCCATGTGTTGATGATCGGCCCGGCTGCGCAAGACTTCGCGGCCCGGCACGGCGTGGAGCTGGTCGACCCTACCTGGTTCGACACGCCCGAGCGTCATGCGCAACTGCTGCGCGCGCAGCAGGCCGAAGGCGGCGCCATGCTCGACCACGACGGCGCCACATTGGCCGCCAAGACCACGGATGCCGCGCCGCTGGACCCGGACCGCAAGTTCGGCACCGTCGGCGCGGTGGCCATGGACATCCACGGCCAACTGGCCGCGGCCACGTCCACCGGCGGCATGACCAACAAACGCGTCGGCCGCGTCGGCGACTCGCCGGTCATCGGCGCGGGTTGTTATGCGAACGACCGCGTGGCCGTGTCCTGCACCGGTTCGGGCGAGATGTTCATCCGCGCCGTCGCCGCCTATGACGTGTCGGCGCTGATGGAATACGCCGGCCTTTCCTTGCAGGAAGCGGCGCACCGCGTGGTCGACGAAAAACTCATGCGCATCGACGGCCGCGGCGGCCTGATCGCGGTGGACGCGCGCGGCGAGGTGTGCATGCCGTTCAACACCGAAGGCATGTACCGTGGTTATGCGCGGGTCGGCCAGCCGCCGGTGTGTTCGATCTACGGCACAGCGGAGCAAGGGTCTTGAGCGCCACGCCTGCCGAGCTGGCCCGTGGACAAGGTAGCGTGCTCGAGGTGCGCGACCTGAGCGTGCGCTTCGAGACCCGCGAACGCACGGTGGACGCCGTGCGCAAGCTGTCGTTCGACGTGGAGGCTGGCAAGACGCTGGCCATCGTCGGTGAGTCGGGTTCGGGCAAATCGGTGTCGTCGCTGGCGATCATGCGGCTCATCGAACAGGGCGGCGGACGCATCGCCAGCGGTGTGCTCAACTTCACGCGGCGTGGCGGCAGCAGGCTGGACCTGGCGCAGGCCAGCCAGGCGACGATGCGCGGCATTCGCGGCGCCGACATCGCCATGATCTTCCAGGAGCCGATGACCTCGCTGAACCCGGTGTTCCCGGTCGGCGACCAGATCGCCGAGTCGATCCGGCTGCACCAGGGCGCGAGCCGCGCGGCCGCACGCGCCGAGGCCTTGCGCATGCTCGACCTGGTGCGCATTCCCGAAGCGAAGAACGTGCTCGACCGTTATCCGCACCAGCTCTCGGGCGGTATGCGTCAACGCGTGATGATTGCCATGGCGCTGTCGTGCAAGCCCTCGCTGCTGATCGCCGACGAACCCACCACTGCGCTCGACGTGACCATCCAGGCGCAGATCCTCACGCTGATCCGTTCGCTGCAGCAGGAAATGCACATGGGCGTGATGTTCATCACCCACGACATGGGCGTGGTGGCCGAAGTGGCCGATCGCGTGCTGGTGATGCTCAAGGGCGACAAGGTGGAAGAGAACACATGCGAGGCCATCTTCAAGGCGCCGCAGCATGCCTACACCCGCGCGCTGCTGTCGGCCGTGCCGAAGCTCGGCGCGATGGAAGGCACGGATCTGCCCGCCCGTTTCGGCCTGCTGACGCTGGACGCCGATGGCCAGTCGCACCAGCCCGCGCCGGCCATGGCCAGCAGCACGGTGCAGGCCGAGGCACCGCCGGTGCTGCGTGTTCAGCAGCTGGTGACACGGTTTCCGGTGCGCAGCGGCATCCTCGGGCGCGTCACGCGGCGCGTGCATGCGGTGGAGCAGGTGAGCTTCGACCTGCAGGCCGGCGAGACGCTGTCGCTGGTGGGTGAATCCGGCTGCGGCAAGTCGACCACCGGCCGTTCCTTGTCGCGCCTGGTGGACATCACCAGTGGCAAGGTCGAGGTGGCGGGGCGCGACATCACCGGCTTGTCGGGCGCGGCGCTGCAGGCCTTGCGGCGCGACATCCAGTTCGTATTCCAGGACCCGTTCGCCTCGCTCGACCCGCGCCTCACGGTCGGCTTCAGCATCATGGAGCCGCTCTTGGTGCACGGCGTGGCCAGCGGCCAGAAGGCGCAGGACCGCGTGGCCTGGCTGCTCGAACGTGTGGGCCTGCCGGTCGAGGCGGCGCAGCGTTATCCGCATGAGTTCTCTGGCGGGCAGCGCCAGCGCATCGCCATTGCCCGCGCGCTGGCGCTGAACCCCAAGATCGTGATCGCCGACGAGTCGGTGTCGGCACTCGACGTGTCGATCCGCGCGCAGATCGTCAACCTGCTGCTCGACCTGCAGCGGGAGTTCGGCATCGCCTTCTTGTTCATCTCGCACGACATGGCGGTGGTGGAGCGCGTGAGCCACCGCGTGGCCGTGATGTACCTCGGCCAGATCGTGGAGATCGGCCCGCGCCGCGCGGTGTTCGAGAATCCGCAGCACGCCTACACGCGCCGCCTGATGTCGGCCGTGCCGGTGGCCGACCCATCGCGTCGGTACGGCCCGCGTGAGCTGCTGGCCGGCGAGATCCCGAGCCCGATCCGTGCCCTCGACGACCTGCCGCAGGTGGCGCCGCTGGTGCAGGTCGGCCCGGGGCATTTCGTGGCCCGGCATGCGGTCGGCGGGGCGTATTGAAGGTGTTTGAAGATGGTTCGATTTTTTGTTTTTGGCCCCCGGTGAACGGGAATTTTTGATAACTCTGGAGCTCTTGCATGAAACACACGTTGACCAAATTGTCCGCTGCGCTGGCCGTGACCGCCGCGCTGGCCCCCAATGCCTTCGCCGCCAAGGACGTGGTCGTGGCGGTGCAGTCCAACTTCACATCGATGGACCCGTATGACGCCAACGACACCTTGTCGCAGGCGGTGGCGAAATCGTTCTACCAGGGCCTGATGGGTTTCGACAAGAACATGAAGATGGCGCCGGTCCTCGCCGAAAGCTTCACCGCGGCGAAGGATGGCCTCAGCTACACCTTCAAGCTAAAGAAGGGCATCAAGTTCCAGGACGGCACCGACTTCAACGCCGAAGCCGTGAAGGCCAACTTCGACCGCGTGACCAATCCGGACAACAAGCTCAAGCGCTACACGCTGTACAAGAACATCGCCAAGACCGAAGCCATCGACGCGAGCACCGTGAAGTTCACGCTGACCGAGCCGTTCTCGGCCTTCGTCAACACGCTGGCCCATCCCTCGGCGGTGATCATCTCACCGGCTGCGCTGCAGAAGTTCGGCAAGGACATCGGGCGCAACCCGGTCGGCACCGGCCCGTTCAAGTTCGTCGAATGGAAGCAGACCGACTACGTGAAGGTCGAGAAGTTTGCCGGCTACTGGCGCAAGGGTTACCCGAAGGTGGACACCATCACCTGGCGTCCGGTGGTGGACAACAACTCGCGCAGCGCCATCATGCAGACCGGCGAGGCCAACTTCACCTATCCGCTGCCTTATGAACAGGCCGAGTTGCTCAAGACCAAGCCCAACCTCGAAGTGACGGCCGCGCCCAGCATCGTGCACCGCTACATTTCGCTGAACACGCAGCAAAAGCCGTTCGACAACCCCAAGGTGCGCGAGGCGCTGAACTACGCCATCAACAAGGAAGCCCTGGTCAAGGTGGTGTTCGGCGGCTACGCCATTCCCGCCGAAGGCGTGGTGCCGAAGGACGTGGCCTTCTCCACCAAGCTCGGTCCCTGGCCCTACAACCCGGTGAAGGCGCGCGAGCTGCTGAAGGAAGCCGGCTACCCCAACGGCTTCGAGACCACGCTGTGGTCGGCCTACAACTACACCACCGCGCAGAAGCTGATCCAGTTCGTGCAGCAGCAGTTGACCGTGGTCGGCGTGAAGGCCCAGGTGCTGGCGCTCGAAGCCGGCCAGCGCGTGGAGAAGGTCGAGAGCTGGCAAGACGCGGCCACCGCACCGGTGCGCATGTACTACGTGGGCTGGTCGTCGTCGACCGGCGAGGCCGACTGGGCGATGCGTCCGTTGCTGGCGTCCGAGTCCTTCCCGCCGAAGTCGTTCAACACCGGCTACTACAAGAACGAAGCGGTCGATGCCGACATCCAGGGCGCGCTGAAGACCGTCGACGTGGCCGAGAAGACCAAGTTTTATGCCGATGCGCAGCAACGCATCTGGAAGGACGCGCCCTGGATCTTCCTGGCCACCGAGCAACTGCTGTCGGCACGCACCAAGAACCTGAGCGGCTTCTACATGATGCCTGATTCTTCCTTCAACTTTGACGAAGTCGAGCTGAAATAGGCATGCCAGCAGCGAGCCTGCCGTCTGTAATGATCAGCGCGGTTTTAGCCAGGGATACCGTGGAACCGGCTTTGCCGGGCCACTGGTATCGCCCCCTGCAAGGGGGTTGGCGCAGCCTGGGGGTGAGCCATGGTTAATTACATCCTCAAGCGCCTTCTGGGCTTGCTGCCCACCTTGTTGATTGTGGCGGCGCTGGTGTTCCTGTTCGTGCACCTGTTGCCGGGCGACCCGGCCCGGCTTGCCGCCGGCCCCGAGGCCGACGCCGAGACAGTGCGCATCATCCGCGAAGACCTGGGGCTGGACCTGCCGCTGCACCAGCAGTTCTGGCGCTTCGTCAGCCACGCGGTGCAGGGCGATTTCGGCACCTCGCTGCGCAGCAAGCGCCCCGTCTCTACAGAAATCGCCGAGCGTTTCATGCCAACCTTCTGGCTCACCGTGGCGGCCATGGGCTGGTCGGTGTTGCTGGGGCTGGTGATCGGCACGGTGTCGGCCGTGTGGCGCAACCGCTGGCCCGACCGGCTGGGCATGACGCTGGCGATCACCGGCATTTCGTTCCCGTCGTTCGCGCTTGGCATGCTGCTGATGCAGATGTTCTCGGTGCACCTGGGCTGGCTGCCCACGGTGGGCGCCGACACCTGGCGGCATTACATCCTGCCCTCGCTCACGCTGGGCGCGGGCGTGGCGGCGGTGATGGCGCGGTTCACGCGCTCGTCCTTCATCGACATCCTGAAAGAAGACTATGTGCGCACCGCGCGCGCCAAGGGCTTGAACGAGTTCGTGGTGGTGGTGAAGCACAGCTTGCGCAATGCGCTGATTCCGGTGGTCACGATGATGGGCCTGCAGTTCGGCTTTTTGCTGGGCGGCTCGATCGTGGTGGAGAAAGTCTTCAACTGGCCGGGCATGGGCCGGCTGCTGGTGGATGCGGTGGAGATGCGCGACTTCCCCGTGATCCAGGCCGAGGTGCTGCTGTTCTCGCTGGAATTCATCCTGATCAACCTGGTGGTCGACGTGCTGTATGCCGTGATCAACCCGACGATTCGCTACAAATAATGTCGCTACCCATGCCCCCTCCTGCCGTGCCGGTGACCGTCGTCGCTGGCGAGCGCGTGCGCACGCCATGGAGCGAGTTCTGGCGCAAGTTCAAAGACCAGCATGTGGCCCTGGTGGCCGGCGGCTTCGTGCTGTTGCTGGTGGCGGTGGCCATTCTCGCGCCCTGGTTCGTGCCTTTCGACGCCGAGAATTTCTTCGACTACGACGCGCTGAACAGCCCGCCCACGGCCACCCACTGGTTCGGCGTGGACTCGCTCGGGCGCGACATCTTCAGCCGCATCCTGATGGGCGCGCGCATTTCGCTGGCGGCCGGCTTCATCTCGGTGGCGGTGGGTGCGGTCATCGGCACGGCGCTGGGCCTGCTGGCCGGTTATTACGAGGGCTGGTGGGACCGCATCGTGATGCGCATCTCCGACGTGTTGTTTGCCTTCCCTGGCATTTTGCTGGCCATCGGTATCGTGGCCATCCTGGGCAACGGCATGGTCAACGTGATCTTCGCCGTGGCGATCTTCAGCATCCCGGCGTTTGCGCGGCTGGTGCGCGGCAACACGCTGTCGCTCAAACACCTGACCTACATCGAGGCCGTGCGTTCGATCGGCGCGTCCGACTGGACCATCATCACTCGCCACATCTTCCCCGGCACCATTTCCTCGGTGGTGGTGTACTTCACCATGCGCATCGGCACCTCGATCATCACCGCCGCCAGCCTGTCCTTCCTCGGCCTCGGCGCGCAGCCGCCCATGCCGGAGTGGGGCGCGATGCTCAACGAGGCACGCGCCGACATGATGACCGCGCCGCACATGGCGCTCTTTCCGAGCATGGCGATCTTCCTCACCGTGCTGGCCTTCAACCTGCTGGGCGACGGCCTGCGCGACGCGCTCGACCCGAAGCTGGAGCAGAAATAAGGTGCTGGCCGCGCTGCCTTGGCCACGCATAGGCGAGCTGCCCGCCGGCCCGTTGGACGCCATCACCGATGTGCCCGGCGTCACGGTGGGCCATTGCACGCTGGCCGATGGCCCGGTGCAGACCGGCGTCACCATGGTGCAGCCTCATTCGGGTGATGCGGGCGATGTGTTCATGCAGAAGCTGCCGGCCGGCGTGGCCGTGATCAACGGTTTCGGCAAGAGCAGCGGCCTGGTGCAGGTGCAGGAACTCGGCGTACTGGAGTCGCCGATCGCCCTCACCAACACCTTTGCCGTGGGCACGGTGGCGACGGCGCTGGTGCGTACGGCCGTGGCCGCGCAGCCCGAGATCGGGCGCAGCCTGCCGACGCTGAATCCGCAGGTCTTCGAATGCAACGACGGCTACCTCAACGACCTGCAGGCCTTTGCCGTGACCGAGGCGCATGTGGTGCAGGCACTGGCGGATGCGAAAACCGAATTCGCCCAGGGCGCGGTAGGGGCGGGGCGGGGCATGAGCTGCTTCGGCCTGAAGGGCGGCATCGGCTCGGCTTCCCGCCTGGCGCGCACACCGGTCGGCACGTTCACTGTTGGCGCGTTGGTGCTGGCCAACTTTGGCCGGCCAGCGGCGCTGACCCTGGCCGGGCGGCGCATCGGCCCGGCGCTGGTGCGGCGGCTCGCCGAGCGCAGCGACAACACCGATAACACGGAACGCGGCTCCATCATTTTGCTGATCGCCACCGACGCGCCGCTCGATGCGCGCCAACTGCGCCGCGTCGCCGTGCGCGCGGGCGCCGGCCTGGCGCGCACCGGTTCCGACTACGGCCACGGCAGTGGTGACATCGCGCTGGCTTTTTCCACGGCCCACACCGTGCCGCAGAACGGTGCGGGCCGGCTGCAGAACATCGCGCTGCTGCACGAGAGCCTGCTCGATCCACTTTTTGAAGCCACCGCGCAGGCGACCGAGCAGGCCATCGTGCATGCGCTATTCGCCGCCGTTTCCGTGAGCGGCCGCGACGGCCACCGGCGCATCGCATTGACAGAACTCGCGCCGGACTGGCCGGCGCTGATGCAGGCCGCGGCCTGAACGAGAGTAAATATGAAGATCTTGATTTCCGTCGACATCGAAGGCGTGGCCGGTGTGTTCCACCCCGAGCAGACCCGCGCCGGCAACACCGAGTACGAACGCGCGCGCCGCCTGATGACGGCCGAGGCCAATGCGGCGATCCGCGGTGCCTTCGATGGCGGTGCTACCGCCGTGCTGGTCAACGATTCACACGGCGGCTTTCGCAACCTGCTGCCCGACGAGCTCGACCCGCGCGCACGGGCCGTGCTGGGCAAGCCACGTGTGCTCGGCATGATGGGCGGGCTCGAAGAGGCCTGTGACGGTGTGTTCATGATCGGCTACCACGCGCGCTCGCAAAGCCGCGGCGTGCTGGCCCACACCATCAACAGTTTCGCCTTCGCCCGCGTCTGGCTCAATGGCGAAGAGCTCGGCGAGGCCGGTCTCTATGGCGCACTCGCGGCCGAGCTTGGCGTGCCGGTGCTGCTGGCCAGTGGCGACGACGTGTTCCAGGCCGAGACCCAGCCGCTGTACCCGCAGGCCCGCTTCGTGGTGACCAAGACCGCGCACGGCCATGCCAGCGGGATATCGCTGTCGCCGTCGGCGGTGCAGGGCGCCATCGAGGCGGCTGCGCGCGAGGTGCTGCGGGGCGAGAGGCCGCGGCCCGCGCCGCGCCAGGGGCCGTTCGTATGCCGGCTGCAGACCCAGACTTCGGCGCTGGCCGATTTGTTTGCCGTGCTGCCTGGGCTGGAGCGCGTCGACGGTGTCACGGTTACTTTCAGCAAGGATTCGGTGCAGGACGTGGTGCGCACCCTGAACAGCCTCTCGGCCATGTCGGCGATGCTGCGCTGATTCGGATCAGCCCTGCGCGCGAATGGCTTTGATGGCTTTTTGCAGGTCGGCCACGGCACGTTCTTTCATGTCGTCGCTCATCTTTTCGAGGTCGACCGACAGGCGCAGCCCAGGGTAGTGCTGGTTCAGCGCCTCTTGCCCGTCCGAGGCCGGCGCCTCGATGCCGCGCAGCATGAAGCAGCGGATTTCGCGCGACACCCCCTTGGCGCTCAGCGGCTGGCCTTCTTCGGTTTCGAACTCGTCCTTGATCAGGGCATAGGTTTCGTACGACATCATCACGCCGTCGGGTTCGCCATTTTGTTCGAGCCGCGCGGCCAGGTTCACTTCGCTGCCGATCACGGTGTAGTCCATGCGCTGCGCGCTGCCGAAATTGCCGACGTGGCAAAAACCGGTGTTGATGCCGATGCGCACCTGGAACGGCTGCCGGTAGCCCTTGTCGCGCCACACGCCGCGCAGCTCGCGCATGCGGCGCTGCATGGCCACGGCCATGCGCACGCACTGCAGCGCGTCTTCCTGCACGCCGCGGGTTTCCGGGTCGCCGAAGAAGATCAGGATCGCATCGCCGATGAACTTGTCGATGGTGGCGCCGTATTCGAGTGCGATCTTCGACATTTCCGAGAAATAGCTGTTGAGCAGGTAGGTCATGTCCTCCGGCTGCATGTGCTCGGAGGTCTGGGTGAAGTCCTTGATGTCGGAGAAGAAGATGGTGAGCTTCTTGCGCACGGCGTTGATCGACACGTCCTGCGCGCCTTCGAAGATCGACTTGTAGACCTGCGGCGAGAGGTAACGCGAGAGCTTCTCCGACAGGGAATGCAGCATCGCCGTGCGCACGTTGAGCGCGATGTGGTTGTGCACCCGGGCCAGCAGGATCGGCGGGCTGATGGGTTTGGTGATGTAGTCCACCGCACCGAGCTCGAAGCCTTTTTCCTCGGCTTCCTCGTCCGACTTGGCGGTGAGGAAGATCACCGGGATGTCGCATGTGGCCGGGTTGGCCTTGAGACGGCGGCAGACCTCGTAGCCATCGATCTGCGGCATCATGATGTCGAGCAGGATCAGGTCGGGCGGATGGGCCGAGTTGGCAATGGCGAGCCCCTTCTCGCCGTGGTTCACCACCTTGACGCGGTAGCTGTCCTTGAGCAGGGCCGCCATCAGCGCGAGGTTGTCGGCCGTGTCGTCGACCACCAGCACGGTCGGTTTTTCCGCGAATCCCAGAATGTTCATGCCGCATCTCCGGACGCAAAACAGGGGGTGTTAGCAGATCGTACACTTGTTACAAGATGAGCTGATCTGTACGCAAGCAAATCATGCCGTAGTGGTCGCCGGATACGCTGTGCCGCGCGTTACCATCTCTTTCTACTGCGGGAGACTGGCATGAAATGGGAAGGCAATCGAGAGTCGGACAACGTCGAGGACCGGCGTGACGACGGCGGGGGAGGTGGTGGCGGCGGTTTCATCGGCGGGCGCAGCATCGGTGTGGGCACCATCGTCATTGCCCTGGTTGGCGGCTGGGTCTTCGGTGTCAACCCGTTGACCATCCTCGGCCTGCTCAGCGGTGGTGGCCCCGCGCCTCAGACACAACAGGCGCCTGCACATGCGCCGCCGGCCAATGATCACATGGCCAAGTTCGTCAAGACGGTGCTGGCCGACACCGAAGACGTGTGGACGGGTGTATTCGCCCAAGCTGGCGGCAAGTACGTCGATCCCAAGCTGGTGCTGTTTCGCGGCACTACCCCGACGGCATGTGGCACGGGGCAGGCGGCGATGGGGCCGTTTTATTGCCCGGGCGACCAGAAGGTCTACATCGACCTGGGCTTCTACGACACGCTGAAGAACCAGCTCGGCGCCCCCGGCGAGTTCGCCCAGGCCTATGTGATCGCCCACGAGGTCGGCCACCATGTGCAGAACCTGATGGGCATCAGCAAGAAGATGGACGAGATGCGCAGCCGGGTCAGCCAGGTGCAGTACAACGCGCTGAGCGTACGGCTGGAGCTGCAGGCCGACTGCTTTGCCGGCGTCTGGGCCAACAAGGCCCAGACCTCGCGGCAATTGATCGAAAGCGGCGACATCGAATCGGCCATGAACGCGGCGGCCAAGATCGGTGACGACGCGCTGCAGCGTTCACACGGCGGCGCGGTGGTGCCCGACAGCTTCACCCACGGCACCAGCGCCCAGCGCCAGCGCTGGTTCGGTACCGGTTACCAGACGGGCAGCGTGAAAGCCTGCGACACCTTCAGCGCCCGTCAACTGTAGGGCGGGGAGATCGGGTAAGGATGAGGAGGCCGCCGGCGTTCACGCCGGTGGCCGCTTCCAGGCTATAATCCAAAGGCTTTGCATTTCGCAGGGCGCACGTCAGCCGCAATTCCAGCAGCCGACGCAAGTGAAAACCTGGGCTCGCACGCCGTTGTCATACGGAGGCGGCAAGCCCACAACCCATGGATAAAACATGATCGCATCCTCCATCAAGGCCGAAGTCGTCAAGGCCAACGCGCGCAGCGCGTCCGACACCGGTAGTCCTGAAGTGCAAGTCGCACTGCTGACCGCTCGCATCAACGAGCTCACCCCCCATTTCAAGACGCACGCCAAGGATCACCACGGCCGCCGCGGTCTGCTGCGCATGGTCAGCCGCCGCCGCAAGCTGCTGGACTACCTGAACGCCAAGGACCACGACCGCTACACGGCGCTGATTGCCAAGCTTGGTCTGCGTAAGTAAGCGCTTATCCTGATACAAAGCGCCTGAGTTGGTTGACTAGATCTAGTTGACTGACTGAGGCGCTTTTTACTTTTTTCAGTCTGGAGCCGACGACAGAGTGCGCGCTGTGTCATTCCACAAAACATCGCCCGGCGCGATTTTTTCTGGAATGGCATCGTATTCGGTCTTCTCTCTGGCCCACGTGACCCGGGTCGGGTTGCATGCAGCATCAGCCTGATTCGGCTGAATTTAAATCGGAACCAGGAGATTCACATGACGATTTTCAACAAAGTAAGCAAGACCTTCCAATGGGGCAACCACAAGGTCACCATGGAAACCGGCGAAATCGCGCGCCAGTCCACCGGCGCCGTGATGCTGGACATGGACGGCACCGTGGTGCTGGCCACCGTGGTCGGCAAAACCGAAGGCAAGGCCGGCCAGGACTTCTTTCCCCTGACCGTCGACTATCTTGAAAAGACCTATGCCGCGGGCAAGATCCCCGGCAGCTTCTTCAAGCGCGAAGGCCGCCCGAGCGAATTCGAAACCCTGACCAGCCGCCTGATCGACCGCCCGATCCGCCCGCTGTTCCCCGAAGGTTTCTTCAACGAAGTGCACGTCGTCATCCACACGCTGTCGCTGAATCCTGAAGTCGACGCCGACATCGCCGCCATGATCGCCGTGAGCGCGGCCCTGTCCGTGAGCGGCCTGCCGTTCAACGGCCCGATCGGCGCAGCCCGCGTGGGTTATGTCAACGGCGAATACGTGCTGAACCCGGGCCAGACCGCCCGCAAGGATTCGATCCTCGACCTGGTCGTCGCCGGCACCGAAGCCGCTGTGCTGATGGTCGAATCCGAAGCCCAGCAGCTCAGCGAAGAAATCATGCTCGGCGCCGTGGTGTTCGGTCACCAGCAGGGCAGCATCGCGATCAACGCGATCCACGAACTCGTGCGCGACGCCGGCAAGCCGGTGTGGGACTGGCGTCCGGCCCCCAAGGACGAAGTCCTGATCGCCAAGGTCGGCGCGCTGGCCCAGGAAAAGCTGGCCGCGGCCTACCAGATCCGCAACAAGCAAGCCCGCACCCATGCCTGCCGTGAAGCCTATACCTGGGTCAACAAGGGCCTGAAGGCTGAAGGTGTCGAGTTCGACGCCGTGGCGGTGGAAAGCATGTTGTTCGACATCGAAGCCAAGATCGTGCGCAGCCAGATCCTGGCCGGCGAGCCCCGCATCGATGGCCGCGACACCCGCACCGTGCGCGCCATCGAAATCCGCAACAGCGTGCTGCCGCGCACCCATGGCTCGGCGCTGTTCACGCGTGGCGAAACCCAGGCGCTGGTCGTGACCACGCTGGGCACCGAACGCGACGCACAGCGCATCGACGCGCTGGCCGGCGAATACGAAGACCGCTTCATGCTGCACTACAACATGCCTCCGTTCGCCACCGGCGAAACCGGTCGTGTGGGCACGCCCAAGCGCCGCGAAATCGGCCACGGTCGCCTGGCCAAGCGCGCGCTGATCGCCGTGCTGCCAAGCAAGGAAGAATTCCCCTACACCATGCGTGTGGTGTCCGAAATCACCGAGTCCAATGGCTCCTCGTCGATGGCTTCGGTCTGCGGCGGCTGCCTGTCGCTGATGGACGCCGGCGTGCCGATGAAGGCCCACGTGGCCGGTATCGCCATGGGCCTGATCAAGGAAGACAACCGCTTCGCCGTGCTGACCGACATCCTGGGTGACGAAGATCACCTGGGTGACATGGACTTCAAGGTGGCCGGCACGACCAACGGTATTACCGCGCTGCAGATGGACATCAAGATCCAGGGCATCACCAAGGAAATCATGCAGGTCGCACTGGCGCAGGCCAAGGAAGCCCGCATGCACATCCTGGGCAAGATGACGGACGCCATGTCGGAAGCCAAGACCGAAGTGTCGACCTTTGCGCCGCGCCTGTTCACCATGAAGATCAATCCGGAAAAAATCCGCGACGTGATCGGCAAGGGTGGCTCCGTGATCCGTGCGCTGACCGAAGAAACCGGCACGCAGATCAACATCGAGGAAGATGGCACCATCACCATCGCGTCCGCCGATCCGGCCAAGGCCGAAGAAGCCAAGCGCCGCATCGAGCAGATCACGGCCGAAGTCGAAATCGGCAAGGTCTACGAAGGCCCGATCACCAAGATTCTGGACTTCGGCGCACTGGTCAACCTGCTGCCCGGCAAGGACGGTCTGCTGCACATCAGCCAGATCGCGCACGAGCGTGTCGAGAAGGTCAGCGACTACCTCACCGAAGGCCAGATCATCAAGGTCAAGGTCATGGAAACGGATGAGAAGGGCCGCATCAAGCTGTCCATGAAGGCTTTGCTCGACCGCCCTGCGTTCAATCCCCAGGGCCAAGAGCCGCAAGCCTGAGCTTCAGTGCTCCCGGCCGCGCGGGGTGCGCACTCTCGGGCTTCGGCCTGAGGGTGTCGCGCCCTTCGCGGGTTTTTGCCTCCTCTGATTTTCAGTCCGGATTCTTCCCATGAAGGCGATCGAAATCACATCCTATGGTGCGCCCGAGGTGCTGCGTCTGGGCTCGCGCCCAGACCCGGTGTCCGGTGCCGGGGAGTTGCGCATCCGTGTGGCCGCCAGTGGTGTGAACCGCCCCGACGTGCTGCAGCGTACCGGGAACTACCCGGTGCCGCCGGGCGCGTCCGACATTCCGGGCCTCGAAGTGGCCGGCGTCATCGAGTCCGGTGATGCCGCCGCGCTGGCGCAGGCTGGCCTGGCGATTGGCGACCGGGTGTGCGCCCTGGTGGCGGGCGGTGGTTATGCCGAGCTCTGCGTGGCGCCGGTGGCCCAGTGCTTGCCCGTGCCGGCGGGGTTGAGCGATGCCGAGGCGGCTTCGCTGCCCGAGACCTTCTTCACCGTGTGGAGCAATGTCTTCGATCGCGCGGGCCTCAAAGCGGGCGAGTCGCTGCTGATTCAGGGCGGCTCCAGCGGTATTGGCGTGACGGCGATTCAGATGGCCAAGGCGCTTGGTGCCACGGTGCTGGTGACGGCCGGCAGCGACGAAAAATGCGCGGCTTGCCTGGCGCTCGGCGCCGACCATGCCATCAACTACAAGACCAGCGATTTCGCGGCTGAAGCGAAGCGCCTCACGGGCGGCCAGGGCGTCAACGTGATCCTGGACATGGTGGCGGGTGGCTATGTGGCACGCGAGATCGATTGCCTGGCCGAAGACGGCCGGCTGGCCATTATTGCGGTGCAAGGTGGTACGAAGAGCGAAATCAATGCCGGCCTGGTGCTGCGCAAACGCCTGACCGTGACCGGTTCGACCTTGCGGCCACGTTCGGTGGCGTTCAAGGCGGGCATTGCCAGCGCGCTCAAAAGCCGTGTCTGGCCGCTGATTGAAAGCGGCAAGATCAAGCCGGTGATCCACAGCGTGTTCGCTGTGGACGCGGGGCAGGGCGCGAGCGGGGCCGAAGCGGCGCATGTGCTGATGGAATCGAACCAGCATGTCGGAAAAATCGTTTTGACTTGGTGAATCGCATGAAAAAGAAACTCATTGCCGGCAACTGGAAGATGAACGGTGGCCTGGCTTTCAACGAAGCCCTGGTGCGCGCGGTGCAAGCCGGGCTGGCACCTGTGCATTGCGAGGTGGCCGTGTGTGCGCCGAGCCCGTACCTGGCGCAGCTGCAAGGCCTGCTGGCCGGCTCCGGCATCGATTTGGGTGCGCAAGACATCTCCCAGTTCGAATCCGGCGCCTACACCGGAGAGGTGTCGGCGGCCATGCTGAAGGAATTCGGTGTGCGCTACGCCATCGTCGGGCATTCGGAGCGGCGCCAGTACCATGGCGAGACCGATGCCGTCGTCGCCGCCAAGACCGCGCGGGCGCTGGCCTCGGGCATCACCCCCATCGTGTGTGTCGGCGAGATGCTGGCCGAACGCGAAGCCGGCAAGACCGAAGAAACCGTGAAGCGCCAGCTGGCCGCGGTGATCCACGTCAACGGCCATTGCATCAGCGAGATCGTGGTGGCGTATGAGCCCGTCTGGGCCATCGGCACCGGCAAGACCGCTACGCCGGAGCAGGCCCAGCAGGTGCATGCCGTGCTGCGCGCGCAGCTGCATGCGGCCACCGACCGCTCGGCGCAGATGCGCCTGCTGTACGGCGGCAGCATGAATGCGGCCAATGCGGCCCAACTGCTGGCCCAGCCGGACATCGACGGTGGGCTGATCGGCGGCGCGGCCTTGAAGGCGCCTGATTTCCTGAGCATCGTCGCCGCGGCGGCCTGATGTTCAGCTTGTATTTAATTTATTGAGTTAGTTTTAGGAGTATCGAGATGAATGTGTTGTTGACCGTCCTTCTGGCTGTGCAGATCATTGCTGCGTTGGGCATGATCGGTTTGATCCTGGTGCAGCATGGCAAGGGCGCCGACATGGGCGCGGCCTTCGGCAGCGGCGGCTCGGGTAGCCTGTTCGGTGCCAGCGGCAGCGCCAATTTCCTGTCGCGCACCACCGGCGTGCTGGCCGCGCTGTTCTTCGTCTGCACCCTGGCGCTGGCCTATTTCGGCAATGCGCGCCCGGCCAGTTCGAGCAGCGTGCTGGAGCGCTCGGCCATCACCGCGCCCCTGCCAACCGCGGCAGGCCAGATCCCCGGTTCCTCGGCGCCCGCCGCCGTGACGCCTGCCGTGCCGGCATCGGGCGCAGGCCAGATTCCGACCAAATAATCTGTGTCGAATTTGGCACCTCCTTCAGAAAAGGAGGTGTTTCAGGGTAAACTCGCATGCTGTACGGAAAGCCAAAACCGCAAGGTTCCTCATGCCATCCGTACAGAAAAAACCGCGGTCGTGGTGAAATTGGTAGACACGCTATCTTGAGGGGGTAGTGGCGAAAGCTGTGCGAGTTCGAGTCTCGCCGACCGCACCATCATAAGAGTCCATCGGACGTGCCTCCGGTGGGCTGAAGCGGTGATAAAACCTCAAGATGAACCTCGACCAGTACCTCCCTGTCCTTTTGTTCATCTTGGTCGGTATCGGTGTAGGTGTAGCGCCACAGGTGCTGGGCTACATTCTTGGCCCCAATCGTCCCGACAGCGCCAAAAACTCCCCCTACGAATGCGGCTTCGAAGCCTTCGAAGATGCCCGCATGAAGTTCGATGTGCGCTACTACCTCGTGGCCATTCTTTTCATCCTGTTCGATCTGGAAACGGCATTTTTGATTCCTTGGGCCGCCGCTTTCAAGGAGATCGGCTTGCTGGGTTTCCTTTTTGGTCTGGAGTTCGTCGTGGTGCTCACGTTCGGATTTGTCTACATGTGGAAAAAGGGTGCCCTGGACTGGGAGTAATCAGATGATTGAAGGTGTACTCAAAGAAGGCTTCGTCACCACGAGTTACGACTCGGTGGTGAACTGGGCCAAGACAGGCTCGTTGTGGCCCATGACTTTCGGTCTGGCCTGCTGCGCGGTCGAGATGATGCATGCCGCTGCCGCGCGTTACGACATCGGCCGCTTCGGCTCCGAAGTGTTCCGTGCCAGCCCACGCCAGTCCGACCTGATGATCGTGGCCGGAACGCTGTGCAACAAGATGGCGCCGGCGCTGCGCAAGGTCTATGACCAGATGTCCGAGCCGCGCTGGGTGCTGTCCATGGGCTCCTGTGCCAATGGCGGCGGCTACTACCACTACAGTTATTCGGTGGTGCGCGGCTGCGACCGCATCGTACCGGTGGACGTGTACGTGCCCGGCTGCCCACCCACGGCCGAGGCCCTGCTCTACGGCATCATCCAGCTGCAGCAGAAGATCCGCCGTACCAACACGATTGCACGGGATTGAAGGGTCTCCATGTCTGACGTTGCCATCCATCCCGACGCGCTCAAGGCGACCATCGTCGCCACTCTGGGCGACAAGGTCCGCCGTGTTTCCGTTGCCCTGAGCGAAGTCACCATCGTTGTCGACGCCGCGCATTACCTCGACGTGATGCAAACCCTGCGCAGTGCGTCCGGTTGCCAGTTCGAGCAGCTCATCGACCTCTGCGGTGTCGATTATTCGGCCTACAAGGACGAAGCCTGGGACGGCCCGCGCTACTGCGTGGTGTCGCATCTGCTGTCGGTGAGCCTGAACCAGCGCGTGCGCGTCAAGGTGTTCTGCCCTGATGACGACTTCCCCGTCGTCGCTTCGGTCATGTCGATCTGGAGCGGGGCCAACTGGTTCGAGCGCGAAGCCTTCGACCTGTTCGGCATCGTCTTCGAAGGTCACAACGACCTGCGCCGCATCCTGACCGACTACGGTTTTGTCGGCCATCCGTTCCGCAAGGACTTCCCGCTGTCCGGTCACGTCGAAATGCGCTACGACGCCGAGCGTCGGCGCGTGGTCTATGAGCCGGTGTCCATCGAGCCGCGCGAAATCACGCCGCGCATCATCCGTGAAGACAAGTACGGAGGCCGGAAATAAGCCTCGTGGCTTGACGATCGACCATGGCAGAAATCAAGAACTACACCCTCAACTTCGGTCCGCAGCATCCTGCGGCCCACGGCGTGCTGCGTCTGGTGCTCGAACTCGACGGCGAAGTCGTCCAGCGCGCCGACCCGCACATCGGCCTTTTGCACCGAGCCACCGAAAAACTGGCTGAAAGCAAGACCTTCATCCAGTCCCTGCCGTACATGGACCGCCTGGACTACGTGTCCATGATGTCCAACGAACACGCGTATTGCCTGGCCATCGAAAAGCTGCTCGGCCTCGAAGTGCCGCTGCGCGCCCAGTACATCCGCGTCATGTTCGCGGAAATCACGCGTTTGCTGAACCACCTGATGTGGCTCGGTTCACACGGCAATGACTGCGGCAGCTCGACCATCCTGATCTACGCCTTCCGCGAGCGCGAAGACCTGTTCGACATGTACGAGGCCGTGTCCGGCGCGCGCATGCATGCGGCTTATTTCCGTCCGGGCGGCGTCTACCGCGACCTGCCGGACACCATGCCGCAGTACAAGGTCAGCAAGATCAAAAACGCCAAGGCCTTGGCGGCCATGAACGAGAACCGGCAAGGCTCGATGCTCGATTTCATCGACGACTTCACCAAGCGTTTCCCGACCTACCTGGCCGAGTACCACACGCTGCTGACCGAGAACCGCATCTGGAAACAGCGCACGGTCGGCGTCGGCGTGATGGAACCCGAGCGCGCGCTGAACCTTGGCCTCACCGGGCCGATGCTGCGCGGTTCCGGCATCGCCTGGGACCTGCGCAAGAAGCAGCCGTACGACGTCTACGACCGCATGGACTTCGACATCCCGCTGGGCAAGACCGGCGACTGCTACGACCGCTACCTGGTGCGCATGGAAGAGATGAACCAGTCCAACCGCATCATCAAGCAATGTGTGGACTGGCTGCGCGTCAACCCGGGGCCGGTGATCACCGACAACCACAAGGTGGCGTCGCCGTCGCGCGAATCCATGAAGTCCAACATGGAAGAGCTGATCCATCACTTCAAGCTCTTCACCGAAGGCTTCCACGTGCCCGAAGGTGAAGCCTACGCGGCGGTGGAGCATCCGAAGGGCGAATTCGGCATCTACCTCGTCAGCGACGGCGCGAACAAGCCCTACCGGCTCAAGATCCGTCCACCAGGCTTCGTCCATCTGGCGGCCCTGGACGAGATGACCCGAGGCCACATGATCGCCGATGCGGTGGCCATCATCGGCACCTTGGACATTGTGTTTGGAGAGATTGACCGATGAGCACCCACGACGTGCCAGAAAAGACAGCGCCGCTGTCGGCCGCGACCTTGGCCTTGTTCGATCGCGAAGTAGCCAAGTACCCGGCCGACCAGAAGCAGTCGGCCGTGATGGCCTGCCTCACCATCGTGCAGCGCGAGCGCGGTTACGTGAGCGTCGACGACGAACGCCAGATCGCCGGCTACCTCGGCATGCCGACGATTGCCGTGCACGAGGTCACCACGTTCTACAACATGTACAACCAGCATCCGGTGGGCAAGTACAAACTGAATGTTTGCACCAACCTGCCATGCCAGTTGCGCGACGGTGCCAAGGCGCTGAAGCACCTGGAGCAAAAGCTCGGCACGCCGATGGGCGGCACCACGGCCGACGGCATGTTCACCCTGCAGCAAAGCGAATGCCTGGGCGCATGCGCCGACTCGCCGGTGATGCTGGTCAACGACCTCACCATGTGCAGCTTCATGACCAACGAGAAGCTGGACCAGTTGATCGATGGCTTGCGCGCGGCCCAGGGCGGCGCGCCTCACAAGGAAGCTCAGCCATGAACGCGCAGCAAGTGCTTTCCCAGTTCCAGGCGACAGGTGTGCAAACCTGTTTCCATGGCCGTCACATCACGCCGCAGATCTATGCGGACCTGAACGGCAGCAACTGGCGCCTGAAGGACTACGAAGCCCGTGGTGGCTACCAGGCGCTGCGCAAGATCCTCGGCAAGGACGGCGTGGCTGGCAACGAAACCGGCCTGACGCAAGACCAGGTGATTGCCACCGTCAAGGAATCCGGCCTGCGTGGCCGCGGCGGCGCGGGTTTCCCGACCGGCCTGAAGTGGAGCTTCATGCCGCGCCAGTTTCCAGGGCAAAAGCACCTGGTCTGCAATTCCGACGAGGGCGAGCCCGGCACCTGCAAAGACCGCGATCTGCTGCAGTTCAACCCGCACATCGTCATCGAAGGCATGATCATCGCCGCGTACGCGATGGGCATCAGCCTCGGCTACAACTACATCCACGGCGAAATTTTCCAGACCTACGAGCGTTTCGAAGAAGCGCTCGAGGAAGCCCGCGCCGCGGGTTATCTGGGCGATAGCATCATGGGCAGCAGCTTCAACTTTCAGTTGCATGCGGCCCATGGCTTCGGTGCCTACATCTGCGGTGAAGAAACTGCCTTGCTCGAATCGCTCGAAGGCAAGAAGGGCCAGCCGCGCTTCAAGCCGCCGTTCCCGGCAAGCTTCGGCCTGTACGGCAAGCCGACCACGATCAACAACACCGAGACCTTCGCGGCCGTGCCCTGGATCATCCGCAATGGCGGCCAGGCCTACCTCGAATGCGGCAAGCCCAACAACGGTGGCACCAAGATCTTCTCGGTCTCGGGTGACGTCGAGTTGCCGGGCAACTACGAAATTCCGCTGGGCACGCCGTTTTCCAAGCTGCTCGAACTCGCCGGTGGCGTGCGCCAGGGGCGCAAGCTCAAGGCGGTGATTCCTGGCGGTTCGTCGGCACCGGTGCTGCCGGCGGCCATCATGATGGAGACCACGATGGACTACGACGCCATCGCCAAGGCCGGCTCGATGCTGGGCTCGGGCGCGGTGATCGTGATGGACGACAGCCGCTGCATGGTCGAGTCGCTCAAGCGCCTGTCGTACTTCTACATGCATGAATCCTGCGGCCAGTGCACGCCTTGCCGTGAAGGCACGGGCTGGCTGTGGCGCATGGTCGATCGCATCCACACCGGACAGGGTCGCCCCACCGATCTGGACCTGCTGAACTCGGTCGCCGACAACATCCAGGGCCGCACCATCTGCGCGCTGGGCGATGCCGCTGCGATGCCGGTGCGGGCGATGATCAAGCACTTCCGCCACGAGTTTGAAGCGCTGATCGCCAAGAACACGACTCCAACGGCTACGCAGTCCTGAGCGCCGGAAAAAATATGGTTGAAATCGAACTCGACGGACAGAAGGTTGAAGTCATCGAAGGCAGCATGGTCATGCATGCTGCCGACAAGGCCGGTACCTATATTCCCCATTTTTGCTATCACAAGAAGCTGAGCATCGCGGCCAACTGCCGCATGTGCCTGGTCGACGTGGAAAAGGCGCCCAAGCCGATGCCGGCCTGCGCCACGCCCGTGACGCAGGGCATGATCGTGCGCACCAAGAGCGACAAGGCGCTGAAGGCGCAGCAGTCGGTCATGGAGTTCCTGCTGATCAACCACCCGCTGGACTGCCCGATCTGCGACCAGGGCGGTGAATGCCAGCTGCAGGATCTGGCCGTGGGCTACGGCGGATCTTCTTCGCGCTACCAGGAAGAGAAGCGCGTGGTGTTCCACAAAGACGTCGGCCCGCTGATCTCGATGGAAGAGATGAGCCGCTGCATCCACTGCACCCGCTGCGTGCGCTTCGGCCAGGAAGTGGCCGGCGTGATGGAGCTCGGCATGATCCACCGCGGCGAGCACTCCGAGATCACCACCGTCGTCAACGACACGGTCGACTCCGAACTCTCCGGCAACATGATCGACATCTGCCCCGTGGGCGCGTTGACCAGCAAGCCATTCCGCTACAGCGCCCGCACCTGGGAGCTGGGCCGCCGCAAGTCGGTCAGCCCGCACGATTCCACCGGTGCCAACCTGATCGTCCAGGTCAAGAACAACAAGGTCATGCGTGTTGTTCCGCTGGAGAACGAAGACGTCAACGAATGCTGGATCGCCGACCGCGACCGTTTCTCGTACGAAGCCCTGAACAGCGACGAACGCCTGACCCAGCCCATGCTCAAGCAGGGCGGCGAATGGAAGTCCGTCGACTGGCAGACCGCGCTGGAATACGTGGCCAATGGCCTGCGCCAGATCAAGGCCGACCACGGCGCCCAGAGCATCGGCACCCTGGCCAGCCCGCACAGCACGGTGGAAGAACTGTTCCTCGCCGGTGCCCTGATGCGCGGCCTGGGCAGCGAAAACATCGACCATCGCCTGCGCCATGCGGAGTTCGTGAACCAGCCTGGCAAGGTGCGCTGGCTTGGTACGCCGATCGCTTCGCTGTCGCAACTGCAGCAGGTGCTGGTCGTCGGCTCCAACCTGCGCAAGGACCATCCGCTGTTCGCGCAACGCATCCGCCAGGCCGCGCGCCGCGGCGCCAAGGTGCATGCGCTCAACGCACAAGCCTACGACTGGGCACTGCCCGTGGCCAACAGCTTGTTGGCCGAGCCTTCGGCCTGGGTGCAGACCCTGGGCGAAGTCGCCATCGCCATTGCGGCCTTGAAAGAGATCGCCGCACCGGTGCAGGGTGAAGCCGGCGACACCGCCAAGGCCATCGCCAAGGCACTGCTCGGCGGCACGCGCAAGGCCATCTTGCTGGGCAACGCCGCGGCACACCACGGCCACGCCTCGAACCTGCTGGCGCTGGCCAACTGGATCGGCACCGAAACCGGCGCTTCGGTCGGCTACCTCACGGAAGCCGCCAACACCGTCGGCGCGCAAATGGTCGGCGCCTTGCCAGGGCAGGGCGGGCTGAACGCCGGCCAGATGCGCGACGGCGGGCTCAAGGCCGTGTTGCTGCTCAATACCGAACCCGAGTTCGATTCGACCGACGGCGCACGTGCCCTGGCGGGCCTGAACAAGGCCCAGATGGTCGTCACGCTGAGCCCGTTCAAGGCCAACCTGCAGATCAGCGACGTGCTGCTGCCAATTGCACCGTTCACCGAAACCTCCGGCTCCTTCATTAACGCCGAAGGCCGCGTGCAGGGCTTCCACGCCGTGGTCAAGCCGCTGGGCGAAACCCGTCCCGCATGGAAGGTGCTGCGCGTGCTGGCCAATCTGCTCGGCGTGCCCGGCTTCGACTTCGAGTCCACCACCGACGTGTTGGCGCGCGGCATTCCGGCCCTGGCCGGCGTGACGCAGCTGCCGGCCGATGTGCTGTCGAATGCCAGCGCCGCGTCCCTGACCGCCAGCACCCCGGTGGCTGCACCCGCGGTCGCGAGTATTTACCAGCTCGACGGCATCGTGCGTCGGGCCAGCGCGCTGCAGATGACGGCGGACGCCCGCCAGGCCGCGCTGTATGCAGGGCAGGAGGTCGCCGCATGATTGATTCGCTCTACAACGGCGGCATGAACCTGGTTGCACATGGCTGGTGGTCGGGCCTGGCCTGGCCGGTCATCTGGACGCTGCTGAAAATCGTGCTCGTGCTGGCGCCGCTGATGGGCGCCGTGGCCTACCTCACGCTGTGGGAACGCAAGCTGATGGGCTGGATCCAGGTGCGCCACGGCCCCAACCGGGTCGGGCCGATGGGCTTGCTGCAGCCGATCGCCGACGCGTTGAAGCTCTTGACCAAGGAATTGATCAACCCGACGGCGGCCAGCCCCGGCCTGTTCCGTCTCGGCCCGATCATGGCCATCATGCCGGCCCTGGCCGCCTGGGTGGCGATTCCGTTCGGCCCCGAAACCGTGCTGGCCAACGTGAACGCCGGCTTGCTGCTGATCATGGCCATCACCTCGATCGAGGTATATGGCGTGATCATCGCCGGCTGGGCTTCGAACTCCAAATACGCCTTCCTCGGCGCGCTGCGCGCCTCGGCGCAGATGGTGAGTTATGAAATCGCCATGGGCTTTTGCCTGGTGGTGGTGATCATGGTCACCGGCAGCCTGAACCTCGGCGACGTGGTGGCCTCGCAAGGCCGCGGCATGGGCGTCGATCACGGCTTCGGCCTCCTGTCGTGGAACTGGCTGCCGCTGCTGCCGATCTTCGTGGTCTACGTGATCTCCGGCGTGGCCGAGACCAACCGCCATCCGTTCGACGTGGTCGAAGGCGAAGCCGAAATCGTGGCCGGCCACATGGTCGAGTACTCGGGCATGGGCTTCGCCATCTTCTTCCTCGCCGAATACGCGAGCATGTGGCTGGTGTCGATCCTTGCCGCGCTGATGTTCCTTGGCGGCTGGTTGTCGCCGGTGGCCTTCCTCGACTTCATCCCCGGCTGGATCTGGCTGGGCCTGAAGACCTTCTTCGTCGTGTCGCTGTTCATCTGGATCCGGGCCACGTTCCCGCGCTTCCGCTACGACCAGATCATGCGCCTGGGCTGGAAGATCTTCATTCCCGTCACCCTGGTGTGGCTGGTGGTGGTCGGCGGCTGGATGCAGACCTCGTTCAATATCTGGAAATAAAGGGAGGATGTGATGACAGCAGTCGCTTCCGTCAAGGATTTTGTCTCCAGCTTCATGCTTGCCGAGTTGTTCAAGGGCATGGCGCTGACCGGCAAATACATGTTCAAACGCAAGGTCACGGTGCAATTCCCCGAGGAAAAGACACCGATCTCGCCGCGTTTCCGGGGCCTGCATGCCTTGCGCCGTTATGAAAACGGGGAAGAGCGCTGTATCGCCTGCAAGCTCTGCGAAGCCGTGTGCCCGGCATTGGCGATCACGATCGAGTCCGAAGTGCGCGACGACGGTTCGCGCCGCACCACGCGCTACGACATCGATCTCACGAAGTGCATCTTCTGCGGCTTCTGCGAAGAGAGCTGCCCGGTGGATTCGATTGTGGAGACGCACATCTTCGAATACCACGGTGAAAAGCGTGGCGACCTGTACTTCACCAAGGACATGTTGCTGGCCGTGGGTGACCGTTACGAAACCGAAATCGCGGCGGCGAAAACGGCCGACGCCAAATACCGCTGATGCGGTCGATGCCGTTGATCGCCCTGACTGCCTTGCACAAAGAACCAACCCATGGATGTTAAGACCGGTTTCTTCTATTTATTCTCGACAGTGCTGCTGTTCGCCGCATTCCGGGTGATCACCGCGCGCAACCCCGTGCATGCGGTGCTGTACCTGATGCTGGCGTTCTCGCAGGCGGCTGCCGTGTGGTTGCTGCTGCGCGCCGAGTTCCTGGCCATCACCCTGGTGCTGGTGTACCTGGGCGCGGTGATGGTGCTGTTCCTGTTCGTGGTGATGATGCTGGACGTCGACGTGGACAGCCTGCGCCGCGGCTTCTGGAAACACTTCCCGCTGGCGGCCATCATCGGCGTGGTGATCGCACTCGAGATGATCTATGTGCTGATGGGCGGTTTCCGCGATGCGCCGCAAGCGGTGGTGGCCGCCACCGGCGTGCCCGTGCCGAACGACCTGTCGAACACCAAGCTGCTCGGCAAGCTGCTCTACACCGAATACCTGTTCCCGCTTGAAATCGCCGCGGTGATCCTGCTGGTCGCCATGATTTCAGCGATAGCGCTGACCCTGCGCCAGCGCAAGGACACCAAGTTCGTCGATCCGTCCGCCCAGGTGCGGGTGCGGGCGCGCGACCGCCTGAGCGTGGTGAAGGTGACCGCAACCAAGCCTCCCGTGCCGCCGCAACCGGCGCCCGACGCGGCTGCTTCAGTGGAGAAAAAAGCATGACGTTGACACTGGGCCATTTCCTTTCCCTTGGTGCGATGCTGTTCGCGCTGGCGGTGATCGGCATCTTCCTCAATCGCAAGAACCTCATCGTGCTGCTGATGGCCATCGAGTTGATGCTGCTGGCGGTGAACATGAACTTCGTCGCGTTCTCCCACTACCTGGGTGACCTGCACGGGCAGGTCTTCGTTTTCTTCATTCTCACGGTCGCGGCCGCGGAGTCGGCCATCGGCCTGGCGATCCTGGTGCTGCTGTTCCGCAACAAGTCCAGCATCAACGTGGACGAACTCAACACGCTCAAGGGTTGAGCCTGAAGGTTCATCAATAACAACATGAGTCAAACCCTCTCAGCTTCCACGCTTCTGGCGGTACCGCTGGCCCCTCTGGCCGGCGCCTTGCTCGCCGGCATTTTCGGCACGACTTTCGGCGGCAACTGGATCGGCCGCAAGCTCAGCCACAGCCTCACGATTCTCGGCGTGCTGGTGGCCTTCATCATCTCGGCGACGACGCTGAAAAGCGTCGTCGAAGGCGCGCATTTCAACGAGACTCTCTACACCTGGATGGTGGTCGGCGGGTTGAAGATGGAAGTCGGCTTCCTCATCGACAGCCTGACCGCAATGATGATGTGCGTGGTGACCTTCGTGTCGCTGATGGTGCACATCTACACCATCGGCTACATGGAAGAAGACGAGGGCTACAACCGCTTCTTCGCCTACATCTCGCTGTTCACCTTCTCGATGTTGATGCTGGTCATGAGCAACAACATGCTGCAGCTGTTCTTCGGCTGGGAAGCCGTGGGCCTGGTGTCCTACCTGCTGATCGGCTTCTGGTTCAACCGCCCGACCGCCATCTTCGCCAACATGAAGGCCTTCCTGGTCAACCGCGTGGGCGACTTCGGCTTCATCCTCGGCATCGGCCTGATCGCCGCCTACGCCGGCACGCTGAATTATGGCGAAGCCTTCTCCAAGGCCGACGAACTCGCCAAGCTGAGCTTCCCCGGCACCGAGTGGATGCTGGTCACGGTGATCTGCATCTGCCTGTTCATCGGCGCCATGGGCAAGAGCGCGCAGTTTCCGCTGCATGTCTGGCTGCCGGACTCGATGGAAGGCCCGACCCCGATTTCGGCGCTGATCCACGCGGCCACCATGGTGACCGCCGGCATCTTCATGGTGGCGCGCATGTCGCCGCTGTTCGAACTCAGCGACACGGCCCTGAACTTCATCATCGTCATCGGCTCGATCACCGCGCTGTTCATGGGTTTCCTGGGCATCATCCAGAACGACATCAAACGCGTCGTGGCCTATTCCACGCTGTCGCAGCTCGGCTACATGACGGTGGCCCTGGGCGCCTCGGCCTATTCGGTGGCGGTGTTCCACCTGATGACCCACGCGTTCTTCAAGGCCCTGCTGTTCCTCGGCGCCGGCTCGGTGATCATGGGCTGCCACCACAACCAGGACATCCGCTGGATGGGCGGCCTGCGCAAGTACATGCCGATCACCTGGATCACCTCGCTGCTCGGCTCGCTGGCCCTGATCGGCACGCCGTTCTTCGCCGGGTTCTATTCCAAGGACAGCATCATCGAAGCCGTGCATGAGACCCATCTGCCCGGCAGCGGTTTCGCCTATTTCGCGGTGCTCGCCGGTGTGTTCATCACGGCCTTCTACTCGTTCCGCATGTACTTCCTGGTGTTCCACGGCAAGGAGCGTTTCGACCAGAACCCGGACGCGCACCACGACCACCATGACGACGGCCACGGGGCGCACGACGCACACGGTGGTGATCACGGTGATCATGGCCACCACGATGCCCACAAGCCGCACGAATCGCCGTGGGTGGTGACGGTGCCTCTGATCCTGCTGGCGATCCCGTCGGTGGTGATCGGCTTCATGACCATCGAGCCGATGCTGTTCGGCGAGTTCTTCAAGAACGCGATCTTCATCGACCTCGAAAAGCATCCCGCCATGGAAGAAATGGCCAAGGCCTTCCACGGCCCGGTGCAGATGGCGCTGCACGGCCTGACCAGCATGCCGTTCTGGCTGGCCCTGGCTGGCGTGGTGAGCGCGTACTACATGTACATGGTCAACCCGGCTTTGCCCGCAGCCATCAAGCGCAAGCTGCAGCCGATCTATACGCTGCTCGAGAACAAGTATTACCTCGACTGGTTCAACGAAAACGTGCTCGCCCGCGGCGCGCGCGGCCTCGGCATCGGTCTGTGGAAGGTGGGCGACCGCGCCATCATCGATGGCGGCATCGTCAACGGTTCGTGGAAGCTGGTGGGCTGGATCTCCAGCATGGTGCGCTGGCTGCAGACCGGCTTCATCTACCACTACGCGCTGGTCATGATCATGGGTGTTTTTGTGGCGATGACGTATTTCATCTTGCTCAACAAATAGGGAATAAGAAAAATGGGATTGTTGAGCCTTGCGATCTGGACGCCAATCTTTTTCGGCGTCGTACTGCTGGCCCTGGGGCGAGACGACCAGGCCAAAGCCGTGCGTTGGGTCGCCCTGATCGGCGCCTTCGTCAGCCTTTTGGTCACGTTGCCGCTGTACAGCGGCTTCAAGCTGGACACGTCCGCCATGCAGTTCGTGGAACACGCGAGCTGGATCGAGCGTTTCAATGTGAACTACCACCTCGGGGTGGACGGCATCTCGCTGTGGTTCGTCATCCTGACGGCCTTCATCAACCTGGTCGTGGTGATTGCCGGCTGGGAGGTCATCACCCAGCGCGTCAACCAGTACATGGGCGCGTTCCTGATCCTCAGCGGTTTGATGATCGGCGTGTTCTGCGCGCTCGACGGCCTGCTGTTCTATGTGTTCTTCGAAGCCACGCTGATTCCGATGTACCTGATCATCGGCATCTGGGGCGGCCCGAACAAGATCTACGCGGCATTCAAGTTCTTCCTGTACACGCTGCTCGGCTCGCTCTTGATGCTGGTTGCGCTGATCTTCCTGTACACCAAGTCGGGTGGCAGCTTCGACATCGCCACCTGGCAGAAGATGCCGCTCAGCGGCACGGCGCAGACGCTGCTGTTCTTCTCGTTCTTCGCCGCGTTTGCGGTCAAGGTGCCGATGTGGCCGGTGCACACCTGGCTGCCCGACGTACACGTGGAAGCGCCCACCGGCGGCTCCGCCGTGCTGGCGGCCATCATGCTTAAGCTCGGCGCCTACGGTTTCCTGCGCTTTTCCATGCCGATCGCCCCCGATGCCTCGCGCGAATGGGCCTGGCTGATGATCGCGCTGTCGCTGATCGCCGTGGTCTACGTCGGCCTGGTGGCCCTGGTGCAGCAGGACATGAAGAAACTCGTGGCCTATTCGTCGGTGGCCCACATGGGTTTCGTGACGCTCGGCTTCTTCATCTTCAACGACCTCGGCGTGTCCGGTGCCATTGTGCAGATGATCTCGCACGGCTTCGTCTCGGGCGCCATGTTCCTCTCGATCGGTGTGTTGTACGACCGGGTGCATTCGCGTGAGATATCGGCCTACGGCGGGGTGGTCAACACCATGCCCAAGTTCGCCGCCTTTGCGCTGTTGTTCGCCATGGCCAATTGCGGCCTGCCGGGCACGGCCGGTTTCGTGGGCGAATGGATGGTGATCCTGGGTGCGGTCAAGGCCAACTTCTGGATCGGCTTCACCTCGGCCACCGCGCTGATCTTCGGTGCCGCCTACACGCTGTGGATGTACAAGCGCGTGTACCTGGGCCCGGTGGCGAACGACCATGTGAAGGAACTCGAAGACATCAATGCCCGCGAATTCCTGATGCTGGCCCTGCTGGCCATCGCCGTGCTGGCCATGGGCCTGTATCCCAAGCCTTTCACCGACGTGATGGATGTGTCGGTAGCCGACCTGCTCAAGCACGTGGCGGCCTCGAAACTGAACTGACCCTGCTGAATTGAGAGACAGAAGATGATTGACAAAATCAGTTGGATCACGGTTTACCCGGAACTCGTATTGCTGGTCATGGCCTGCGTGATTGCCCTGTTCGACCTGGGCGTCAAGAGCCAGCGCCGCACCGCCACCTATGTGCTGACGCTGCTGACCCTGGCCGTGGTGGCCGCATGGGAAGCCTCGTATGCGCTGGGCAACACCACGCTGTACGGCTTCGGCAACATGATCGTCAGCGACCCGATGGGCAATTGGCTCAAGTGCTTCTCCACGATCGCGGTGATGGTCACCCTGGTCTACGGCCGCCCCTATTCGGCCGACCGCGAGATGCTGCGCGGCGGTGAAATCTTCACGCTGAGCATGTTCTCGCTGCTGGGCATGTTCGCGATGATCTCGGGCAACAACTTCCTGATCATCTACATGGGCCTGGAGCTGCTGACGCTTTCCAGCTACGCCCTGGTGGCTCTGCGCCGTGACAACGCCACGGCCAGCGAGGCCGCCATGAAGTACTTCGTGCTCGGCGCCATGGCTTCCGGCTTCCTGCTGTACGGCATTTCCATGATGTACGGCGCCACCGGCTCGCTGGACATCAGCGAAGTGGCCAAGGCCATCGCGGCCGGCCATGTCAATCACCAGGTGCTGACCTTCGGTCTGGTGTTCGTGGTGGCGGGCCTGGCGTTCAAGCTCGGCGTGGTGCCGTTCCACATGTGGATTCCCGATGTCTACCAGGGCGCGCCGACTTCGGTGACGCTGATGATCGCAGGTGCTCCCGAGCTGGCCGCGTTTGCATTGGCCATCCGCCTGCTGGTGGAAGGCATGCTGCCGCTGGCCATCGACTGGCAGCAGATGCTGGTGGTGCTGGCGGTGGGCTCGCTGGTCATCGGCAACCTGGCCGCGGTGGCGCAGTCCAACCTCAAGCGCATGCTGGCGTATTCCACGATTTCCCAGATGGGCTTCGTGCTGCTCGGTTTGTTGTCCGGCGTGGTCAATGGCGACATCGCCGGCATGCGCAACGCCTACAGCTCGTCCATGTTCTACATCGTGACCTATGTGCTCACGACGCTGGCCGCTTTCGGCGTGATCCTGCTGCTGGCCCGCGAAGGTTTTGAAAGCGACGAGATTTCCGACCTGGCCGGCCTGAACGAACGCAGCCCGCTGTACGCGGCGATCATGGCGATCTGCCTGTTCTCCATGGCCGGCATCCCGCCGATGGTGGGCTTCTACGCCAAGTTGTCGGTGCTGCAGGCGCTGGTGTCCTCGGGGCAGACCTTCTCCATCGGCCTGGCGGTGTTCGCGGTGATGATGTCGCTGATCGGCGCCTTCTACTACCTGCGCGTGGTCAAGGTCATGTACTTCGATTCGCCGATCACCGCCAGCACCGTTTCGGCGCCGCTGGACGTGCGGGCCGTGCTGTCGGTGAACGGCGCGCTGGTGCTGATCCTGGGTATCGTGCCCGGCGGCCTGATGACGCTGTGCGCAAAGTCCATCGTGCTGATGCTGGGCACCTGATGGTGTTGGTGGCGCTGATGGCGTATTTGCGCCCTGGCTCGCGGTGACTTCGAATTTCTCGGTCTGGCTGGTGATCGGCCTGGGCCTGCTGGCGGCGAATCTGCCTTTCGTCGGCCAGCGTCTGTTTCTGTTTTTCCACATGGCCCGGCCCAAGCCGCTGGGCTGGCGGCTGCTGGAGCTGGTGGCGTATTACTTCATTGTCGGTGGCCTGAGCCTGTTGCTGGAGCAGCATGCCGGGCAGATCGCTGCCCAGGGCTGGGAGTTCTATGCCGTCACCGGCGCGCTGTTCCTGACTTTTGCTTTTCCTGGTTTCGTGTACCGTTACCTGCTCAAGCACCACGCCTGACGCGTCTAATGGGTCTGATATGCCCGGGCCGGCCTGGCAATCTGGCATGAGGCGTGCATCGGTTTTTTCATTTCCTGCCTGCCCGCGTGGCCACTTCCATGACCTCGATCGACAAACACCTCATCGAACACAAGACCGACAGCGAAGAGTTGCTCAAGGGCCGCTTCCTGCATGCGTTTCGTGACACGGTGCGCCTGCCTGACGGCAGCAGCGCCACCCGCGAATTCGTGAAACACCCCGGTGCGGTCATGGTGGTGCCCATGCGCGACGATGGCCGGGTCGTGCTGGAGCGACAGTACCGTTACCCGCTGCAGCAGGTGATGATCGAGTTTCCTGCCGGCAAGCTCGACCCGGGCGAGGACACCTGGGCCTGCGCCCAGCGCGAATTGCTTGAAGAAACCGGCTACACCGCACGCGAATGGTCGCGCGCCGGCGTGTTGCATCCGGTGCTGGCCTACTCCACCGAATTCATCGAGATCTGGTTTGCCCGTGGCCTCACGCTCGGCGAGCGCCAGCTCGACGCGGGCGAGTTTCTCGACGTGATCAGTGCGACGCCGGCCGAACTGCTGGAATGGTGCCGCGATGGCCGTGTGACCGACAGCAAGACCTTGTCGGGCATGTTGTGGCTGCAGAATCTCCTGTCGGGCGCATGGGCTTTGGAATGGATGCCCGCAGGGGGCAGCGCTGCCGGATAATCGTCCTATGAAAGTTCTCGATCTTCAATGCGGCCACGCGCACACCTTCGAAGGTTGGTTCGGCTCCGAGGAAGATTTCCAGAGCCAGTTGGCGCGTAGTCTGGTGGAATGCCCGGTGTGCGGCGACACCGGCATCCGCAAGCGCCTGAGTGCGCCGCGCCTGAATCTCGGCGCCACCAAGTCTCCAGCCAAGCAGTCTCAAGCCGAAGCGCCTGTGGGCGACGGTGCCGTGGCGACTGTGCCCGCGCCCAATGCCGCACAACAGGCCGCCTGGATGCAGGCGGTGCGCCATGTGCTGGCCAATACCGAAGACGTGGGTGAAAAATTCGCCGAGGAAGCCCGCAGGATCCACTACGGCGAGGCCGACGAACGCAACATCCGCGGCCAGGCTTCGGCCGAAGAAACCGTGGAACTGCTGGAGGAGGGCATCGCCGTGATGCCGCTGCCGATCCCGAAGGCGCTCAAGGGGCCGTTGCAGTAACGGCCCTGCCTGTTCTCAGGGGTACAAACCGCGCAGTTCGCGGGTGTGCAGGATGCGTTTGCAGGCGACGATGAAGGTTGCCGTGCGCAGGCTCACCTTGTTGTCCTGTGCCACCTGCCACACCGCGGAAAAAGCTTCCTTCATGATGCGCACCAGGCGGCGGTTGATCTCGTCTTCGTCCCAGAAGAAGCTCGAGAAGTCCTGCACCCATTCGAAGTAGCTCACCGTCACGCCGCCGGCGTTGGCGATCACGTCGGGCAGCACCAGCACATTGCGTTCGTGCAGGATGTCGTCGGCCTCGGGCGTGGTCGGACCGTTGGCACCTTCGATCACCATGCGGGCGGTGATGCGGCCGGCGTTGGCGGCGGTGATCTGCTGCTCGAGGGCGGCCGGAATCAGGATGTCGCAAGGCACGTCCCAGAACGCGTCGTTGGTGATGACTTCGGCGCCGGCAAAGCCGCCGACACTGCCGGTGGCCGCCACGTGTTTCAACAGCGCCGGCACGTCGAGCCCGGCTTCGCGGTAGATGGTGCCACCGTGGTCCTGCACGGCCACCACCTTGGCGCCGGCTTCGGCAAACAGCTTGCCGGCCACGCCGCCCACATTGCCGAAGCCCTGCACGGCCACGCGTGCGGAGCCGATGTCCAGATCGATGTGCCGGGCGGCTTCCACGCCTACGGTGAACACGCCGCGGCCGGTGGCTTCGCGCCGGCCGAGCGAGCCGCCGAGGTCGACCGGCTTGCCGGTGACGACACCGGTGGCGGTCGAGCCCTGGTTCATGGAATAGGTGTCCATCATCCAGGCCATGATCTGCTCGTTGGTGTTCACGTCGGGTGCCGGGATGTCCTTGTTCGGGCCGATGATGATGCCGATCTCGCTGGTGTAGCGGCGCGTCATGCGCTCGAGCTCGCCGCGCGAGAGGGTTTTGGGGTCGACGCGGATGCCGCCCTTGGCGCCGCCGTAGGGCACGTTCACCGCCGCGTTCTTGATCGACATCCAGGCCGACAGCGCCATCACCTCGGACAGGGTCACGTCCTGGTGGAAACGCACGCCGCCCTTGCCTGGGCCGCGCGAGGTGTTGTGCTGCACGCGGTAACCTTCGAAGTGGGCCACCGAGCCGTCGTCCAGATGGATCGGCACGTCCACCACCAGGATGCGCTTCGGCCGTTTCAGCGTTTCCACCCAGCGGGCCAGGTTGCCGAGATAGGGTTCGACGCGGTCGACCTGCTGCAGAAAGATGCCCCAGGGGCCGAGATGGTCGGCCTGCAGATAAGACGGCAACGAATGCACGGTCGGTGCCTTGTGGGAGGCCGTGATGGAAGATGCTTGTGACATGGTGAATCCTTGGAAGGCTTTGAAGTTGCGAGCTTAGGACGACTGCGGCATGCTGTCCAAGGCCGGCTTCGAACGGCCTTATGCGCAAAATGCATGGAGGCTACGGTGCCTGCCGCCTGGGTTCAGACCGTTGCTGCGGTCTCCTCCGCGGGGGCTGCGGGCGGGTCTTGTTTCAACAGCCGGCCGGCCTGCACACGCAGCGGCGCCAGCAGCTCACCGATCAGCGCGAGCTGGCTTTGCACCAGGCGTAGCGCAGGCGGCGCGTCGGCAGGCGTGGCCTGCAGCGCGGCGATCAGCTGGGCCTCGGCCACCGGGGTTGGCGTCACCGGCCCGCGCTCGACGAGGCTCCTGGCCAGTTGCTCGAGCACGTCGGCCACATGGGCCGCGGCCTGCTGGGTCGGCGCATCGCCGCCTTCACCCGACAGGGCCTCGCGGTGCGCGCCAAGCGCCGACAGGTAGTTCAGCAGGGTGTGCGACAGCAGCAGGAAGCGCAGGCCGCCGTCGCCCTGGCCCTGCACGAAGCCGGGTTCCTGGAACATGTTGGTCAGCGCCGTCGACAGGGCCGCATCGGCGTTGTGCGCATTGCGCCGCGCCGTGCGGTAGGCCAGGTCGTCTTGCTTGCCGCTGCGGTACTGGGCCATGATCTCGCGCAGGTACCTGGCGCAGTTGGCCATGGTGCGGCTGGCCACCTCGTGCATGCGCCGGCCCTGCCAGTCGGGCAGGATCAGGAACACCGCCAGACCGGCGATCAGGCTGCCCAGCACGGTGTCGACGATGCGCGGCACGATCAGGCCGTAGCCGTCGCCGATCTGGTTGAAGCACAGCAGCACCACCAGCGTCATCGCGCCGGTGGCGAGCGTATAGCGCCGTGTACGGGTGCTGAAGAACACCACGCCGGCCGCCACCGCGAACATCGACTGCAGGAGCAGGCTCGGGAACAGCTTGAACAGTGCCCAGCCCGCCACCAGGCCGAGGATGGTGCCGCTCACGCGCTGCACCATGCGTTTGCGCGTGGCGCCAAAGCTTTGCTGGCAGACGAACAGCGTGGTCAGCAAAATCCAGTAGCCCTGGCGCGCATGGATCCAGTGCAGCAGGCCGTAGCCGATGGCCAGCGCCACGCTCAGACGCACCGCGTGGCGAAACAGCGGGGTCGACGGTGCAAGCTGCAGCCGCACACGTTCCACGGCGTCGCGCAGCGACTGCGGTGAGCGGTCGAGCAGGCTGTGGTCCTGCTGTTCGTCTTGCCGCTCGGCGTGGCCGGCGCTCATCAGCCGGGCCTCCAGCGTGCCCAGGTTTTTGGCGAGTGCGGCCAGCGAACCCAAGAGCCGCTGCCAGTGCGGCTGCTGCTGCGCTTCCAGGTAGGCGAGTGCGGCCTGCAGGTCTTGCAGTGCCTGACCGCTGGCCGGCCCGAGGTCGAGCGGCTGGCGCAGCAGGATGGATTGCGCCATGCCGGTACAGGCCACGCCCTGCAGCCGCAGCAGGCGCTGGCAGCGGAACAACACGTCGCTGTGAAAGAAGGTGTCGGCCAGTTCGCTGTAGGGCGAATGCGAGGACGAGGCCCGCTCGTGCACGTCCTGGGCGATGAAGTACAGCCGCAGGTAGAACTGCATGCGCTGGCTCGGGTTCGCCTCCATGTTTTCCATGCGGCTCAGGATGCTTTCCTTGGCCGTGTTCAGGGCCTTCACCACGTCGCCGTTGCGCTGCGCCAGCGCCAGCCGCTTCACTTCCTGGTCGATGCCGCGCACCGGTTCGAACAGCGTCGCCTTCAGGCGCAGGTAGCCGCCGAGCGCGCGGAACAGCACCGCCAGGTTCTGCTGCACCGGCTGGTGGCGGAACAGTGCGCTCCACAGCACAGACAGCAGGCCATACCAGGCCGCACCGGTGAGCAGCAGCACCGGCTCGAGCCAGAAGACATGGCCCGAGCCGCCGCGCTGGTCCATGCCGATGGTGGTGTAGATCGACAGGATCAGCGTGCCGTAGGCGATCGCCTGGTAGCGCGGGCTGATGGCGCCGAGCATGGTCAGGCCGAAGGTCGCGGCCACCATGCTGAAAAAGAAGGCCAAAGGGTGCGGAAACAGCGCCTGCACCGCAAACGACGCCAACGCGAAGCACAGCAGCGTGACCAGCAGCGCGCGCAGCCGCCCGCGCCAGCTGTCGTCGGTCTCGGCCAGTGCGCAGGCGATGGTGCCGAGGAACAGCGGCATCACCAGCGCCATCTCGTTGTGCACCCAGCACACGGCCATGCTGGTGCTCAGCGCAATGAAGATGCGCAGGCTGTAGGGGAACGTATCCAGCGCCCACAGGCGGCGCAGAAAGGAGGGCAGGGTGAACAGGGACATCGGAAAAGGCAAAGGCGAGGGCCGGAAATGCGGAGTATGGCCTGTGTGAGCAAGGCCCGTACCCGGTTTTGCGCAGCGGGGCGTTGAGTGCGCGCTGGCCCGGAGCCCCTAAGCCGTGAACTGCAGCGCCGCCAGCTTGGCGTACACCCCGCGCGCGGCCACCAGCGACTCATGTGTGCCTTGTTCCACGATCCGTCCATGGTCGAGCACCACGATGCGGTTGGCCTGCTGCACCGTGGCCAGCCGGTGGGCGATGACCAGGGTGGTGCGGCCCTGCATGGCCGAGCTCAGCGCGGCCTGCACCATGCGTTCGCTCTCGGCATCGAGTGCACTCGTGGCCTCGTCGAGCAGCAGCAGTGGCGCGTTCTTCAGCATGGCCCGGGCGATGGCGATGCGCTGGCGTTGGCCGCCCGACAGGCGCACGCCGCGTTCGCCGAGGAAGGTGGCATAAGCCTCGGGCAGGGCTCGGATGAAGCCGTCGGCAAACGCGGCTTCGGCGGCGGCAAAGACCTCGGCGTCGCTGGCTTCGGGCTTGCCGTAGCGGATGTTTTCCAGCGCACTGGTCGAGAAGATCACCGCGTCCTGCGGCACGATGCCGATGCGCTGGCGCAGGTCGGCCAGCGCCAGATCGCGCGTGGGCACACCGTCCAGGCGGATGCCGCCCTGGTCCGGATCGTAGAAGCGCAGCAGCAGCTGGAACACCGTACTCTTGCCCGCGCCGCTTGCACCCACCAGCGCCACGGTTTCACCCGGCGCCACCTGCAGGCTGAAATCGCTGAGCGCGGCCTGGGCCGGACGCGAAGGGTAGTGGAAGCCGATGGCATCGAATGCGACCGCGCTGCCCGCGGGCACCTTGGCCGCCACCGCCGGCTGCGCCGGCGACTTGATCGGCGACTCGGTGCCGAGCAACTCCATCAGCCGCTCGCTCGCGCCGGCGGCGCGCAGCAGGTCGCCATACACCTCGCCGAGCACGGCGGTGGCGCTGGCCAGGATGATCACGTAGACCACCGTCTGCCCCAGGTGGCCGGCGCTGATGTCGCCACGCATCACCGCCTGCGTGCCCTGGTACAGGCCCCACAGCAGCGCGGCCGAGGTGGCGATGATGATGAAGGCCACCAGCACCGAGCGCGCCTTGGTGCGGCGCACGGCGGTGTGGAAGGCATTGGCCGTGGAAGCGTCGAAGCGCGCGGCCTCGCGGCCTTCGGCGGTGTAGCTCTGCACCACCGGAATGGCGTTCAGCACCTCGGCGGCGATGGCGCTGGCATCGGCCACACGGTCCTGGCTGGCGCGCGAGAGCTTGCGCACCCGCCGGCCGAACCACACGCTGGGCAGCACCACCAGCACCAGGATGCCCAGCACCTGGGTCATCACATAGGGGTTGGTCCAGACCAGCATGCCGAGCGCGCCGATGCCCATCACCACGTTGCGCAAGCCCATGCTCAAAGACGAGCCCACCACCGTCTGCACCAGGGTGGTGTCGCCGGTGAGCCGAGACAGCACCTCGCCGGTCTGGGTGGTTTCGAAGAATTCGGGGCTTTGCCGCACCACATGGGCGTAGACCGCGTTGCGCAGGTCGGTGGTCACGCGTTCGCCGAGCCAGCTCACCATGTAGAAGCGCCCGGCCGAAAACAGCCCGAGCGCCGCGGCCACGCCGAACAGCTCGAAGAAGTGGTTACGCAGCGCCAGCACCTGCGCACCCGGATCGACCTTGCCGCCCGCGCTGGCCACCAGTCCGTTGTCGATCAGCGCGCGCAGCGCCAGCGGGAACACCAGCGTCGACACCGCCGCCAACACCAGGAACACACCGGCCAGGGCGATGCGCCAGCGGTAAGGCTTGAGGAAGGGCAACAGGCCCGACAGCGAACGGGGAGAGCCCTTGGCTGGCGCCGTGGCGGTGGCGGAAGAAGGGCGGAGGTCGGCGGAGGAAGAAACCATGACGGGAGTGTAGCTATAAACTGCCCTGGCAAACAAAGACTTGACATTAATTGACTAGGCATCTAATATTTGCAGCCATGAAGTCCACTGCTGTTTCCGAGAAGAATAAAGCGACCAAAGCAACCGAGGCGTCGAAAGAAGGCGCGCTGGCTGTCGCCTACGGCCTGCCTGCCGGCATGTTTTACTGTGCCACCAGCTATACCCCCGAAGCCAGCGTCGGCCACATGATGCGCCGCGTGCTGGGCAGCATCGCCCAGGAAGTCGAGCGTCAGCTCGAACCCACCGGCCTGACCAATGCCCAATGGGTGCCGCTTTTCAAGCTGGCCCTGGGCCGCGCCTCCACCGTGGCCGAACTCGCCCGCGAATGCCAGCTCGACGCTGGCGGTATGACCCGTTTGCTCGACCGGCTGGAAGCCAAGGGCCTGTGCCGCCGCGTGCGCTCCAGCGAAGACCGCCGCGTCGTCAACCTCGAGCTCACGCCCGAAGGTGCCGAAGCCGCCAAGGAAATCCCCGAGGTGCTGAGCCGGGTGCAAAACGCCCATCTCGCCGGTTTCTCCGAAGACGAGTGGAAGACCTTGAGCGGTCTCCTCAACCGCATGCTTGATAACGCTGGCCAGTTCCAGTCCGCAGGAAAAAAACCATGAACAACACACCGTCGATCGCTGTTTCGTCCACACCCATGTCGTCCGTTCCTTCGCGTCGTCTTGGCAAGGCCCTGCGTTTTGCGCTCGCGGCCACCGCCATCGCCAGCCTGGCTGCCTGCGCCAACTTCTCCGGCATCGACCCGGTGGCCCAGCCGCGCGACGCAGCCTCGCTGGGCCTTGGCACCTCGGATGCGGCCAATGCCGGGACCATGCAGGCCATCGATGCCGCCTGGTGGCAAGGTTTCGGCGACAGCCAGCTCAACAGCCTTATCGACCAGGCCCTGGCCAGCAGCCCCAACCTGAAGCTGGCCCAGACCCGCATCGCGCGTGCCCAGGCCGGACTCGATCTGGCTGACACGGGTCTGAAGCCGCGCGTCGATGCGGCGGTGGACATCACCCACCAGCGCTACACCGAAAATGGCCTTTATCCGGCGCCGCTGGCCGGCTCGATCCGCGACACCGGCACGGTACAGCTCAACGGTAGCTGGGAACTCGATTTCTTCGGCAAGAACCGCGCCGCGCTCGACGCCGCGCTGGGCAGCGTGCGGGCCGCCCAGGCCGACGCCCAGGCCGCGCGCATCCTGTTGGCCAGCCAGGTGGCGCGCAGCTACTTCCAGCTGATGCGCATCCAGGAACAACTGGGCGTGGCCCAGCGCACCCTGGCCCAGCGCGGCGAAACCCTGGACCTGGTGCGCGACCGCGTGAATGCCGGCCTCGACACCCGGCTCGAACTGCGCCAGAGCGAAGGCGGCCTGCCCGAGGCGCGCCAGCAGATCGAAGCGCTGCAAGAGCAAGCCACGCTGGCGCGCAACGCCTTGTCGGCCCTGGTCGGCCAGCCGCATGCGGCCGATGCGCTGGTGACGCAGCCATTGGCCTCGGTGAAGATCGCCATGTCCATTACATCCGCCACGCAGATTCCGGCCGACCTGCTGGGCCGCCGCGCCGACATCGCCGCCGCGCGCTGGCGCGTCGAAGCCGCCACGCGCGACACGGCCAGTGCCAAGGCGCAGTTCTATCCCAACATCAACCTGGTCGGCTTCGTCGGCCTGTCCAGCATCGGCCTGGGCAAACTCGCCGATGCGGGCAGCCTGCAGTGGGGCGTCGGCCCGGCGCTGCGCCTGCCGATCTTCGACGCCGGCCGGCTGCGCGCCAACCTGCGCGGCAAGACCGCCGACCTCGACGCCGCGGTGGAAAGCTACAACGCCAGTGTGCTCGATGCGGTGCGCGACGTGGCCGACCAACTGGCCTCGTCAAGCTCCATCACGCGCCAGCAGACCGAGCAGCAACAGGCCGAGACCGCGGCCGAAGGCGCCTACGAGATCGCCGTGCAGCGTTACCGCGCCGGCCTCGGCACCTACCTCAACGTGCTCACCGCCGAGACCAATGTGCTGAACCAGCGGCGCCAGCGCGTCGACCTGGTCGCACGTGCGCTGGACACCCAGGTCGCGCTGATCCGCGCACTCGGTGGCGGCTATGTGCCCTCAGAGGCCACGCACACCGCTGCCGCGCACTGAACCGACTTTGCCGACTTTTCGTATTGAAGACCCGAATACTTCCGCTCCAAGGAACCCAACCATGAACGCTCCGCAAACCCCAGCCGCTCCTGCCCCTGTTTCTGCTCCCGCTAACGCCACGCCTGCCGGCAATCCGAAACGCCGCAAGGCCCTGACCGCCATCGCCAGCGCAGTGGTCGTCGCCGGCCTCGGCTGGGCGGTCTACGAATATCTCGTGGCCAGCCACTACGAAGACACCGACAACGCCTACGTCCAGGGCAACGTGATCCAGATCACGCCGCAGGTCGGCGGCACGGTGATGGCCATCATGGCCGACGACACCGACTTCGTGAAGGCCGGTTCGCCGCTGGTCGAACTCGACCCGGCCGACGCCAAGGTCGCACTCGACCAGGCCGAAGCCGCGCTGGCCGGCGCGGTGCGCCAGGTGCGCACGCTGTACGCCAACAACGGCGCGCTGGCCGCGCAGGTCAACCTGCGCAGCGCCGACGTCACCCGCGCACAGACCCAGGTCACCACGGCCCAGAGCGATGTGGCCCGCGCCAATGAAGACGTGAACCGCCGCCAGTCGCTCACCGGCAACGGCGCGGTGTCGAAGGAAGAACTCAACCACGCGCAGACCCAGCTGTCCAACGCCAAGAGCGCACTCGCCGCGGCCCAGGCCAACGTGGTGGCCAGCCAGGCGGCCGTGGCTGCCGCGCGCGAGCAGCTCCTGAGCAACCAGGCGCTCACCGACAACACCAGCGTCGAGCAGCACCCGAGCGTGCTGGCCGCCGCGGCCAAGGTGCGCGAGGCCTATCTGGCCAAGCAGCGCGCCGCGATGCCCGCGCCGGTCGACGGTTATGTGGCCAAGCGCACCGTGCAGCTCGGCCAGCGTGTGGCCGCCGGCACGCCGATGATGTCCATCGTGCCGCTGAACCAGGTCTGGGTCGATGCCAACTTCAAGGAAGTGCAACTGCGCAACATCCGCATCGGCCAGCCGGTCAAGCTCACCGCCGACGTCTACGGCGGCAAGGTCGAATACAAGGGCACCGTGGCCGGCCTGGGCGTGGGCACGGGTGCCGCGTTCTCGCTGCTGCCGGCGCAGAACGCCACCGGCAACTGGATCAAGGTGGTGCAGCGTGTGCCGGTGCGCGTCGCCCTCGACCCCGAGCAACTGCGCGCCAGCCCGCTGCGCATCGGCCTGTCGATGAATGCCACGGTGGACATCTCCAAAAAGGACGGCAAGACCCTGGCCGACGCGCCGCGCGCGGCCGCACTCAACACGACCCAGGTCTATGCCCAGGCCGATGCCGGCGCCGACGCCGAAGTGCGCCGCGTGATCGCCGCCAACGTGAGCCGCGCCGTGGCCCGCAACGCGGTGCCCGGGGTGCCCGCCGTGCCGAACGCGGCCGGTGGCAAGCCCGCGCCGCTGGCGCTGCCCGAGGACGCCAACATGGCGCTGCATCCGAGCGCTGCCGTGGCGGTTCAGTAAGGCCAGCTGGAGGTCAACTTCCATGTCCACTCCCGCCAACGCCTTGCCCCATCCGCCGCTGGAAGGGGCTGCCCGCATCTGGGGCACGGTCGCGCTGTCGGCGGCCACGTTCATGAACGTGCTCGACACCTCGATCGCCAACGTGTCGCTGCCGGCCATCGCCGGCGACCTCGGCGTGAGCCCCAACCAGGGCACCTGGGTCATCACCAGTTTCGCCGTGGCCAACGCCATTGCCGTGCCGCTCACCGGCTGGCTGTCGCAGCGCTTCGGCCAGGTGCGGCTGTTCACCGCCAGTGTGATCCTGTTCGTCATCGCTTCGTGGATGTGCGGCCTCGCGCCCAACATGAGCACGCTGATCGCGTTCCGGATCCTGCAGGGCTTTGTGGCCGGGCCGATGATCCCGCTGTCGCAGTCGCTGCTGCTCTCCAGCTACCCCAAGGTGCTGGCCGGCACGGCCATGGCCATGTGGGCCATGACCACGCTGGTGGCGCCGGTGATGGGGCCGCTGCTCGGTGGCTGGATCACCGACAACATGTCCTGGCCCTGGATCTTCTACATCAACATCCCGGTCGGCCTGTTGTCCGCGTCGGCGGCCTGGATGCTGTACCGCAAGCGTGAAACCCCGACCAAGCAGTTGCCGATCGACAGCGTGGGCCTGACCCTGCTGGTGATCTGGGTCGGCGCGCTGCAGATCATGCTCGACAAGGGCAAGGAGCTCGACTGGTTCCATTCCGCCGAAGTCATCACCCTGGGCGTGGTGGCGCTGGTGGGCTTCGCCTTCTTCGTGGCCTGGGAGCTGACCGAAAAACATCCGGTGGTCGACCTCACGCTGTTCCTGCGGCGCAATTTCTGGGCCGGCACGGTGGCCATTTCGGTGGGCTACGGCCTGTTCTTCGGCAACGTGGTGCTGCTGCCGCTGTGGCTGCAGCAGTACATGGGCTATACCTCGACCCAGGCCGGCTTCGTGCTCGCGCCGGTCGGGCTGATGGCCATCCTGCTCTCGCCCTGGGTGGGCAAGAACGTGAGCAAGATCGACCCGCGCCGCTTCGCCACCTTTGCCTTCCTGGTGTTCGCGCTGGTGTTGTGGATGCGCTCGCGCTTCAACACCTCGGCCGACGAGGCCACCATCATGGTGCCGACCATCATCCAGGGTGTGGCCATGGCCTTCTTCTTCATTCCGCTGCTGACCATCACCCTGTCCGGCCTCACGCCGGACCGTATCCCGGCGGCCTCGGGCCTGTCGAACTTCGTGCGGATCACGGCCGGGGCCTTCGGCACCTCGATTGCCACCACCGTGTGGGAAAACCGCGCGGCGCTGCACCATGCCCAGCTGTCCGAATCGGTCAACGTCGGCAGCCAGGCCGCGAATAGTGCCTTGTCCGGTCTGGCGGCGGTTGGCATGACCCCGGACCAGGCCCTGGCCCAGGTCAACCGCCTGCTCGACCAGCAGTCCTTCATGCTGGCCGCGAACGACGTGTTTTATGCCTCGGCGTTGCTGTTCCTGCTGCTGGTGCCGCTGGTGTGGATGGCGCGGCCGCAAAAGGGCGGGGCCGGGGGGGATGCGGCCGCGGGCGCGCACTAACCGAGATCATGGCCAGTGCAGGCTGGCAACACCGCCGAGCCCGAGCCATGAATGAAGCCCGGAGTCGTTCAAAACGGCTCCGGGCTTTTTTGTTGCGCAGGCGGCGGTACAGATTGGTGCGCTGTTTCGGTGCAGCCCCACCATTGCACGGTGGCACGGCTCTTGCAATAATAAATCATATTATGGCACCATGTTCCATTTTTTGGAACTTATTCATGGCATCACTCGAAAGCGCCGGCGTCATCCTCCGGCTGATCAACACGCTGAAGCGCCAGGTCACGGTGACCGACCTCGTCAATCACCTGGCCATGCCCAAGAGTTCGGCGTCGCGCCTGCTGCGGCAGATGGTCGATGAGGGTTTCCTGGAGCGTGATCCGCTGACGCGTGCCTTCGGGCCGGCGCTGATGATTCTGGAGCTGTCGCGCCTGGTGCGTTCGACCACGCAGTTGTTTCCGCTGCTGCAAAAGGCGCTGCAGGGCCTGTGTCTGCGCAGCGGCCATACCGGCTACATCTCGGTACTCGACGGCACCGAGGTGCTGGTGTTGTTCGTGCAGTCCGGCACCCACCCGCTGCAGCTCATGACCTATCCCGGCCACCGTTCGCCGGCCTGGGCCACTTCCACCGGCCGTGCCCTCTTGGCGCTGGAGAGCGACGAGGCGGTGCGCCAGCGCTTCAGCACCGCCTTGCCCATGGTCTCGGCCAATGCGCCGGCCGACGTGGACGCGCTGCTCGCCCGCCTGGCCGAGGTGCGCGTGCAGCGTTATGCCCATGCGCTCAACGAAGCCATCTCCGGTGTCGGCTCGGTGAGCTGTGCGGTGAGCGACCCGGCCACGCGCGAGCGGCTCGCGTTCTGTCTTTCGTTTCCCAGCGCCGACACCGATGCCGCCAGCATCCAGGCACTGGCGCTGGATCTCATGACCGAGGCCTCGGGCATCGGTCGCCTCGTGGGCGACCCGTCATGGGCTCGTTAGCGGCCTTCCAGATTCACTCCAACCACCGGTAAGAGGTCTTCCATGTCCATGTCGTCCCGTCCCAGCGCTCCGTTCGGCACCGCCAGCCCCGCGGCGCGTCTTGCACCGCAGTTCCATCCACAGGCGCTGTCCGGCGCCAACCTGGTGCTGCTGGCCTTGCTCAGCGTCTTCGGGGCGGTGATCGGCATCCAGCTGCTGGTGACGCTTGGCGTGACACCCAACACCTCGATCATCGGTGCGTTGGTGGCGATGATCCTGGCGCGCATCCCGCTGCAGATGATGAGCGGCTACCGCTCCGTGCATTTCCAGAACCTGGCGCAGAGCGCGATCTCCTCGGCCACCTTCGGCGCGGCCAACAGCCTGTTGCTGCCGATCGCGATCCCCTTCCTCATGGGCCGCCCGGACCTGGTGCTGCCGATGTTCATCGGCGTCTCGCTGGCCATGCTGCTTGACGGCTACATGCTGTACCGCATGTTCAACACCAGGATCTTCCCGGCCTCGGGCGCCTGGCCTCCGGGCGTGGCCGCGGCCGAAGCCATCAAGGCCGGCGACAAGGGCGGCAAGCAGGCGGCGCTGCTCGGCGCGGGCATGCTGGTGGGCGCGGTGGGGTCGTGGTTCAAGATCCCGATGTCGGCTTTCGGCACGGCCTTCATCGGCAACATCTGGGCGCTGAGCATGTTCGGTGTGGGCCTCTTGCTGCGCGGTTACGCGCAGCCGCTGTTCGGCTACGACATCAACAAGGCCTACATCCCGCACGGCATGATGATCGGCGCCGGCCTGGTGGCCCTGGTGCAGGTCGGCATGGTGCTGATGAAGAAGTCGGGCCAGGCCGAAGCCGAAGCCACCGAAGAAAGCCGCGCCGGCCGCAGCGTCGGCACCACCCTGCGCATGGGCGGGGCGGGCTACATCCTGCTCGCCGCCGGTGTGTCGCTGCTCGGCGGCCTGTACGCCGAGATGTCGACCGGCATGCTGATCGCCTTCATTTTTTATGCCGCGTTCGCCGCCTTCGTGCACGAGATGATCGTCGGCATCGCCGCCATGCATTCGGGCTGGTTCCCGGCCTTCGCCGTGGCGTTGATCACCTTGCTGCTGGGCCTGCTGCTGGGCTTTCCGGTCACGGCGCTGGCGGTGTTGTGCGGCTTCTCAGTCGCCACCGGCCCGGCCTTCGCCGACATGGGCTACGACCTCAAGGCCGGCTTCATCTTGCGCGGCCACGGCGCCGATCCGGCCTTCGAGCTTGAAGGCCGCAAGCAGCAGCTGATCGCCGCGATGCTGGCCTTCGTCATCGCCATTCCGGTGGTCTACATCGCCCACGGCATCTATTTCGCCCAGGGCCTGGTGCCGCCGGTGGCCAAGGTCTATGTGGCCACCATCAACGCTGGCGCGGTGCCCGGCATCGCGCAGCAGTTGCTCATCTGGGCCATTCCCGGTGCGTTGATCCAGTTCATTGGCGGGCCGAAGCGCCAGCTCGGCGTGCTGCTGGCCACCGGCCTGTTGATCGCCAACCCGATGGCCGGCTGGGCCGTGGCAGTGGGCATTGCGTTGCGCGTGCTGCTCGAAAAGTTCGGCGGTGAAAAGGCCCGTGGCTACATGGAGGTGTTCGCCGGCGGCGTGATCGCGGGCGACGCGCTGTTCAGCTTCTTCAATGCCACTCTCAGCACCAAGTTCGGCAAGAAATAAATCTCTCTGGCCGGGCCGGTGCGGCCCGGCCTTTCACACCTAAAAAGGACAAACACCCATGAGCCTTGCTCAGACATTGCAGGTTTTCGAAGCCTTCGACACGGCGCATGCCAGCGGCCAGACGGTCGTGCGCCTGCTCGCCGCCTACGACAAGGTGAAAGTCACCGTCACCACCATCCGTGGCAAAAAGGGCGCGACCGATTTCGTGCGCATCGTGATCCCCGGCAGTGCTGGCAAACTGGTGGGTGGCAGTGCGCCCACGCTGGGCATCGTCGGCCGACTGGGCGGTATCGGCGCACGGCCCACGCGCATCGGCCTGGTGTCGGACGCCGACGGCGCGGTGGCGGCGGTGGCCTCGGCACTCAAGCTGGCCCACATGCAGACGCAGGGCGATAGCTTGCCTGGCGACGTGGTCGTGGCCACCCACATCTGCCCCGACGCACCCACGCGGCCCCACGAACCGGTGGACTTCATGGATTCGCCGGTGGCCACCGAAGACATGAACGAGCAGGAAGTCAGCGCCGAGATGGACGCGGTGCTGTCCATCGACACCACCAAGGGCAACCGCATCATCAACCACAAGGGCTACGCGATTTCGCCCACGGTGAAGCAGGGCTACATCCTGCGGGTGTCGGACGACCTGCTGCGCATCATGGAGATGAGCTCGGGTCAGCCGGCGGTGACTTTCCCGATCACCACGCAAGACATCACGCCTTATGGCAACGGTGTCTACCACCTGAACAGCATCCTGCAGCCATCGATCGCCACCACGGCGCCGGTGGTCGGTGTGGCGATCACCACCGAGAGCGTGGTGCCGGGCTGCGGCACCGGAGCGAGCCACGAGACCGACATCGCGCTGGCCGCCAAGTTCGCGGTCGAGGTGGCCAAGGAATTCACACGCGGCACCTGCAGCTTCTTCGACGCCGATGAATACGCGCTGCTGCAAAAGCTGTATGGCTCGCTCGCCCACCTGCAGCGCCGCCAGCCAGCTTGAGACGGAACATCACCATGACCCGCATCACCAGCCGTGTCACCACGCTCGGCACGCTGACCATCGGCCAGGCGCCGCGGCCCGACATCACGCCGATCCTGGCCCGGCATCTGTCGCCCTATACGCCGTGCATCCACGCCGGACTGCTCGACGGCCTGGCACGCGCCGACATCGAGCGGCTCTATACGCCCGAGCCTGGCCAGGCCACGCTGATCACGCGGCTGCTGGACGGAAGCGCGGTGGTGGTGAGCAAGCCCAAGGTGTTGGCGCTGATGAACCGCAAGATCGCGGCGCTGCGGGCGCAGGGCTGCGGCTTCATCCTGCTGCTGTGCACCGGCGCCTTCGACGGCCTGGTGTGTGACGGCGCCTGGCTGATCGAGCCCGACCTCATCGTGTCGCCCAGCGTGGCGGCCATCGCCGGTGGCCGGCAGGTCGGCATCGTGGTGCCGCTGCAAGCGCAGGTGGCCTCGGAAGCGCACAAGTGGCGTGCGCTGGCGCGTGCACCGGTCTGCGCCGTGGCCTCGCCCTATGCCGACGACACCGCAACGCTCGCAGAGGCCGCGCGCGACCTGAAAGAGCAGGGCGCCGAACTGCTGGTGATGGACTGCATGGGTTTCGTCGAGACCCACCGCGAAGTCGCGGCGCAGGCTTCGGGCCTGCCGGTGATTTTGTCGAACGCGCTGATCGCGCGCCTGACGGCGGAATTATTGTCTTGAGGGATCGTCTTATGCTTGTGCCTTTGAAGCCGAGAGAAAAGCCATGAATCTTTTGTTGCTGAGCAACTCCCGCAGCGCCGACGGCGGCTACCTGACGCATGCCCTGGATGCCATCGCCGAAATTGCCGGGCCGCGCAAGCGTGCCGCCTTCATTCCCTATGCGGGTGTCACCATCGGCTGGGACGACTACACCCAGCGCGTGGTCGAGGTGTTCGCCCCGCTGGGTATCGCCGTGGACTCCGTGCACCAGGCCAGCGACCCGCGCGCGCTGGTGCAGAAGGCCGAGATCATCGTGGTCGGCGGCGGCAACACCTTCAACCTGCTCAAGTGCTGCCGCGACGCCGGCCTGCTGCCGCTGATCGCCGCGCAAGTGAAGGCCGGCGCGGCCTACATCGGCTGGAGTGCCGGCGCCAATCTGGCCGGCCCCACGATCTGCACCACCAACGACATGCCGATCGTCGACCCGGGCGGCTTCGACGCGCTGGGCCTGGTGCCGTTCCAGCTGAACCCGCACTACACCAACGCGTTGCCCGCGGGCCACCAGGGCGAAACCCGCGACCAGCGGCTGGCCGAGTACCTGGTGGCGAACCCCGCGTCGCGGGTGGTCGGCCTGCCCGAAGGCGACTGGCTGCGCGTGAGCGAGAGCGATGTGCGTTTGCATGGCCCCTGGCCCGCGAAGCTGTTCGCTGCCGACCAGCCGATTCGCTCCATCGACGCACCGGCTCTTCTCGATTTTTGACTTTGAGTTGGCGTCCACCGCACGCGTGCACAGCGATGGTGCGAATGTGTGGCGTGGCGCCGCGTGGCGTATGCGTCGTGTGAGTGATGCGGGTTCGGCCCGCCTGTGCTATGTTTACCCTGTGTTTGTAGCTTCAACGACATTGCTAGGCGTTTGTCCTAGTGTTTTGCCGCAAACGGCAACCGTACGATCCGTTGAGACTGTCGACCCCGCTTGTTCGCCTGTGCATTGCAGAGAAAACAGCAGGTCAAAACCAACATCAGGGAAACACACGGCACGATGGCGGACATCATTCTCGAAACACGCGAACTCACCAAGGAGTTCAAGGGCTTCACCGCCGTCAGCAAGGTCAACTTGTCGGTGCGGCGTGGTTCGATCCACGCACTGATCGGCCCGAACGGCGCGGGCAAGACCACCTGCTTCAACCTGCTCACCAAATTTCTCGAGCCGACCACCGGCGAGATTCTTTTCAACGGCATCGACATCACGCGCGAGCGGCCGGCGCAGATCGCGCGGCGCGGCGTGATCCGCTCGTTCCAGATCTCGGCGGTGTTTCCGCACCTCACCTTGCTGGAGAACGTGCGCCTGGGCCTGCAGCGCCAGCTCGGCACCTCGTTTCATTTCTGGAAGAGCGAAAAATCGCTGCAGCAGCTCGACGGCCGCGCGCGCCAATTGCTGGCCGAAGTCGGCCTTGAAGACCTGGCCGACGAAACCACGGTGAACCTGCCCTATGGCCGCAAGCGTGCGCTGGAGATTGCCACCACGCTGGCCATGGAGCCCGAGCTCATGCTGCTCGACGAGCCCACGCAGGGCATGGGCCATGAAGACGTGGACCGCGTGGCCCAGCTCATCAAGAAGGTGTCGCAGGGCCGCACCATCCTGATGGTCGAACACAATATGGGCGTGGTCTCCACCATCGCCGACACCATCACCGTGCTGCAGCGTGGCGCGGTGCTGGCCGAAGGGCCGTATGCCGAGGTTTCACGCAACCCGCAGGTGATGGAGGCCTACATGGGCACCACCTCGGGTCAATTGCAAGGGGCGCATTGATGACCCCCACGCTCCTCACTTCGTGTAGTTCGCTGCCCCCCGAGGGGGCGCGTGCCTCCCTTGGGGCGGCCCGGCGGGAGGCACATTGATGACAGCCGCTCTGGAAATCAAGGGGCTTCAGGCCTGGTACGGCGAGTCGCATGTGCTGCACGGTGTCGACCTGGTCGTGCAGCCTGGCGAAGTGGTCACGCTGCTCGGGCGCAACGGCGCCGGCCGCACCACCACCATGCGCGCGGTGATGGGACTCACCGGCAAACGCACCGGGTCGGTGAAGATCAACGGCACCGAGACCATGGGCAAGCCGACACACCGCATCGCTCACCTCGGCGTGGGTTATTGCCCCGAGGAGCGCGGCATCTTCGCCAGTCTGTCGTGTGAAGAAAACCTGCTGCTACCGCCGCGCCTGCAAGGCAGTACCGGCGGCATGTCGGTCGACGAGATCTACGCCATGTTTCCCAACCTGGCCGAGCGGCGCAACAGCCAGGGCACGCGGCTCTCGGGTGGCGAGCAGCAGATGCTGGCGGTGGGGCGCATCCTGCGCACCGGCGCCAGGCTGTTGCTGCTCGACGAGATTTCCGAAGGCCTTGCACCGGTCATCGTGCAGGCGCTGGCCCGCATGATCACCACGCTGCGGCAGAAGGGCTACACCGTGGTGATGGTGGAGCAGAACTTCCATTTCGCCGCACCCCTGGCCGACCGTTTCTACGTGATGGAGCACGGCCGCATCGCCCTGCAATTTGGCGCGGCCGAACTGCAGCAGAAGATGCCGGTGCTCAACGAATTGCTTGGTGTCTGAGACATTGTTTTTTCGATCAACCTGTTCAACAACCCAGAGACAAATGAGGCAATCATGAAATACAAACTGAGCGTTCTGACCGGCGTGCTGGCCGTCATTGGCCTGGCCACCAGCGTGGCCCATGCACAGGAAAAGGTGAAGATCGGTTTTGTCACCGACATGTCCAGCCTCTATGCGGACGTGGAGGGCAAGAACGGCGCGATGGCGATCCAGATGGCCATCGACGACTTTGGCGGCAAGCTGCTGGGCCAGCCCATCGAACTGCTCAGCGCGGACCACCAGAACAAGCCCGACATCGCGGCCTCCAAGGCGCGCGAGTGGGTCGACACCCAGGGCGTGACCATGCTGTTCGGCGGCACCAATTCGGGCACCGCGCTGGCCATCGCCAAGGTGGCGCAAGAGAAGAAACGGGTCTATTTCAACAACGGCGCGGCCTCCTCGGCCTTGACCAACGAGCAATGCACGCCCTATACCGTGCACTATGCCTATGACACCGTGGCGCTGGCCAAGGGCACCGGCTCGGCCATCGTGGACGCGGGGGGCAAGAGCTGGTTCTTCCTGACAGCCGACTACGCCTTCGGCCACGCGCTCGAGGCCGACACCACCACCGTGGTCAAGGCCAAGGGCGGCACGGTGGTGGGCGGCGTGCGGGCGCCGCTCAACGCCTCTGACTTCTCTTCGTTCCTGCTGCAGGCGCAGAACTCCAAGGCGCAGATCCTGGGCCTGGCCAACGCCGGCGGCGACACCATCAACTCCATCAAGGCCGCCAAGGAGTTCGGCATCGGCAAGACCATGAAGCTGGCCGGGCTGCTGATCTTCATCAGCGACGTGCACAGCCTGGGTCTGAAGAACACCGAAGGCCTGCAGTTCACCACCAGCTGGTACTGGGACCTGAACGACGCGACGCGCAAGTTCGCGGCCCGTTATTTCGAAAAGGCCAAACGCATGCCTGGTGAAATCCAGGCCGCCGACTACTCGGCCACGATGACCTACCTCAAGGCCGTCGAAGCCGCCAAGTCAACCGATTCGGACAAGGTCATGGAGCAGTTGAAGAAGATGAAGATCGACGACTTCTTCGGCAAGGGCCAGATCCGCCCGGACGGCCGCTACGTGCATGACATGTACCTGATGGAGGTGAAGAAGCCTGCCGATTCCGTCAAGCCCTGGGACTACTACAAGCTCGTCGCCAAGCTGCCGGGCGAGCAGGTCTTCACCACCAAGGCCGAAAGCAAATGCGCCCTGTGGAAATGAAGAGGCGCACCCCCAGGTTGCTCACTTTGTGTAGCGCCCACCCCCCGCTTCGACAGGCTCAGGACAGGCTTGCGGGGGGCGATGCTGGCGGCCCGGCGAAGCCGGTTCCGCTGCATCCTGGAAAGGTCGAAGCTGTTCCTGCCACAGGCCGCCTCATCTGACTCGGCTCTAACATGACGATTTCCCTCCCAGGCCTGTTGAGCCAGCTCCTGCTGGGGCTGGTGAACGGCTCTTTCTACGCCATCCTCAGCCTGGGGCTGGCGGTGATCTTCGGGCTGCTCAACGTCATCAACTTCGCGCATGGCGCGCTGTTCATGGTCGGGGCCATCCTGAGCTGGATGGCGATGAATTATTTCGGCATCGGCTACTGGGTGATGCTGCTGGCCGCGCCACTGCTGGTCGGACTGTTCGGCGTGCTCATCGAGCGGTTGCTGCTGCGCTGGATCTACAAGCTCGACCATCTCTACGGCCTGTTGCTGACGCTGGGCCTGACCCTGCTGATCGAAGGCGCGTTCCGCTCGGTGTACGGCGTCTCCGGCCTGTCGTACGACACGCCCGACCTGCTCGACGGCGCGACCAACCTCGGCTTCATGGTGCTGCCCAACTACCGCGCCTGGGTGGTGCTGGCCTCGCTGGTCGTGTGTTTCGCCACCTGGTTCGTGATCGAAAAGACCAAGCTCGGCGCCTACCTGCGCGCCGGTACCGAAAACCCGCGGCTGGTCGAGGCCTTCGGCATCAATGTGCCGCTGATGGTCACGCTCACGTATGCCTTCGGCGCGGCACTGGCGGCTTTTGCCGGTGTGCTGGCCGCGCCGGTGATCCAGGTCTCGCCACTGATGGGGCAGAACCTCATCATCGTGGTCTTCGCCGTGGTGGTGATCGGTGGCATGGGCTCGATCATGGGCTCCATCCTCACCGGCCTCGGCCTGGGCGTCATCGAAGGATTCACCAAGGTGTTCTATCCCGAAGCTTCGTCGACCGTGGTGTTCTTCATCATGGTCATCGTGCTGCTGATCCGTCCCGCCGGCCTGTTCGGCAAAGAAAGATAGGGCGGCCATGAAAAATCACCCCCACGTTCGCTCACTGCGTGTAGCTCTCTGCCCCCCGAGGGGGCGCTTCATACCTTGGGGCGGCCCTGCAGTATGAACAAGAAAACCATTGGCTACCTGCTGCTGTTGCTGGCCTTGATCGTCGCACCTTTCGTCGGGGCGTATCCGGTGTTCGTGATGAAGCTGTTGTGCTTCGCGCTGTTCGCCTCGGCCTTCAACCTGTTGCTGGGTTACACCGGCCTGCTCTCGTTCGGCCATGCGGCTTTCCTCGGCGGCTCGGCCTATGTGGCCGGTTATGCGATGAAGGTCTGGGGCTTCACACCCGAGATCGGCCTGGTGCTGGGCACCTTGTCCGGCGCCTTCCTCGGCTGGGTCTTCGGCGTGCTGGCGATCCGCCGGCAGGGCATCTACTTCGCGATGATCACGCTGGCCCTGGCGCAGATGATGTTCTTCGTGGCGCTGCAGGCCAAGTTCACCGGCGGCGAGGACGGCCTGCAGGGCGTGCCGCGCGGCAAGCTGTTCGGCCTGCTCGACCTGCAAAACGACCTGGTGATGTACTACGTCACCCTGGCGGTGGTGGTGCTGGCCTTCCTGCTCATCGTGCGCACCATCCATTCGCCTTTTGGCCAGGTGCTCAAGGGCATCAAGGAAAACGAGCCGCGTGCGATCTCGCTGGGCTATGACACCAATCGTTTCAAGCTGCTGGCCTTCGTGCTGTCGGCCGCGCTGGCCGGCCTGGCCGGTTCGCTCAAGACCCTGGTGCTGGGCTTTGCCACGCTGAGCGACGTGCACTGGACTGCCTCGGGCCAGGTGATCCTGATGACGCTGGTGGGCGGGCTCGGCACCCTGTCGGGGCCGCTGCTCGGCTCTGCGGTGGTGGTGCTGCTGGAGAACAAGATCGGCGAGATGGGCCATGCGATCGCGGGTTTGAGCGGGATCGAGTGGTTCAACACGCTGGGGGAATCGGTGACCATGGTCACAGGGCTGATTTTCGTGATTTGTGTGTTGGCGTTTCGGCGGGGGATCATGGGGGAGATCATTGCCTTTGGGGAGCGGTTGCGGGGCAAGGGGTAGGGGGTGTTTATTGGGGCTGTCGGCCGGGTCTCGCCCGCCGGTGCGACGACCGGCCGACAGCGCCAATTAACCCCCTCATCCTTTCAGGGCTGGTCAACCGTCACTTGAAAGGCCGTGAGGCTGGGAATGGACTGCACAGACAGACCAGTGCCAGGCAGACCCATGCTGGTTCTTTCGCGGATATTGACCGTGCCCGATACGGTGGAAGCAACGCCGCTGGCAGCCGCACGGAAGTTGTAGCCATTGCGTGGGTTGTTGATCAGGATCGTCTCGCTGTAGTCGGCCGCACCGGTGGATGTGTTCTGGGTGCGGGTGTAGCTGCTGGCGGAGCTGTCCACGCTGGTGATGGTGGTGGTGTAGCTGACGGCCAGGGTGTTGGCGACCAGCACGTTGCTGGTGCGTACGCTCCAGCTGCTGTTGTTGACCGTGCCCACGGTGGGCAGGCTCAGCGTGCGTTGCTTGGTGAAGAAGGTCATGCTGCCATCACCATCGACGACGACGATGATCAGACTGCCATTGCCCGCACGGTACGCAAATGCACGCGAGGTGGTGTTGTCGGTGGTATCGACAAGATCGAAGCCGCCGTCGCTATTGGCCTGGAAGCTCTGGGCATCGGTCACGGCTGTGCAGGTGGACGATGCGACTGCGCCATCGCAACCGGTGACGTCGCTGAGTACGCCGGTGGAGGATACCGTTGCGGTGGCGGACGTGCCCACGTAGCTGGTGCCGGCGTCGTTCATTTCAAAATTCAACGAGCTCCATGTGCCGGCCAGTTCGGAGACCGCAATGGTTTGCTTGGGAATGGCCAGCCCGAGGCGGGACACGCTGCTGCCGTCCAGGTAACGCGTGACGGCGATGCCGGCTTGGGACACCACGACGTTGCTCACACCGTCGGCCGCCAGGTACTGGCAAGTGCCGTTGTCGCTGAACACGTTGGAGCTTCCCACCAGGTTGGTGGCCGCCTTGGTGCTGGCGTTGTAGCTGGCGCTGGCAAACTGGTTCGTGAGGTCACCGCCTTTGGTCGGGGTGATCGCCCAGTAGTCGCCGCTGCGCAGCGCGGAACAGTTGCTGTCCGCTGTTTTGAGCAGTTGTGCCGCCGGCAGGCTGGCGGCATTGGTGTTGGTGGCTGTGGTCGTGCTGGCGACCGGCGAGGCGGCTGCCACGGTGGTGGTCAGCGTGGCCAGCGTGGTGCCGCTGGCGGCGAGCTGGGCTTGCAAGGCGTCGAGCACCACGTCGTAGGCGTTGCCGCTGCTGCTGGACGTGGCAGCCACCAGGGTACCGGTCAGCAGGTTGGACAGGCTGGACACATCCAGGCCTGCATTGCTCAAGGTGGTCAACACCGCGGTCTGGGCGGCACTGATGCTGCTGGCGGTCACGCTGCTGGCGGTGGTCGCGCTGAAGCTGTCGAAGAATGTGGCGGGGTCGGTGCCGGCCAGGCTGGCGACCAGCAACTGGGTCAGGGGCGTGATGTTGGCCACCTGGCTGCTGCTGGCGGTGGTGGTCGGCGTGGTGACGGAATACAGCACCGTGGCGCCGTCGCTGCTGGTGGCTTTCAGCACACAGGGCAGGGTGATGTCGCTCAGGCTCGTGGTGTAGCTCCCGTTGGCCGTGGTGGTGGCCGTGCCCGAGCCGCTGGCGCAACTGATGCTCACGCTTGCATTGGCCATGGCCGCGCCGGTGGCGACCGTGCCGCTGAAGGCCGTGGCGGTAGAGGTTGTCGCAACAGAGGAAGAGCCGCCACCGCCGCAAGCGGTCAGCCCGATCAGCGTTGCGGAGGCGAGGGCCAGACCCAGTCGGGTACGAGAGAAATTCATCAGGATTCCTTTTTATAAGAGTGGCGTCATGCAGCCGCTGCATTCCACTGGTGAGGTAAATGGATGGGAGGCCATCCGAAGGGGAAACAGTCGTGCGACCCGCTGGGTACGCCATCCGTGGGCGGCGGCAGGGGTTTCGTTCTGGATGAAAGATTTGCGCGACATGTAACCAAGTGTGTGGAAGTTTGCGCAATTGCACCATCACCCGAACGGGTGATGCACTGCAAAATATTTGTATTTTTTGGGCCGGCGCAACACTGGCCGGCCCTGAGATGCCCTTGAGACCGGCACCACTGGCTGGCCTTGCTTGAAACGGAGGGCCGGGTCAAGTTCTCTTGGACATTCGCTCAAGAGCAGGCGGCTTGCCTCTGAATTTGTAACAGGTCATCGATGCTGCGTTAACATCCTTGATGAATCCGGCTCCGACCGCGCATGCCTTGGTCAAGCTGCTTAACTTCACTGCACGCGATCCATGGACCCTCATGATTTGATGTCAATTGCCGAGGCGTTTTACGACGGCATATTCGCGCCTGGTGGTTGGACCGATGGGCTTGGCCGTTTGGCCAGGCTGACATCGTCAGATGCGGCGTCGCTGATTCTGCTGAATCGGGACACGAGTTCGGCCATGATTGGAGAGCAGGTTGGTCTGCCAGAGCCGTTGCTGATCGACTACCAGGCTCACTACCACCTACAAGACCCAGGCCTGCCATTTGCAGACACCATCCAAGTGGGAGACTGGTACATGGACGAACGTGATCTGGGCTTGGCGAAAATTCGCCAATCGGCGTTTTATCAAGACTTTCTGAAGCCTTATGCGTTGGATTCCACGATGGCAACCTCCGTCATTCGAGCCCAGGGAGCGGATGGTTTTCTTTCGTTGAGCGCTTGTCCCGCCCGACGCGACATGCCCAGGATTGCAAGTGCTCTAAAGCCGTTGCTGCCGCATCTCGAACGTGCAGTACGTTTGCGGATGCAGTTTTGGGATGTCAGGCAGCAGCTGGAGCTCAGCACTTATGTGTTGGATCAACTGCGGTTTGCCGTGCTCATCCTGACTTTCGACAAGCAGGTCTTGCTGGCCAACCAAATGGGGCAGCAATGGCTCTCCAGGCCGGAAAATTCCTTGGGTGCCAAGTCAGCTCATGCCGAGAAGATGAGTGTATTGTTGAAGACGGCGTGCGGTTTGAATGGCGTACGCAGAGCGGTCAGCATGACGCTGAGAAAACCAGATGGCAATACATTGTTCCTGACCGCGGTGCCTTTGCCCGAGGCTGCCATCCGCAGTTGGCAGCCCGGTCCCCCCAAGGCCCTGTTGTGGATCAATGATCCAGGGCAGGCAAAACCTCCGGCCGGGGCGCTGCTGCAGCATATTTTTGGGTTGACACCAGCGGAGGTGCGCCTGACCCGTTTGTTGCTGCAAGGCTTGACGCTGAAAGAGGCCATGGGCCAGTTGAATCTGTCCTTGGAAACAGGCCGCACACAATTGAAGGCGGTGTTCTTCAAGTTGGGCATCCGTCGTCAGACCGAGCTGCATCGCCTGCTGGGGCGTCTCGATGTGTTGGAGATCGCCAGTTGACCATCCTCGCGTTCTCGCCGCTTCCGCCCTTGCGCAAAGGGCTGAATGACGACGCAACCGAAGGTCTTCAGGCTTGTTTGCCGATTGGCGAGCAATGCCTCACAAGCCAATCAATCGGATGCTCTCGGGCAGTGCGATTTGCGCCAAAAAATAGGCGGGGCTGGACAGCAGCAGCGACACCAGTTCCGACTGGCGTTTGGTGCCGGTCTTGATGAAGATGCTCTTGAGTTGGCTTTTGACGGTGTTGATCGAGGTGCCGCGCTTCTCGGCAACGTCATCCGGCGTTTTGCCGGCACATAGCGCCACGGAGAGTTCGGCTTCGACCTGAGACAAGGCAAACAGGCGGCGTACCAGGTCCATGGTGACGCTGGGTGTCGCTTCGGGATCGAACGCAAACATCAATGCGGCACCTTGCGCCGCACGCGATCTGGCCAATTGCATGGGCGCGATCATCAGCATCAGCATCAGCGGCAGCCTGTCGGTGCGGGGCAGCAGCACGATGCCGTTCAACTCGCTGCCGTCGCCCCGGCTGCTGCGGATGGCCTGTGCGATTTCCCAGCTGAGCTGGCGGTTGGTCGCGCTGTCTCGCGCGATCAGAAAGTTCTGGCCGAGCTGCATTTCGGTAAAGCGCTGCCGCATCTGGATGGCACGCCGCAGGTGCGGCACCAGGCTGCTCAGCTGTTCCATTTCTTCGCCTGTGAAGGGCGGCTGCGCAGGTGAGCGCTGCACATACAGCTCGGTCTGCCAAGGGCCTTCCTGCAGCACGATGGCTCCCGCGGCGTAGGCTACGCCTTGCGGGACGACCCATTCGTTGTAGAAGCGGGTTTCGCTAAAACGATCGGCGTTGGGCACATGCAGATTGCTGGCATAGAAGTTGGCGATGGGGGAGGCCGCGATGTGGTGGGCCCGCATGTCTTCGCAGGCAAAACTGTAAGCGGCTTGGTGGAGTTTGTGGGGCATGGGCAATATCCCCACGAACAGAAAATGAGCGGGGATTACATGCAGCCCTCAGTCCGGCTCGTTCCGCGTGTTTCGTTCACCCCGCAGCACCCTGGCCCCCACCCCCCGTTCCCTCTTCATCGCGACCCCCAAGGCACTTCCCGACCCATACCCCACCCGCAAGGCCGCGCTCTCCAGGCCCGTCCCGCATGTCACGAGCCGCATCGCCTCGCCCAGCCGCCGCGCCCGCAAATAGGCCTGAGGGGTGGCCCCAGTCAGCTCCAGCAACCGGGCATGAAAACGCTGCGGACTCAAATGGAACAAGGCCGCCATGCCGGCTGTCGTCCAGTTCACATGCAGCTCTGCGTCGAGTGCGGCATCCAGCCGGGCCAGGTCGAGCGTGCGGCGCAGCAGGATCTGTGGCGCGGCCAGCAGCACCTGCAGGCCGCGGGCCGCATCACCGGTGGCGGCGTCCATGGCGAGCCTGCGGCAGGCCGCGGTCACGGCGAAACGCCGGAAGCGGTCGGTGGACGTATCGGCGGGAGTATCGATCACCAACATGCGTGCGTCCGGCGGGGCGAGGAAGCCGTGGGCCATGCCGGCCGGGATGATCAGGCCGCTGCTGGTGTCGGCGAACGCGGCGTGGCCTTCGATTTCGAGTTCCATGCGGCCGTCGAGCGCGAACATCAGTTGCGCATGGTCATGCGCGTGGGCCGCATATTCGCCGTTGTAGCGGCGCACGGCGCAACTCGGGCGGATGGGACGGATGAGATCGGGGCCCGCCTGGCTCATGTGCAGATCATGTACAGAGTTGGCGGATGTCTTCGGGAATCGACACGGCGCGGATGCCGTTGCCGTTTTTGCTCGCGCCTTCACCCGGCGGCCGGCGCGCCGCGAAGATGCGCACTTCCTCGCATTCCATCACCCGCATGGCGGCTTCGCCCTGGCCGCGCAGCACGCGATAACGCACCACGAAGCTTTTATGGCGCCATTCGGTCACCTGCACATGGATGTCCAGCAGGTCGCCGAAGCTGGCGCTGTTGACGAAGCGGCATTTGGTGTCGACCAGCGGCGTGCCCAGCACGCCGGTGCGGGCTTCCACCTCATACCAGGGCGGCACGCCGCACTGGGTGAAGAAGTTGTGCAGGGCCGCGTCGATCCAGCGGAAGAAATTGGGAAACCAGACGATGCCGGCCGGGTCGCAGTCGCCGAATTCGACACGCACGGTGTGCAATACGGTGCGGCTGGCGGCACCGTCTTCTCCTGACAGGTCAGGGCGATGCGACGACAAGGACGGGGTGGCAACGGCCATGGGGAAACTCTCCTGGGAACGGGACGGATGGACCGGCCTATTCTAGAAGCGTGGCCTGGAAGCGCGGCGGACCAACCTTCAGGCGACGGCCAGGGCCTCCACCGGCCGCTGCACCGCGCGCAGCACGTTCTCGGCCGTGGCTGGCGCGCTGAGCTGCACGCTGGCGCCGGGGCCGCGGGCGGCGGCGACGGCTTCCTTCAAGGCTTCGAAGACGCTGATGGCCAGCATGAAGGGCGGCTCGCCCACGGCCTTGCTGCCGAAGACGTTGTCCTCGCGGTTGGCCTCGGGCCACAGGGCGACCTTGAAGTGCGCCGGAATGTCGCCGGTGGCCGGGATCTTGTAGGTGCTGGGCGCGTGGGTACTGAGCACGCCCTTATCGTTCCACACCAGTTGCTCGGTGGTCAGCCAGCCCATGCCCTGCACGAAACCGCCTTCGATCTGGCCGATGTCGATGGCCGGGTTGATCGAAGTGCCCACGTCGTGCAGGATGTCCACCGCCAGCACCCGGCTTTCGCCGGTGAGCACGTCGATGGCGACTTCGGTACAGGCCGCGCCGTAGGCGAAGTAGTAGAACGGCCGGCCGGTCAGCGTGGCCTTGTCGTAGTGGATCTTGGGCGTGCGGTAGAAGCCGTCGCTCCACAGCTGGATGCGGTTGGCATAGGCGCGCTGCACCACGTCGGTGAAGTCGCGCGTGGCCACCGGCGAGATTACCTGTCCGCCCTTGAAGCGGACGGCGCCCGCGCCGCAGCCGTCCAGGCCGCAGACGAAGCTGGCCAGGTTGTCGCGCACATGGCGCGCGGCGTATTGGGCGGCGCGGCCGTTGAGGTCGGTGCCGCTCGATGCCGCGGTGGCCGATGCGTTGGGTATCTTGCTGGTGTCGCTGGCGGTGGCCATCACACGTTCGAACGGCACGCCGAGTTCGTCGGCCACGATCTGCGCCACCTTGGTGTTCAGGCCCTGGCCCATCTCGGTGCCGCCGTGGTTCACCTGCACGCTGCCGTCGGTGTAGACGTGGACCAGCGCACCGGCCTGGTTGAACAGCGTGGCGGTGAACGAGATGCCGAACTTCACCGGCGTGATGGCGATGCCACGCTTGATCACCGGGCTCTTGGCATTCCACTGCGCGATGGTCTCGCGCCGCGCCTGGTACTGCGCGGACTGCGCCAGCGTTTCCAGCAGCGGGTGCAGGATGTTGTCTTCCACCGCCATGCCGTAGTGTGTGTGGTTGCGTGCCTCTGGCGCGGTGTCGACCGGCGTCCCTGCGGGTTGCGCGGCGTCATACAGGTTGATGCGCCGCACGGCCAGCGGGTCCAGGCCGAGTTCGCGTGCGATGTCACCAAGGATGGACTCGATGACGATCACCCCCTGCGGCCCGCCGAAGCCGCGGAAGGCGGTGTGGCTTTGCGTGTTGGTCTTGCAGCGGTAGGAGGCGATGTCCACGTCGGCCAGGAAATAGGCGTTGTCGGCGTGGAACACGGCGCGGTCGGCCACCGGGCCGCTCAGGTCGGCGCTGAAGCCACAGTTGACGGCCATCAGCAGCTTCAGTCCGCTGAGCAGGCCGTTGTCGTCGAAGCCCGCGGTGTACCGGTAGGCGAACGGATGGCGCTTGCCGGTGATCATGAAGTCGTCGTCGCGGTCCAACCGCAGCTTGATGGGGCAGCGCAGCTTCTGCGCCGCCACCGCGGCCCATACGGCCAGGTGGCCGGCCTGGGTTTCCTTGCCACCGAAGCCGCCACCCATGCGCCGGCATTCGACCTTGACCGCGTGGTTGTGCAGGCCGAGTGCATGCGACACCCAGTGCTGCACCTCGCCCGGGTGCTGGGTGCTGCTGTAGACCAGCCACTGGTTCTGCTCCTGCGGCAGCACATAGGCCACCTGGCCCTCCAGGTAGAAATGCTCCTGGCCGCCAACCTCCAATTCGCCGCTCAGGGTGTGCGGCGCACGCTGCAGCGCCTGGGCCGCATCGCCGCGCTTCACGAACACCGGCGGCAGCACATAACTCTGTGCGGCCAGCGCCTCGTGCACGCTGAGCACGGCGGGCAGGGCTTCGATGTCGAGCTGCACCTTCCTGGCCGCACGGCGCGCGGCCATCACCGAGTCGGCCACCACCAGGCCGACCACCTGGCCGATGTGCTGCACGGTGTCGATGGCGAAGACCGGCTCGTCGCCGGCGAAGGCGGCCAGCATCTTGTCGCCGGGGATGTCGCGGCTGTAGACGATGTCGCGCACGCCCGGCATGGCGCGCGCCGCCGTATCCATGATGCCGCGCAGGCGGCCATGGGCCACGTTCGACATGACCGGCGCGGCATACAGCGTGCCGCGCACCTCGGGCAGGTCGTCGATGTAATGGGCCGCGCCGGCCACCTGGGCGCGGGCGCTTTCATGAAACTGCGAGGCGCCGGCGGCCTGCGGGGCGGCGATGGCCGCATCAAGGGCGAGTTTGTCGGGAGCGTTCATAGCGCCTCCAGCGAAAGGGATTCGAGATTGACCTGCTGCCAGCCCTGGCTTTCCAGCCAGAAGCGCTGCAGCAGATTGCCCAGCACTTCGCGGCGGTAGTCGCTGGAAGCACGCATGTCGGAGATCGGCTGGAACTCGTTGCGCAGCACCGCCATGGCGGCTTGCACGGTGTTGACGGTCCAGGGCTGGCCGACCAGCGCGGCCTCGGTCTGCACCGCGCGCACCGGGGTGGCCGCCACGCCGCCCGCGCCGATCGAAGCGCTTTGCACCGTGCCGCCGTCGAGCACCAGGCGCAGCGCCAGGCACACCGCCGAGATGTCGTCGTCGAAGCGCTTGGAGATCTTGTACACCTTCATCAGCTCAAGCACTGGCGAAGGCGCTTTCGGTACACGAATGAAAGCCAGCACCTCGTCGGGCGCCATCAGGTTCTTGCGGTAGCCGGTGTAGAGCGCCTCCAGCGGCAGCTCGCGTGTGCCGCGGGTGCTGGCCAGCAGCACGGTGGCCTGCAGCGCGATCAACAGTGGCATCGAGTCGCCAATCGGTGACCCGTTGGCCACGTTGCCACCCAGCGTGCCCGAGTTGCGCACCGGCAGGCCGGCGAAGCGTGCGGCGAAGTGCCTGAGCTGCGGCCGGTCAGCGGTGAGTGCGGCATACGCGTCCTGCAGCGGCACGGCGGCGCCGATCAGCAGGTGGTCGGGCTGGCTGTCGATGCGGCGCAGCTCGGCGGCCTGGGTCAGGTCGAGCACACGCTCGAAGTCCATGTGCATCTTGGTGATCCACAGGCCGACGTCGGTGCAGCCGGCCACGAGCTGCGCCTCGGGGTGGGCGGCGCGGGCCCCGCACAGGGCGGCCAGGCTGGTGGGGGCCAGGTAGCTGGCGTCGAGGGAGGGTGAGGTGGGCGTTTGGGCCAGCGCCTGCAGTTGCCGAAGCAGGGCCGGCTCGTCGATTGTGGCCCTGGGCAGCGTGGCCATGTGCTGGGCCGCATCGAGGATGGGCCGGTAGCCGGTGCAGCGGCAGAGGTTGCCCGACAGCGCTTCCTGGGCCTGGGCCCGGTCGATGGTCTCGCCCTTGGCCACATGGTTCTGGTACATGCCGAACAGGCTCATCACGAAGCCCGGCGTGCAGAAGCCGCACTGCGAGCCGTGGCACTGCACCATGGCTTCCTGCGCGGGGTGCAGTGTGTCGTTGGAGGCAATATCCTCGACAGTCCACAGCGCCATGCCGTCGACCGAATGGGCCAGGCGGATGCAGCTGTTGACCGCGCGGTAGGCGAGCTGGCCGTCTTCCTCGGCCGCCAGCACCACGGTACAGGCGCCGCAGTCGCCTTCGCCGCAGCCTTCCTTGGTGCCGGTGCAATGCAGATCCTCGCGCAGCACCTCTAGAAGTGTGCGGGTGGGTGGTACATTGCCGAGCGTCACGGTTTGGCCGCGGCGGATGAATCGCAGGGTTTGGGTGGTCGTCATGGAAACAGAAATCCTCGTGGCTTCACTCTTGCTTTTCGCTTGTTGTAGGGACGCTTTCCGGCATCGTCTGCTTTTCTGGCCGGAATTACAAAATCTACAGGGTAAGCCCTGGACCCGCGCATTGACATCGGCATCGGCATATGAAGAACATGCTTAGTTCAATATGAGAGACCAAGCTCTTTTCGACAAGATCGACCTCCATCTCATCAGGGTCTTGTTTACCGTGCTTACCGAACGAAGTGTTTCTCGCGCCGCCATCCGCCTGGGCATGACCCAGCCTGCGGTGAGCACGGCACTGAAGCGCTTGCGCGACCTGGCCGACGATCCCCTTTTGGTGCGATCGGGCTCCGGGATGGTGCCTACCGATGCCGGCATGCGCATGCTGGAGCCGAGTGCCAGCATTCTTCGTGCCGCCGAAGTGCTTTTCACCGATGCCCGCGGGTTTACTCCGCGTACCGCCACCAATACCTTCCGCGTGGCCGCCAGCGACTACCTCGATCCCTTGTTCCTGCCGCAGCTGGTGTCCACCGTCAAGACGCTGGCGCCGCTGTGCCAGATCGAGGTCTACCCGCTGTCGGGCGACGCCGACTACCAGGCGCACCTGGCCCAGGGCCGGCTCGACCTGGTGGTGGGCAACTGGGCACGGCCGCCGGGCGAGCTGCACATGGGCCGGCTGTTCGGCGACGAGGTGGTGTGCCTGGTCGGTGCCGACCATCCCGCGGTGCGCCGCGGCTGGGACAAGGCCGCCTGGCTGGTGGCCGAACACATCGCGCCCACGCCCACCCACCCCGGCGCCAAGGGTGTGATCGACGACCACCTCGACACCCTGGGCT
>Ga0307514_10000530_pt1 | contig 74660 bp, 84 predicted proteins | sample 16_EM_MG_FD_203088 | JGI IMG/M metagenome (GOLD analysis project Ga0307514, IMG submission 203088) | Populus trichocarpa ectomycorrhiza microbial communities from riparian zone in the Pacific Northwest, United States - 16_EM | ecosystem: Host-associated > Plants > Roots > Unclassified | place...
CCGACGCCTTCCAGCGCAGGTCGCCCGTAGCGCAGCGAAGGGTCGCAGACAGTAGGGGCGCTTTCTTTTGGTGACTTTTCTTGTGCGCACAAGAAAAGTTACTCGCCCGCCGGTGCGACTACCGGCCGACAGCGCCAATAAACACCCCCCACTCTCAACCCCACCTGAAGAATCGTTCAAAAAATACCGCTTGTGACCCCCGTCCCGCCCGGCTGTAATCCGTGCGTGAACACCTCCAACACAAGCCTCCACGCCCTGGCGGACGCCCGCCCCGACGGCCTGGCCCGGGTCGAAGATCATCGCCTGCTGACAGGCCAGGGCCAATACGTGCATGACGTGTCCCGCCCCGGCATGTTGCATGCCGCCTTCGTGCGCAGCGTGTACCCGAGTGCGAAGCTGCTGGCCGTCGACACCTCGGCCGCCGAGGCGAGTGAAGGCGTCGTCGCGGTGCTCGGCGGTGCGCAACTGGGCGGCCGCACCATGCCGCTACCGAACGCCTTGTTGCCCGGCCTGCAGGCGCCCACTTCCCTGCTGCTGCCGGTGGACCGTGTGGATGCCGTCGGCCAGCCCATCGTGGTGCTGCTGGCCACCAGCCTGGCCGCCGCGCAGCAGGCGGCCGAGCTGGTGCTTGTCGACTACGAGGCCTTGCCGGCCCAGCCCGATCTGGCCGAGGGCGCGGCGCAGGTCGCCGCTGTGCGCCACCATGCCGGCGACCGGGGTGCGGCCGAGGTGCTGGCCGTGCACAGGGTGACGCTGCGTCACCAGCAGCCGCGCGTCGTGTCGATGTCGCTTGAACCGCGCGCGGCCGTGGCGGCCTGGGATGCGGCTGCGGGTGTGTTGACCGCCTGGCTGCCCAGCCAGTCGCCCGCGCGGGCCCGCGACGACGTGGCGCGCACGCTGGGTTTGCCGGCCGGCCAGGTCCGGGTGATCGCGCCCGACGTGGGGGGCTCGTTCGGCGCCAAGGCCTCGGTCTGCCCGGAGGACCTGGTGGTCGCATTCGCGGCGTATCACCTGAAGACCACGGTGAAATGGGTGTCGTCTCGCTCCGACGAATTCACCTCGGCAGCACAGGGGCGCGGCGCATGTTTGCAAGGCGCGTTGTGGCTCGACGCCGCCGGGCGCTTTGTGCATCTTGAAGCGCGGATGCGTTTTCCGCTCGGTGCCTGGCTGCCCTTCAGCGCGGTGGCGCCGATGCGCAACGCGGCGCGCATCCTGCCCGGGCCGTACCAGGTCGACAGCGTTGCCATCGAGGCCACGGCCGCCAAGTCGAACGCGGCGGCGGTCAACATCTACCGTGGCGCGGGCCGGCCCGAAGCCGCCTTGTTGATGGAGCGCCTCGTGGAAAAGGCGGCGCGCCAGGCCGGCATCGATCCGGTCGACCTGCGCCTGCGCAACCTGCTGGCCGCGCAGGCCATGCCTTATGCTACGCCCACCGGCGAATCCTTCGACGCGGGGGACTACCGTGCCGCGCTCGAACGGGCCTGTGCGCGTTTCGGCTACCAGGCCGAACGCGCTGCGCAGGTCCGGCGCCGCGCCGCGGGTGAGGTGCTGGGCATCGGCATCGCCATGTATGTGGAGCCTTGTGGCCAGGGCTGGGAAAGCGCGCGGGTCAGCCTGCATGCCGATGGCCGTGTGGGCGTGGCCAGCGGTTCGGCGGCACAGGGGCAGGGCCATGAGACCAGCTACGCGGCCATCGCCGCCGAAGTGCTGGGTGTGGACGCGGCGGTGGTTTCCGTGGTGCACGGCGACACCGCCACCTGCCCCGACGGCATCGGCGCGCTGGCCAGCCGCAGCATCGCCATCGGCGGCAGCGCCGTGGCCCAGGCCGCGCGCATGGCTCTGCGGCGCCGCAACGCGGGCGAGGCCATGCCCATCGTGGCCGACACCATCTACACCGCACCCGCCGAGGCCTGGAGCTACGGCTGCGTGATCGCCCGCATGGCCATCGATGCCGACACCGGCCAGCCACAGATCGAGCGCCTGGTCTGGGTGGACGACGCGGGCCGCATCGTATCCAGCCAGCTCGCCGAGGGCCAGTTGCTCGGCGGGTTGGCGCAAGGCCTGGGCCAGGCCATGCTGGAGCGCATCGTCTACGACGCCGAGGGCCAGTTGCTCACCGGCTCGCTGATGGACTACGCCGTGCCGCGCGCCGACAACATGCCGCCGATCGAACTCGAAAGCCTGGCCGTGGCCACCGAGGCCAACCTGCTCGGCGCCAAAGGTGTGGGCGAGGCCGGCTGCATCGGTGTGCCGGCCGCTTTGCTGAATGCCGCCGCCGACGCCTTGTCACCATTGGGTGAAAAAGATCTCGACTTTCCGCTCACGGCCGAACGCCTGTGGCGGGCCATGCAAACCACCCTCTGAGAACACAGCACCATCATGAAATACAAAAAATCAGACGCCAAGGACTACGCACGCGAAAACTTCCGCGGTGTGTGGGCCGCCACGGCCACGCCGTTCAACGACGACCTGTCGTTCAACGAAGCCGGCTTCCGGCAGAACCTCAAGCATTGGGCGCAAACCCTCAAGCTCGGCGGCCTGTTCGTCAGCGGCAAGCAGGGCGAGTTCTTCTCGATGTCGGTGGCCGAGCGCAAGCGCACATTCGAGCTGGCCGTGGAAGAGGCCGAGGGGCATTGCGGCATCGTGACCTCGTGCTCCGACACCAACCTCGACCTGGTGCTCGACCTGGCGCGCCATTCGCAGAACATCGGCGCCGACTACATCGTGGTGCACAGCCCGGTGCTGCATTTCCACCATGACGCCGAGGCCACGGTGTACGCGTACTACCGCCACCTCAGCGAACAACTCGACATCGGCATCGCCTTGTGGAACCACCCCGACTGCGGCTACATCATGAGCCCCGAGCTGTGTGCGCGCATCGCCGAGCTGCCGAACATCGTGGCCATCAAGTACAGCGTGGACCGGCCGCTGTACACGCGGCTCACCGAACTGGCCGGCGACAGGATCCTGGTCAGCACCGCGTCGGAAGAAGAGTGGCTGGACAACATCATCGAACTTGGCTGGCGCCTCTACCTGTGTTCCACGCCACCCTTCCTGCTGCAGACGGCCAGGGACCAGCGCATCAACGACTACACCCGCCTGGCCTTCGCGGGCCAACACGCCGAGGCGCGCGCGGTGCGCGACAGCCTGGAGCCGGCGCGCGCCGCGTTCAAGTCGGCCCGTCCTAGCGGTACGCCGCAGGCCTATACCAAGTACTGGATGGCGTTGCTGGGCCAGGTGGGCGGTCCGGTGCGCCGGCCGCTGCTGAACCTGAGCGAGGCCGAGAAGGCGGCAACCCGCGAGGCCTTCGCCCGCAGCGGCCTGGTCACATAGAACATGGCGATTCCGCTCACACTGCAGATCAACGGCCGCAGGGTCGAGGCCTTGGTTGCGCCCGTCACCTTGCTGGTCGACTTCATCCGCGAGAACCTGGGCCTGACCGGCACCCACCAGGGCTGCGACACGGCCCAGTGCGGTGCCTGCACGGTGCTGGTCGATGGCGCGGCGGCGAAGTCCTGCAACCTGCTGGTGGCGCAGGTGAATGGCGGCGCCGTCACCACCATCGAAGGCCTGGCCGCGGCCGATGGGGCGCTGCATCCGATGCAGCAGGCCTTCGGCCGGCACCACGGCCTGCAATGCGGCTACTGCACGCCGGGCATGGTGATGCGCGGTGTGGCCATGGCGGCCGAAGACGTGCCGGCCGAACCCGAGGCGGTGCGCTGCGCGCTCTCGGGCAACCTGTGCCGTTGCACTGGGTACCGTGGCATCGTCGATGCGGTGTGTGAAGGCCTGCAGCGCATGCGCGCCCCGCAGGGAGAGGCGGCATGAACAGCTTCGAATACCGGCGCCCCACGCGCGTGGCCGAGGCTGTGCAATGGTTGCGCGACGACCCTGAAGCCAAACTGCTGGCCGGTGGGCAGAGCCTGCTGGCGGCGATGAAGCTGCGATTCGCCGCGCCAACATTGCTGATCGATTTGCAGGGCCTGCACGAGCTGAACGAGCTGACCGTGTTGCGCGAAGACGGCGAGGCTCTCTGGATCGGCGCCATGTGCTCCCATGCCAAGGTGGCGGCGTCTCCGCTGGTGCGTGAGCGCCTGCCGATGCTGGCTGCGTTGGCGCACGGCATCGGCGACCAGCAGGTGCGCAACCGCGGCACGCTCGGCGGCTCGATCGCCAACGCCGACCCGGCGGCCTGCTGGCCTGCGGGTGTGCTGGCGCTGAACGGCACTGTTTGCACCGACCGGCGCGAGATCCCCGCCGACGACTTCTTCACCGGCCTGTTCGGCACCGCGCTCGAGCCCGACGAACTGGTGTGCGGCGTGCGCTTCCCGGCGCTGGTGCAGGCCCACTACCTCAAGTTCGAGCAGCCGGCCTCGCGCTTCGCCCTGACCGGCGTGGCCGTGGCCCGCCATGCGAGCGGCGTGCGGGTGGCGGTGACCGGGCTCGGCAACGGCATCTGGCGCTGGACAGAGGCCGAACAGGCTTTGGCCAGCCAATTCATAGCCGGCGCGCTGCTAGGCTTGCAGGTCGACCCGGCCCAGGCCTCGGGTGACATTCATGCGTCGGCCGAATACCGCGCGCACCTGGCCGGCGTGCTCACGCGCCGGGCCGTCCAACATCTTGCCAGCCAACATCTTTTCAGCATTCCCCGATGAACTACCAAGGCACACAACTTCTTCCCCATCCTGCCGAGCGCGTGTGGCAGGCGTTGCTCGACCCGCAGGTGCTGAGCGGCTGCATTGCCGGCTGCGAACAGTTCGAACGCGTGGACGACAACCACTACAAGAGCACCGTGAAGATCAGCATCGGTCCGGTGTCTGCACGGTTTTCCAGCACGGTGGCGCTGGCCGACGTGGTGGCGCCGCAGCGTTGCACGCTGCAGTTCGCGGGGCAGGGCGGCGTGGCCGGCTTCGGCAAGGGTGCGGCGCAGGTGCAGCTGTTGCCGCAGGACGGCGGCGCCAGCACCCGGCTCGACTGGTCGGCCGAGGCCCATGTCGGTGGCCGGCTGGCGCAAATCGGCTCGCGCCTGATCGAAGCCACGGTGCGCAAGATGAGCGAGGATTTCTTCCTGCGCTTCGCCGCGCAACTGGCGAAGTTGGCGCAGCATGAAGCCGTGGCCACCATGCCGACGGCAGAAGCGCCGGCCGTGCGTGCCAGGCCGCCGGTCAAGGCCTGGGCCAGGGCGGTTGCCGTGGCGCTGGCGGGTGGCATGGTTTATTGGTTGTGTTTCAAAGGCTGAGTGACATGGTTCAACGTATTGTCTTGATTGGTTATGGCGCCATCGGCCAGGCGGTTCATCAACTGCTGACGTCGCAGGGGGCGGACCAGGTCGAGGTGGTGGCGCTGCTGGTGCACGACCGCGTGCGCGCCGCGGCCGAGGTGCCGGCGGCCGCGCCGCTGCTGGCCACCAGCCTGGCCGAGGCCATGGCGCGCCACCCCGACCTGGTGGTCGAATGCGCCGGGCACCAGGCCGTCGATGCCTATGGCGCGGCCGTGCTGGGCGCCGGTGTGGATCTGCTGGTGACTTCGGTCGGTTCGCTGGCCGAGGCCGGGCGGGAGCAGGCCTTGCGCGCGGCGGCACGGCAGGCCGGGCGCCAGATGATCTTGCCCGCTGGTGCGATCGGGGCCATCGACTGGCTGGCCGCGGCGCGCACCACTGGCCTGCAGCGCGTGTTGTACCGCTCGCGCAAACCGCCACCGGCCTGGGCCGGCAGCGCGGCCGAGGCGGCTTGTGACCTGGGTGCGCTCACGGCCGCCTTCACCTTCTTCGAGGGGTCGGCCCGCGAGGCGGCCTTGCAGTTTCCACGCAATGCCAACGTGGCCGCCACCGTGGCGCTGGCCGGCCTGGGCTTCGAGGCGACCGAGGTCGAAATGGTGGCCGACCCCGCCGCCGAGGGCAATGTGCACGAACTCGAAGTCGCCTCGGCCGGTGGCAGCCTGTCGTTGCGCATCACCGGCCACCCCGATCCGCGCAACCCGCGCACTTCGATGATGACGGCGCACAGCGTGGTGCGCGCCATTCTGAACCGCAGCAATGCGGTGGTCCTATAGCCTGGATAACCTGGAGAGAAGCATGATGAAACCCATCAATTTCCCGCGCTGGATCGACGAACACCGGCACCTGCTCAAGCCGCCGGTGGGCAACCAGCAGATCTGGCGCGACACCGACCTGATCGTCACCGTGGTCGGCGGGCCGAACCAGCGCACCGACTTCCATGACGACCCGTACGAGGAATACTTTCATCAGTTTCGCGGCAGCGCGCACCTGCTGATCGCGGACCGGGGTAAGTACGAACGTGTGGACCTGGTGGAGGGCGATATCTTCCTGTTGCCGCCGCACGTGCGGCATTCGCCGCAGCGCCCCGATCCGGACAGCCTGTGCACCGTGATCGAGCGCACACGTCCCGAAGGCGTGATCGATGCCTTCGAGTGGTACTGCGCGCAATGTGGCGGGCTGGTGCATCGCAGCGAGCTACAGCTGCAAAGCATCGTCGAGGATTTGCCGCGCATCTACAGCCGTTTCTACGAGTCGGCACCAAAGTTGCGTGAGTGCCCGGCATGCGGCAGCGTGCACCCCGGGCGCGACTGGCAGGCCTGGCACGCGGTGCGCGAGACGGCGAAAGCTACGACAGGCGCGACAGGGTGAGGTTGGTAAAAAGCTATTGACAGTAATTTGTTTATGTCTAAACTAATTAGGCCTAAACAATTTTCCATGTTCTTTTTCGCAGTCAAGGAAAGCCAAATGAAATTCAAGTTGAATCGCATGATTGTGGTGCTGGGCCTGGCGGCCTGCAGTTGGTCGGTCCATGCGCAGCAGTCTGTCAAGATCGGGTTTCTGGGTACCTTGTCGGGCCCCGCGGGCGCGCTCGGCCAGGACCAGTACGACGCCTTCATGCTGGGCGTGGAGCACCTGAACGGCAAGTTCGGCGGCGCCACGGTGCAGGTCATCAAGGAAGACGACCAGCTCAAGCCCGACGTCGGTGTGCAGATGGCGCAAAAGCTGATCGAAAAAGACAAGGTGGCGATCATCACCGGCGTGACGTTTTCCAACGTGATGATGGCGGTGCACAAGCCGATCACCGATGCGGGCGTGCTGCTGCTGGGCTCGAACGCCGGCCCCACGCCGCTGACCGGCAAGGGCTGCAGCCCGATGTTCTTCTCGACCTCCTGGAACAACGATTCCCTGCACGAATCCATGGGCCAGTACGCCACCGACTCGGGCTACAAGAAGGTCTACATGATGGCGCCCAACTACCAGGCCGGCAAGGACGCCATCTCCGGCTTCAAGCGCTTCTACAAGGGTGAGGTGGTCGACGAGGTGATGACCCAGGTCAACCAGCCCGACTACTCGGCCGAGATCGCCCAGCTGCAGGCGGCCAAGCCTGATGCGGTGTACGTGTTCTACCCCGGCGGCATGGGCGTGAATTTCGTCAAGCAGTACCAGCAGGCAGGCCTGCTCGGCAAGCTGCCGCTGCTGTCGACCTCCACCGTGGACGGCACCACGCTGCCCGCGCTGAAGGAGATCGCCGTCGGCGTGGTCACCGGTTCGCCCTACAGCCCCGACATCGACAACCCGCAGAACAAGAAGTTCGTCGAGGACTTCAAGAAGAAGTACAACCGTCTGCCTTCGCTGTACGCCGCGCAGAGCTACGACGCGGCCATGCTGCTCAACGCCGCGCTGACCAAGACCGGCGGCAAGGCCGACAACAAGGACACGCTGCGCGCCGCGGTGAAGTCGGCCGAGTTCAAGTCGGTGGCTGGCCCGTTCAAGTTCAACACCAACCAGTTCCCGGTGCGCAACTACTACCGCGTGGACGTGGCCAAGGACGCGAGCGGCCAGGCGGCGTTCGTGAACAAGGGGGTGGTGCTGAAGGACCATGCCGACGCGTACTACAAAGACTGCGCGATGAAGTGAGGCCGCGAGGCCGGGTGCCGCTACGTCCTCGCGGCGCGCGGCACCGTGTTCCGTCCCGGAGAAGTTGACACCGGCTTCTCCATTTTTTTGACTGTCTTCGCCGCGCCCGCGGTCTTCACGCGCCATGAGCCTTTCGCTTTTTACCGTCCAGATGCTCAACGGCCTGCAGCTGGGCGTCCTGCTGTTCATGCTGTCCGCCGGCCTGACGCTGGTCTTCGGCATCATGAACTTCGTCAACCTCGCGCACGGCAGCCTCTACATGATGGGCGCCTACTTCGCCGCGGCGGCCTATGTGCGTTCCGAATCCTTCTGGATCGCCGCGCTGGTGGGCATCGCCGGCAGCGCCGCGCTGGGCTTTGCGATGGAGCGTGTCGTGGCCGCGCGCCTCTATGCACGCGACCACCTCGACCAGGTGCTGGCCACCTTCGGGTTGATCTTGTTCTTCAACGAACTCGCGCGCTGGATCTGGGGTGCCTCGCCGTACTACATGAACGTGCCGCAGGCCTTGTCGGGCACGGTCAGCCTGTTCGGCATTTCGTATTCGGCCTACCGTTTCGCCATCATCGGCGTAGGGCTGCTGGTGGCGCTGGGTTGTTACCTCCTGATCAGCAAGACGCGGGTGGGCATGTTGATCCGCGCCGGTTCGAGCAACCCGACCATCGTGGCGGCGCTGGGCATCAACATCAAGCTGCTGAACGCGGCCATCTTCGCGCTCGGCGCGGCGCTGGCTGGCGTGGCGGGGCTGATGAGCGGGCCCATCCTTTCGGTGCAGCCCGGCATGGGCGAGCCGATCCTGATCACGGCGATGATCGTCATCGTGATCGGCGGCATCGGCTCGGTGCGCGGCGCGTTTTATTCGGCGCTGATCGTCGGCCTGATCGACACCGCCGGGCGCGCTTTCCTGCCGATGCTGTTGCGCGGCATCCTCGACCGCGGCACGGCCCAGGCGGCCGGCCCGGCACTGGCCTCGATGCTGATCTGCATCTTCATGGCGGCCGTGCTGGCCCTGAAGCCGCAAGGCCTGTTCCCAGTGAAAAACCAATGATGCGCAGCCTTTCCTTTTCCAGGTGGTTCGCCACCGTCGTGGTGCTGCTGTTGCTGCTGGTGCCGCTGTACGCCCATCTCGCCGGCGAGCCTTTCGCGTTGACCTTCGTGAGCCGGGTGCTGATCTTTGCGTTGGCCGCGACCAGCCTGAACCTGGTGCTCGGCTACGGTGGCATGGTGAGTTTCGGCCATGCGCTCTACATGGGCCTGGGGGCCTATGCCGTCGGCATCCTGGCCCAGCATGAAATCGGCAGCGGCTGGGTGCAGCTTGGCGCCACCGTGCTGGCCTGCGCGGCGGTGGGGGCGGTGACTGGGCTGATCTCGCTGCGCACCACCGGCATCGCCTTCATCATGATCACGCTGGCCTTCGCGCAGATGTTCTATTACCTGTTCGTGAGCTTGAAGCAATACGGCGGCGACGACGGCCTGTCGATCACCGTGCGCAGCGATTTCGGCTTCTTCAGCCTGGGCTCGCCGATCACGCTGTACTACGTGGCGCTGGCCCTGGTGCTGGCGGCCTTGTTCGGCATGTACCGGCTGGTGGGCGCGCGCTTCGGCATGGTGCTGCGCGGCTGCCGCATCAACGAGCGGCGCATGAAGGCCATGGGCTTCATGACGCTGCGCTACAAGCTCACGGCCTATGTGCTGGCCAGCATCATCAGCGGCGTGGCCGGGCTGCTGTACGCCAATCTCACCGGCTTCGCCTCGCCGGCCTATATGGCCTGGACGGTGTCGGGCGAACTCATCGTGATGGTGGTGCTCGGCGGCATGGGCACGGTGTTCGGCCCGCTGCTCGGTGCGCTGGTGCTGCTGTTCAGCGAGGAAGTGCTGAAGAGCATGACCGATCACTGGCAGATGATCCTCGGCCCGCTGATCGTGCTGGTGGTGCTGACCGCCCGGCGCGGCGTGTACGGTTACCTGCTCGACTGGGACGGCCGCCGTGCGCGCCGGCGGGCCCTGGCGGAGGTGCAGTCATGAGCGCCATCTTGAAAGTCGACAGCCTGGTCAAGCGTTACGGCGGCCTGCTGGCCACCGACCATGTGTCATTGACCCTGGGCCGTGGTGAGCTGCACGCCATCATCGGGCCGAACGGCGCGGGCAAGACCACGCTGATCGGCCAGCTTGGCGGCGAGGCGCGGCCCGACAGCGGGCGCATCGAATTCGACGGGCAGGACGTGACCACGCTGATGCCGGCCCAGCGCGCGCTGCGCGGGCTGGCGCGTTCGTACCAGATCACCTCGGTGTTCCCCGAATTCACCGTGCTGGAAAACGTGGCGCTGGCGATGCAGGCGCATTGCGGCCACAGCTTCGGTTTCTGGAAGCCGATGATGCGGCAGGCCGAACTCACCGGGCCGGCCCTGCGCGCGGTGGAGCAGGCCGGGCTGGCGCACCGCGCTGCTTCACCGGTGGCCGACCTGGCGCATGGCGAGCGGCGCCAGCTCGAACTGGCCATGGTGCTGGTGGCCGAGCCCAAGCTGCTGCTGCTGGACGAGCCCATGGCCGGCATGAGCCACCAGGAGTCCGGCAAGGTGGTGGAGCTGCTGCAGGGGCTGAAAGGGCGCTACGCCATGCTGCTGGTCGAACACGACATGGACGCGGTGTTTGCCCTGGCCGACCGCATTTCGGTGCTGGTCTACGGCCGCATCATCGCCACCGGCAGCCCTGCCGAAATCCGCGCCAACGAAGAGGTGCGCACGGCGTACCTTGGTGATGAGACCTTGCCGATATGAGCGCCGCGCCGGACCGCTCCAAGCAAGCTCGCACCGCAGTGCGAAGCACGAAGGTTTCCCAATGAGTTCTCTGTTGCAAATCGACGATCTGGAAGTTTGTTATGGCGACGCGCAGGCGCTGTTCGGCGCGGCGGTGTCGGTGGCCGAGGGGGAGTTCGTCACCCTGCTCGGCCGCAACGGCATGGGCAAGACGACCACGGTGCGCGCCGCCACCGGCATCATGGGCTCGCGCAAGGGGCGTGTCGAATTCGCCGGGCAGGACGTGTCGCGCTGGCCGTCGTACAAGATCGCGCGGCTCGGCATCGGCCTGGTGCCCGAGCAGCGCCAGGTGTTCCCCAACCTCACCGTCTACGAGAACCTGGTTGCCACCGCGCACAACCGGCTCGACCGCCGCGACCCGTGGACGCTGGCGCGGGTCTACAAGCTGTTTCCCCGTCTGCAGGAGCGCGCCGGCAACCTCGGTGCCAACCTCTCGGGTGGTGAGCAGCAGATGCTGGCCATCGGCCGGGCGCTGATGACCAACCCGCGGCTTTTGATCCTCGACGAAGCCACCGAGGGCCTGGCGCCGCTGGTGCGCGGCGAGATCTGGGACTGCCTGCAGGCGCTGAAGAACACCGGCCTGGCCGTGCTGGTGATCGACAAGAACATCGGCCCGCTGCTGCGCATCGCCGACACCCATTTCATTTTGGAAAAAGGCCGCACGGTATGGAACGGCAGTTCGCCGAGCCTGCTGGCCGCGAAGGATGTGCTGAAGGAGACGCTCGGTGTCTGAGGCCGCATGGACCGGCATGAACGCGGAAGAGCTCGACCGGCAATACAACGCCCGCGCCACGGTGGCCGACGTCGACGTGTTCCTCAAGGCCTACCGCGATGCGTCCACGCCGATGTACACGCAGCTGTCCTGTGTGCGGGATGTCGCCTACGGGCCGAGCCCCGATGAGCGGCTGGACCTGTTCCCCGTGCCCGGCCAAGCCAAGGCGCCCTTGTTTGTGTTCGTGCACGGCGGCTACTGGCGGGCGTTGGCCAAGGAAGACTCGGTCTTCATGGCGCAAAGCTTCACCGCGTGCGGCATTGCCGTGGCTTCGCTCAACTACGGCCTGTCGCCACAGGTGCGGCTGGAAGAGATCGTGGCACAGTGCCGGCGCGGCCTGGCCTGGCTCTACCACCATGGCGGTGCGCATGGCTTGGACGTGGATTGCATCGTGGTGGGCGGCAGCTCGGCGGGCGGCCACCTTGGTGCCATGCTGCTGGCGCCGGGCTGGCAGGCCGAGCACGGCTTGCCGCCGCAGGTGGTGCGGGGCGGGGCGCTGGTCAGCGGCCTGTTCGATCTGGCGCCGGTGCAGCGCACCCGGCCCAACCAGTGGTTGCAGCTGGACGAGGCGCAGGCCCGCGCGCTGAGCCCGGTCCACGCCCTGCCGCCCGCGGGCACGCGGCTGTGTATCGCCGCGGCCGAAGCCGACACCGGTGAATTCAAGCGGCAGTCGACCGGGTACGCCGAGGCCTGCCGAGGCAATGGCTGCATCGTCCAGACGCTGGAGGTGCCCGGCCGCAACCTTTTCGACGTGATCATGGAATGGATGGACCCGGTGGCGGCCCTCACCAAAGCCACCTGGGCCTTGTTCGGCTAGAGCGCCTTTTTCGCCGCGGCCTTGCGTGGGCTTTTGCGTGCGGCGGCAGGTGCTTCGGCGGCGGTCATGCCGTTCTGGAAGTGCGCCAGAAAGGCTTCACAGGGCGCGGACAGCCGGCGCTGCGGCGCGGTCAGGGCCACGATGTTGCGCTCCACCACCGGTGCCGTCATCGGCACGCCCACCACGTCGACGGCCCGTGTGCGGTGCAGCGCGTACGACGGCAGGATGGAAATGCCCAGGCCGGCTTCCACCAGGCCGACCGCGGTGCCGACGTGGGCCACCTCGAAGGCCGGGCGCACGGCCTCATTCACTTCGGCAAAGCCGCGCTCTACCAGTGTGCGCAGGCCGCTGCCGTGCCGCAGCAGCACCAGCGGCTCGCCGGCCAGTTCGTTCCAGCGCACTTCGCGCCGCCGCGCCAGCGGGTGGCTGGCGGCGCAGACCAGCACCAGCCGGTCCTGGTAGAGCGTGGTGGCCACCAGGTCGGGAATGTCGGTGTCGGCCGTGCACACGCCGAAATCGGCCTGGCCGCTGCGCACCGCCTGGGCGATGCCGTCGGGCGGCAGGTCGAAGAGGTTCACCTGAATGCCGGGAAAGCGCAGGCGGAAACTCGCCAATAGAGAGGGCAGCAGTGTGGCGGCCAGCAGCGGCGAGGTGGCGACGGCGAAGCGGCCGCTGCGCCGGTCGGAGAACTGGCGCAGGCCGTCGAAGGCGGCGTCCAGCTTGTCGAACACCTTCTCTATCGACGGCAGCAGTTCGGCGCCGGCGTCCGACAGCGCCATGCGCCGGGTCGTGCGTTCGAAAAGCCGCACCGCCAGTTCGCCCTCGAGGGTACTGATCAGCATGGACAGCGCCGACGAAGTCAGGTGCAGGCGCTGGGCGGCGCGGGTGATGCTGCCGGCTTGCGCGACCGCGACGAAGGCACGCAGCTGGCGCAGGGTCACTCCGGTGAGCTTGGTTCGCGGGTCGTTCATATTGGGATGGTGTTGCTGAATCTATGGCGGCATCTGCGGCATCAGCTACCAAGAATATAGCAAGCGTCTCAGCATGAGCTTGATTCCAGCCTGGCATTTTGTGGTGCCGCAGCCGCGTTGCGGGAAACGCACGGATTTTGGCGGGCAGGGCGGTTGACATCTTTTCTCCACGCGTGCATAATCGTAGGCTTCGCTCCAAAAAGCGATGCTTCTGCCCAATAAGAAGCGCCATGAGTGGTTTGTGGCGTGGACGACGGGCCCAAGACTGATCAGGTGTTTTTGTGCGTTTCAAGCGCGCGAAACAACTGGTGCAAGTTGGGAAAACATTGAAATGATCCAAACTGAATCCCGGTTAGATGTGGCCGACAACACCGGCGCGAAGTCCGTTCTTTGCATCAAGGTGCTGGGCGGTTCCAAGCGTCGTTACGCCAGTGTGGGCGACGTCATCAAAGTCAGCATCAAAGAAGCTGCTCCCCGTGGTCGCGTCAAAAAAGGCGAGATCTACAGCGCAGTGGTGGTGCGCACGGCCAAGGGTATCCGTCGTGCGGATGGCTCGCTGGTCAAATTCGACGGCAACGCAGCAGTGTTGCTCAACGCAAAGCTGGAGCCCATCGGCACCCGCATCTTCGGACCAGTGACGCGCGAACTGCGCACTGAAAAGTTCATGAAGATCGTGTCTCTGGCTCCCGAAGTTCTGTAAGGACGCGACATGAACAAAATTCGCAAAGGCGACGAGGTGATCGTGCTCGCAGGGCGCGACAAGGGCAAGCGTGGCACGGTAGCGCTGCGCAAGGATGATTCCTATCTGTTGATCGATGGCATCAACCTGGTCAAGAAGCACACCAAGCCAAACCCTCTCAAGGGCACGACCGGTGGCATCGTTGAAAAGAACATGCCGATTCACCAGTCCAATGTGGCTATCTTCAATGCGGCAACCGGCAAGGCCGATCGCGTTGGAATCAAATTGTTGGCCGACGGCAAGCGCACCCGCGTCTTCAAGTCCAGCGGCGAAGAAATCAAGGCGGCATGACCATGGCACGTTTGCAACAACACTATCGCGAAAAAATCGCTCCCGATCTGATGGCCAAGTTTGGCTACACGTCGCCGATGCAAGTGCCGCGCCTGACCAAGATCACCCTGAACATGGGTGTGAGCGAAGCCGTTGCCGACAAGAAGGTTATGGACAACGCCGTGGGCGACCTGACCAAGATCGCGGGCCAGAAGCCTGTGGTGACCAAGGCCAAGAAGGCTATCGCCGGTTTCAAGATTCGCGAAGGCCAGGCCATCGGTTGCATGGTGACCCTGCGCGGCGTGCAGATGTATGAATTCCTGGACCGTTTCGTGACCGTGGCCCTGCCCCGCGTCCGTGACTTCCGTGGTATTTCCGGTCGCGCTTTCGACGGCCGTGGCAACTACAACATCGGCGTCAAGGAACAGATCATTTTCCCTGAGATCGAGTACGACAAGGTTGACGCCTTGCGTGGCCTGAATATCAGCATCACGACGACGGCCAAGAACGATGAAGAGTGCAAGGCTCTGCTCGCTGGTTTCCGTTTTCCGTTCAAGAACTGAGGTGACGTGTGGCTAAACAAGCTTTGATTCAACGTGAACTCAAGCGTGACCGCCTGGTCGCCAAGTTCGCAACAAAACACGCGGAACTGAAGGCAGTTTCGAACGACGCCAAGAAGAGCGAAGAAGAACGTGCTGAAGCGCGTCTGGCTTTGCAAAAGCTTCCGCGTAATGCCAACCCTACGCGTCAGCGTAACCGTTGTGCCATTACCGGTCGTCCTCGCGGCACCTTCCGTCAGTTCGGCCTGGCTCGCGCCAAGATCCGCGAACTGGCTTTTGCCGGTGACATCCCCGGTGTGGTCAAGGCCAGCTGGTAAGCAGGGCAGGAGTAATCAAACATGAGTATGAGTGATCCCATCGCCGACCTGCTGACGCGTATTCGTAACGCGCAAATGGTGGCCAAGACGACCGTATCGATCCCTTCCTCGAAGGTGAAGATTGCGATTGCCCAAGTCCTGAAGGACGAAGGTTACATCGACGGTTTCCAAGTGAAGACCGATGCCGGCAAGACCGAGCTCGAAATCACGCTGAAGTACTACGCTGGCCGTCCGGTCATCGAGCGCATCGAGCGTGTGAGCCGCCCTGGCCTGCGCGTCTACAAGGGTCGCGACGCCATTCCTTCGGTCATGAATGGCCTGGGTGTGGCGATCGTCACCACGCCCCAGGGCGTGATGACCGACCGCAAGGCCCGCGCTAACGGCGTTGGCGGCGAAGTCTTGTGCTACGTCGCTTAAGCAGGAGAAATAGCAAATGTCTCGCGTAGGAAAAATGCCCGTGTCCATCCCCGCTGGCGTGGATGTGTCCATCAAGGGCGACCAAATCAATGTCAAAGGCACCGGTGGTGCACTGTCCCTGGTGCAAAACGCACTGGTTACGGTGACCAACGATGCTGGCAAGCTGACCTTCGCCCCGGCGAACGAGTCGCGTGAAGCCAACGCCATGTCCGGCACGATGCGTCAGCTCGTGAACAACATGGTGGTGGGTGTGACCAAGGGCTTCGAGAAGAAGCTGACGCTGATCGGCGTGGGTTACAAGGCGCAAGCCCAGGGTACCAAGCTGAACCTGACCGTGGGCTACTCGCACCCGGTCAACAAGGAAATGCCTGCTGGCATTACCGTGGCGACGCCGGCCCCGACCGAAATCATCATCAAGGGTGCCGACCGCCAACGTGTTGGCCAGGTGGCTGCTGAGATCCGTGCGATTCGTCCTCCCGAGCCTTACAAGGGCAAGGGCATCCGTTATGCGGATGAGAAGATCACGATCAAAGAAACCAAGAAGAAATAAGGAGTCGCAACATGTTGACGAAAAAAGAACAGCGTCTCCGCCGCGCCCGCCAGACCCGCATCCGCATTGCCACGCAAGGCGTTGCACGTCTGACGGTGAACCGCACCAACCTGCATATCTATGCAAGCGTGATCTCCGGCGACGGTGCCAAGGTGTTGGCCAGCGCTTCCACCGCCGAAGTCGCAGTCCGCAAGGAACTCGGCGGCTCGGGCAAGGGTGGCAACACCGCTGCGGCCCAGGCCATCGGCAAACTGATCGCCGAAAAAGCCAAGGCTGCCGGCGTCGAAAAAGTGGCGTTTGATCGCTCAGGTTTTGCGTACCACGGCCGCGTCAAGGCGCTCGCCGATGCTGCCCGCGAAGCTGGCTTGCAGTTCTAAGCAGATTGGAATAAATCATGGCTAAAGTTCAAGGAAAAATGCAGGGTAAGGCTGAAGGGCCTGAAGACGGCCTGCGCGAGAAGATGATCGCGGTCAACCGCGTTACCAAGGTGGTCAAGGGTGGCCGTATTCTTGGTTTCGCCGCGTTGACCGTGGTGGGTGATGGCGACGGCCGCGTCGGCATGGGCAAGGGCAAGTCGAAAGAAGTGCCGGCAGCCGTGCAAAAGGCGATGGAAGAAGCCCGTCGCAACATGGTCAAGGTCACGCTGAAGAACGGCTCTGTGTTCCACAAGGTCGAAGGTCACCATGGCGCAGCCAACGTGATGATGGCACCGGCCCCCAAGGGTACCGGTATCATCGCCGGCGGCCCAATGCGCGCCGTGTTCGAAGTGATGGGCATCACCGACATCGTGGCCAAGAGCCATGGTTCTTCCAATCCCTACAACATGGTTCGCGCCACGTTGGACGCTTTGCGCAATTCCACGACCCCAGCGGATATCGCCGCCAAGCGTGGCAAGAGCGTCGAAGACATCCTCGCTTAAGCAGAGGTTTGAAAATGACAACGCAACAAAAACTCAAAGTGACGCTGGTTCGCAGCCCGATCGGCACCAAGGAATCGCACCGGGCAACCGTGCGTGGCCTGGGCCTGCGCAAGATCCGCAGCGTCAGCGAACTGCAGGACACGCCAGAAGTCCGCGGCATGATCAACAAGATCAGTTATCTGGTCAAAATCCTCGATTAAGGGATGACGATGGAACTCAATGGCATTAAGCCCGCAGAGGGTGCAAAACACGCCAAGCGTCGCGTTGGTCGCGGCATTGGTTCCGGCCTGGGTAAAACCGCCGGTCGTGGTCACAAGGGTCAGAAGTCCCGTTCGGGCGGCTACCACAAGGTTGGTTTCGAAGGCGGTCAAATGCCTTTGCAACGTCGCCTGCCAAAGCGCGGCTTCAAGTCGGCTCTGCTGAAGTTCAACGCCGAAGTGACGCTGGGTGATCTGGAAAAGCTGGGCGCTGCGGAAGTCGACGTGTTGTCGCTGAAGCAAGCCGGTCTGATCGCTGAGATCGCCAAGGTCGTGAAGGTGATCAACACCGGCACGCTGACCAAGGCCATCAAGTTGACCGGCATCGGTGCAACCGCTGGCGCCAAGTCGGCGATCGAAGCCGCCGGCGGCAGCCTGGTGTAATTTTGATTTCGACGAAAGCATTCGGTGGCAACTAGCGCACAAATCGCAAAGACAGGGAAGTTCGGCGACTTGCGTCGTCGGCTGATCTTTTTGCTGCTCGCGTTGGTGGTTTACCGCGTGGGCGCTCACATCCCTGTGCCGGGCATCGACCCGACGCAGCTGCAGCAGCTGTTCAACGGCCAGCAGGGCGGCATATTGAGTTTGTTCAATATGTTCTCCGGCGGTGCGTTGTCGCGCTTCACGGTGTTCGCGCTCGGCATCATGCCGTACATCTCGGCGTCCATCATCATGCAGTTGATGGGCTACGTGGTGCCGACGTTCGAGCAGATGAAGAAGGAAGGCGAAGCGGGGCGTCGCAAGATCACCCAGTACACGCGTTATGGCACGCTGGGTCTGGCCCTGTTCCAGTCGCTGGGCATTGCCGTAGCGCTGGAAAGCTCCGCTGGTCTGGTCTTGTCGCCTGGTTTCGGTTTCCGCATGACGGCGGTGGTCAGCCTGACGGCCGGCACGATGTTCCTGATGTGGCTGGGTGAGCAGATCACCGAACGCGGTCTCGGCAACGGGATCTCGATCCTGATCTTCGCTGGTATCGCGGCAGGCTTGCCTGGTTCGATCGGTGGCTTGCTGGAGTTGGTTCGTACCGGTGCGATGAGCATCATCGCGGCGATCATCATCGTGGTGGTGGTGGCGCTGGTGACCTACTTCGTGGTCTTCGTCGAACGCGGTCAGCGCAAGATTCTGGTGAATTACGCCAGACGGCAGGTCGGCAACAAGGTGTATGGGGGCCAGTCTTCCCATCTGCCGTTGAAGTTGAACATGGCCGGTGTGATTCCTCCGATCTTCGCTTCGTCGATCATCCTGTTGCCTGCGACCATCGTGAGCTGGTTCAGTTCGGCCGAGTCGATGCGCTGGTTGAAGGACATCGCCGGCATGTTGAGCCCGGGCCAGCCGATCTACACCTTGTTCTACGCCAGTGCGATCGTGTTTTTCTGCTTCTTCTACACCGCTCTGGTGTTCAACAGCCGGGAAACTGCGGACAACCTGAAGAAGAGTGGTGCGTTCATTCCGGGCATTCGCCCTGGTGAGCAAACGGCTCGCTACATCGACAAGATTTTGCTGCGGTTGACTTTGGCTGGGGCGGTGTACATCACCTTCGTCTGCCTGCTGCCCGAGATCCTCATCTTGAAGTACAACGTGCCGTTTTATTTCGGTGGTACCTCGCTTTTGATCATCGTGGTCGTAACAATGGATTTCATGGCCCAAGTGCAGAACTACATGATGTCTCAGCAATATGAATCGTTGCTGAAGAAAGCTAACTTCAAATCTTCACCTGGCGGTTGAGTGACATGTCCAAAGATGATGTCATTCAGATGCAGGGGGAAGTGGTCGAAAACCTGCCCAACGCGACCTTTCGCGTGAAGCTGGAAAACGGTCACGTGGTGTTGGGTCATATCTCCGGAAAAATGCGGATGCACTACATCCGCATCCTTCCCGGCGATAAGGTCACCGTCGAGTTGACGCCCTACGACTTGTCGCGGGCTCGCATTGTGTTCCGGGCCAAATAGGTTCGAACGGATTAAAGAGTTTTAGGAGAATGAAATGAGAGTTTCGGCTTCGGTCAAGAAAATTTGCCGTAACTGCAAAGTCATCCGGCGCAAGGGCGTGGTTCGCGTGATCTGTACGGATCCGCGTCACAAGCAGCGTCAAGGCTGATACACAGAGTTTTAGAGGACGCACATGGCACGTATTGCTGGTATTAACATTCCGCCGCAGCAGCATGCTGAAATTGGCCTGACCGCCATTTTCGGTATCGGCCGCACCCGCGCTCGCAAGATTTGTGAAGCTTGCGACATCGCATATTCCAAGAAGGTCAAAGACTTGACCGATGGTGATCTGGAAAAAATCCGCGACCAGATCGCGCAATTCACCATTGAAGGTGACTTGCGTCGCGAAACGACCATGAACATCAAGCGATTGATGGACATTGGTTGCTATCGTGGTTTCCGTCACCGCCGTGGTCTGCCCATGCGCGGTCAGCGTACGCGCACCAATGCCCGTACCCGCAAGGGTCCGCGCAAGGCAGCTGCGTCCCTGAAGAAATAAACAAGGCTAGAGATCACTATGGCAAAAGCTCCATCGAGTAACGCATCACAGCGTGTACGCAAGAAGGTTCGCAAGAACGTTTCGGACGGCGTCGCACACGTGCATGCCTCGTTCAACAACACGATCATCACCATCACCGACCGCCAGGGCAATGCTTTGTCCTGGGCTTCGTCGGGTGGCCAAGGCTTCAAGGGCTCGCGCAAGTCGACGCCTTTCGCAGCACAGGTCGCCTCCGAAGTGGCCGGCCGTGCAGCGATCGAACAAGGTATCAAGAACCTGGATGTCGAAATCAAGGGTCCTGGTCCTGGTCGCGAATCGTCGGTGCGCGCTTTGGGCGCACTCGGTATCCGTATCACGTCGATCGCCGACGTGACGCCGGTTCCGCACAACGGCTGCCGCCCTCAAAAGCGTCGTCGTATCTAAGACATATCACGTTCTGACGGTCTCGTTTTTCAAACAAGCCCACCGCCACCTGCGACAATCGCGGGTGGCTCCCACGGCAATGCCGTGGAAGATGACATAAAAGGAAGTTCAAGTGGCACGCTACCTCGGCCCCAAGGCCAAACTCTCACGCCGTGAAGGCACCGACCTGTTCTTGAAGAGCGCACGCCGCTCGATCAGCGACAAGGCCAAATTCGACTCCAAACCAGGTCAGCATGGCCGCACCTCGGGTGCCCGTACCTCTGACTTCGGCTTGCAGCTGCGCGAAAAGCAAAAAGTAAAACGCATGTATGGTGTGCTGGAACGTCAGTTTCGCCGCTATTTCGAAGAAGCCGATCGCCGCAAGGGCAACACCGGTGCCAACCTGCTGTTCCTGTTGGAATCGCGCCTGGACAATGTGGTCTACCGCATGGGCTTCGGTTCGACGCGTGCAGAAGCGCGCCAACTGGTTTCGCACAAAGCCATCACCGTCAATGGCCAATCGGTCAACATCCCGTCTTACATGGTCAAGACCGGTGACGTCGTGGCGATCCGCGAAAAATCCAAGAAGCAGAATCGCATCGTCGAAGCTCTGCAATTGGCACAGCAAGTCGGTTTGCCCGCCTGGGTCGAGGTCAGCATCGAGAAGGCCGAAGGTACTTTCAAGAAGGTACCTGATCGCGATGAATTCGCCTCCGACATCAACGAATCGTTGATCGTCGAGTTGTACTCGCGTTAATTTTCCGCCTGAGCCCCGCGTTGATTCGCGGGGCGTTTCGCGTTTTTCGATCGATTTCGTTCCTGGATCGCGGGGCACCGCGGTCCAGGACCTTCACCAGCCTTACCGGTGTAACGAGCCGGGGGTATTGAGAGGAAGCCTGCATGCAGACCAATTTGCTGAAACCCAAAGCCATCAACGTGGAACAGCTCGGTAACAACCGGGCTAAAGTCGCGTTGGAGCCGTTCGAGCGCGGCTATGGACACACCCTGGGCAATGCCCTGCGTCGGGTGTTGTTGTCGTCCATGGTGGGTTATTCCGCCACCGAAGTGACGATCGCTGGTGTTTTGCACGAATACTCTTCCATTGACGGTGTGCAGGAAGATGTTGTCAACATCCTTCTGAACCTCAAGGGTGTGGTTTTCAAACTTCACAACCGTGACGAAGTCACCCTGAGCCTGCGCAAAGACGGCGAAGGTGTCGTCACCGCCGCCGATATCCAGACGCCGCACGACGTCGAGATCATCAACCCGGACCACGTCATTGCCCATCTGTCGCAAGGCGGCAAGCTGGACATGCAGATCAAGGTCGAAAAGGGCCGTGGTTATGTGCCCGGCAACATGCGCCGTTATGCCGACGAGCAAACCAAGTCGATCGGCCGTATCGTGCTGGACGCTTCGTTCTCGCCGGTGAAGCGCGTGAGCTACACCGTGGAAAGCGCGCGTGTCGAGCAACGTACCGACCTGGACAAGCTGGTGGTCGAGATCGAAACCAACGGTGCCATCACCGCTGAAGATGCAGTCCGCGCATCGGCTAAAATCCTGGTCGAACAGCTGGCGGTATTCGCTCAGCTGGAAGGCAGCGAACTGGCCGGCGTGTTTGAACAGCCTGCACCACGCGGCAACGCGCAGTTTGATCCGATTCTGCTGCGTCCTGTGGACGAGCTCGAGTTGACGGTTCGCTCCGCCAACTGCCTGAAAGCAGAAAACATCTACTACATCGGCGATCTGATTCAGCGTACCGAGAACGAACTTCTCAAGACGCCGAACCTGGGCCGCAAGTCGTTGAATGAAATCAAGGAAGTCCTCGCTTCGCGCGGATTGACCTTGGGTATGAAGCTTGAGAGCTGGCCGCCGGCCGGTCTCGACAAGCGTTGATTCGAACAAGGCCCTTAGGACAAGTTCTCAGGGCCTTGTTTAATAAGGAGAGACCCTTTGGGGTCTCATGTGCAACACGCAGTACCTGATACGGCTGCGTGTATTAAAAACTGAAAGGAAAAGCACCATGCGTCACGGACACGGACTTCGCAAACTCAACCGCACCACCTCGCACCGCCTGGCGATGCTGCGCAACATGATGAATTCGTTGATCGAACACGAAGTCATCAAGACCACCTTGCCCAAGGCCAAGGAACTGCGTCGCGTTGTCGAGCCGATGATCACGCTGGCCAAGGAAGCCACCGTCGCCAACCGCCGCCTGGCATTCGACCGCCTGCGCGACCGCGATAGCGTCACCAAGCTGTTCAACGAACTCGGCCCACGTTTCAACGCCCGTCCAGGCGGCTACACGCGTATCCTGAAAATGGGTTTCCGCGTCGGCGACAACGCGCCCATGGCCCTGGTCGAACTGGTCGACCGTGCTGAAACGAAAGAAGTTTCCGCTTCGGACGTTGAACAAGCATAACGTGCTATAATTCTATCTTGCCGCGCGATGGAGCAGTCTGGTAGCTCGTTGGGCTCATAACCCAAAGGTCGGAGGTTCAAATCCTCCTCGCGCAACCAAATCAAGTGCAAAAAGCCCACCTCGGTGGGCTTTTTGCATTGGTGGTGGCATTATCTAGCTGTTGCATAAAGTCATATAAATCAATGACTTAGACACTTTTCAGTATAAAAAGCCACTTTACTGTGGCTTTTTGATTTCCCCTGGGGGGGCTGGTCATAACTGCAATTTTCACCAGACTCGCGACATGCTGAGATTCAGCACTCATGCACTCGGGACTATATGTCTTGCGCTTTCGCCCAAGGCAATCCGCTCGGAGGTCTGTATGGATTCCAACGGCATGGCCAACCGTAGGCTCTCGCGATACTGCTCAGCTGGGGCAGCATGGATGACCTCCACCACGGCATCGTAATTCGCCCGGATCACGGTTTCAATCTGATTGAGGTCGGCACGGAAGAACTCCTTACGTCCATTGACCTTGTTGAGCCTGCCAGCCGCGAAACGGGAGTGCAACTTGGCTTCCAGAGCCGGAGCGTTGTCGGAAAACACAAGGGCATGCACATCAAAGCGGAACGGAACTGATGCATCCCCCAGTTCATCTACTCGGTCCATTGGTTCCAGGCGTCGAGTCATCCCGATTTTGAAGACGCCCTCTCCAAACGCGCCGATGTTGGATATCACGTAAACATAGCCAGCCCGGGCGTTTTGCTCGCGGTAGTCGAGCAACCTTTCCTCTTCGTCGAGCTTGCTGTTCTGGCTGGATAGCTCATCGATTCGAGTCTGCAGGTCGTCACGCTCTTGCTGGTCGTTCGCCGCACGGAGCCGCAATTGCAGCTTCTGGAGGGCGCTTGTGAAGTGGCGACGCTCTTTTTCGATCTTGGCGCGCGCCTCCCGGATTTCCTTTTCGAGCTTTTCTTGTTCGCGTTGGTCTTCCCTGGCCTGCCGAGCAGCCTCTTTTTCCTCTTGTCGCTTCATCTGGTATTCGTGTGCCAGATGCAGCTCCTGCAGCTTGCGCTCCAAGACAATGTCTTTCCACCAAGCGTCGACGGTCTTCAACAGCTTGTTGCAGGTCTCGAATGACCGTCGAATGCGCTCCTCCATCTTCTCCATGTTGCTGAACTTGACGTTGTCAACGCAATAATCGCTCTCGCTGTTGAAGGACCTCAGCGCCAGCTTCAAGGCATCCTTACGCAATTTCTTCCACTGCGCCTTGGTGAGTTCGATGGCATAGCTGTCCCATGCATCCACCTCTGCACTCAACCCTCTGGCCGTGCGCTTCTGGTCCTCGCGAATCTCATCAAGTCGATTCTTGTAGTCAATGCTGTTCGTGAGTTGAAACTTGGGTTCATAGAGCGCAAACGACTCCAGCTGAACGGTATCTTCAGCTCCCAAAATTTGTTGCTGGACCACCTGCAGCTGGGAACGTGCTGCTTCCAGATCAGTTTGCGTCGCCGCGACCTGGACTTGGACACTGGTAAGCCGGGATTCTTCGGCGCGAATCTGCTCTTGAACAGCCAGCAGATCCAGCAATCTGATCTCCCGAGCCTTTGCTGCCAGATCGTCGTACTTGGCCTGCAACGCCTGCATGTCGCCTTGGGATTGCAGCCGGTGAGCCTGCAATTTGGCTTCAAGCCGAACCGCATTCGCCTTGTGTTCCGGACCTTTGAAATAGTCGCCCAATGCCATATTCTTTCTCCCTTCGCCCGCTCTACTGCCGGCATGTTTGTCTCGGGATTGTTGCCTCGATTCCGCTGTGTCTATTGTCGCAGTCAGAGGCAGCACCAACCTGAATTCGGTTCCTTCAAGCATGACCCCAAAGGGCACCAAGGCGACCGTCTTGTGCAACAGCTAGATAATGCCGATTGGTGGTGCCGATATTGGCCAACTGGCGGTTCTGGTTCTACGGAAAAGTGATGCTGACCGTCAAACAACTGCGTTATTTCGTCGAGATCGTGGACTGCGGCAGCTTCAGCCTGGCCGCCGAGCGGCTGTTCATTGCCCAGTCGGCCCTCAGTCGCCAGGTGAAGGAGATGGAGTCGCTGATGGGCGTGACGCTGCTGGCGCGCGATACCCGCCCGCTTGAGGCCACGCCCGCCGGCCGCTCGGTCTACCAGTCCGCCCGCCGCATCCTGGATGCGCTGGAGGACACCACGGTGCAGGCGCGTCATGCCGAGCGTGGCGACGCTGGCACGGTGCGGCTGGTGCATTCCAGTTCCGTGCCGCTGACCGCTGCGGTCCATGACTTTCTCCATGCGCACCTGGCGCGCCATCCGGGCGTTCAGGTCGAGGTGTTGCAATCATCGTCGGAGCAGCAGATGCGCGACATCGCCGAAGGCAGCGCGGACGTGGGGTTGGCGCGCGCCCCGATCCTGCGCCGCCAGGCCAAAGTGGAGATGCTGCCGCTATGGTCCGAACCCCTGGTGGTGGCCGTGCCCGCCGCACATCTCCTGTGCGCCCGCGAGAGCGTGCCGTTGTCCGCCCTGCGGGATGAGGCTTTTGTCGCCTTGCCGCACGCCGAGCGTGGTGGCCTGAGCCATGGCGTGGCCGAACTGTGCCGGGCCCATGGTTTCTATCCGCGCAGTGCCCGCGTGACTTCGCGCAAATGGTCGCAAATGGCGCTGGTGGGCGCCGGCTTCGGCATCGCCGTGCTGCCCTTGTCCATGGGGCAAGGGGCACCGTCGGGTGTGCGCCTCGTTCCACTGGACGACGCCGAGACCTCGGTGCTGGCGCTGTACCGGCCGGACAGCACGCCTCTGGTGCTGAATTTTGTGGAGGCCTTGCGGCAGGCGGTGGCCGCGTAGCTGATTTCGAGATCGACGCCCGCCTTATTTGAGATTGGGAAAATACCGCCGCGGTCATTACATTGCCCTCCATGGCGCAACTTCTTTACCCCTTCTTTCCGCAAAGCCTGTCCTTCGGGATGAGCCAATGGGCGCTCATGGCCATGGGTGTTCTCGTGGCCTACGTCATCTTCGGCATGGCCGGCTTCGGCACCGCGCTGGTTGCCGGCCCGGTGCTGGCCCAGGTGCTGCCGGTGCGCCAGATCGTGCCGTTGCTGGCCCTGCTCGACTGCGCAGCCGCGTTGACCAGCGTGATTCGCGAACTGCGCGCTGCCGACACGGCCGAACTGGGCCGGCTGCTGCCTTTCATGCTGATGGGCAGCGGCGCTGGCGCGGCGATTCTGTTGCACGGGCGGCCTGACATTCTGTTGCTGGGGCTGGGCGTGTTTGCCGTGGGTTATGCCGTCTACACGCTGAGCGGATTGCGGCCGCATTCGCGCTTCCCGCCACGGGCGTCGGTGCCGTTTGGCTTTGTCGGCGGGGTGTTCTCGGCGCTGTTCGGCAGTGGCGGTTTCATCTACGCGATCTACCTGTCGGGCCGGCTGGGCGGCAAAGACGAGATTCGTGTGACCCAGGCGGCCTTGATCGGCGTGAGCACATTGACCCGGCTGGTGCTGTTTGCATTCGCGGGCGTGTACGCCGATGCCGGCCTGTGGGGCCTGGCCCTGCTGTTCGCGCCGCTGATGCTGGCCGGCTCGGCGCTGGGCCGGCGCATCACGCTGCGGCTGTCGCGTGAACAGTTCTTGAAAGTGGTCAGCGGCGTGGTGCTGGTGTCTGGCGCACTGCTGATCGTGCGTTACTTTTCTTCCTGAAAAGCAGGGCTGCGGTCAGAACTTTTCATGCGGCGCGAGATAGCGCCACTGCCCCAGTGGCAGGTTGCCCAGCATCACGTTGCCGACGCGCACGCGCTTGAGCCCCACCACCTTCAGGCCCACCAGTTCACACATGCGGCGGATCTGGCGCTTCTTGCCTTCGGTGAGCACGAAGCGTAATTGCTCCGGGTTCTGCCAGCTCACCTTGGCCGGCTTGAGTGCCTGGCCGTCCAGGCTCAGGCCGTGGCGCAGCTTGGCCAGCATGGCCGGTGGGAAGACGGACTGCACATTGGTGGTCACCGGGTCGTCGTCGTCCATGCGCACCAACTGGCCGGTCGGTGCGGGCTGGCCCAGGCCATGGTAGGCCACGCGCACCAGGTATTCCTTTTCCATCGCCGAGTCTTCGCCGATCAGCTGGCGCGCAATGCGGCCGTCCTGTGTCATCACCAAGAGGCCGATGGAGTCGATGTCGAGCCGGCCGCAGGGCGCCAGGCCGCGCAGTTGGCTGGCGTGAAAGAAAAACCGCGCGTTGTCCTCGGCCCAGCGATTCTGCGGCGTGAACAGCGTCACTGCCGGCTCGTGCCCGTCCTCGGCCTGCGCGCTCACATAACCCATGGGTTTGTTGATCAGGATGGTGACCTGGTTCGCCTGCTGGCCCTTGGCCGCCTTGTCGATCTGGATGCGGTCGCTGGCCGTGACCTTCACCCCCATCTCGGCCACCTGGCCGTTGACCTTGACCCAGCCGTTGGCAATCCATTCATCGGCCTCGCGACGCGAACACATGTTGAGTTCGGCCATGCGCTTGTTCAGGCGCACCGGCTCGTTGGTGGCCGACGGCGGCGGCGCGGCGCGGCGGAACGGCTGGCTGGAGGTGGGTGGGGGCGCCTTTTGAGGCGGAACGGAACGGTCGGGAGGTACTGGCATGGCGGGCTCTGTAAGCTATTGAATCAATAGCCGGTTGCGTAGGTAAAACCGACGCGGCCTCCCATTTTCTCTTAAAAACCCACCCCGGCCCAGGTCGGCGCTTCCAGGGCGCCAGCCGCGTGGTGCTTAATCGGCGGGTATGAACCCCAGCACCATTTCCTCGCGCCGCCAGATCATCACCGTTGTCCTGCTCGCCTTCGCACTGGCTGGTGGCGTGCTGCGCTGGCTTGCCCCCAACCCCTCGCTGGCGCGCGACATGGGCTCGCTGCTGCTGGTGCTGTGGCTGCCGATCATCGGCAACATCATCGCCTGGCTGGTGGCCCGTGCGGCCAAGCCCAAGGTGGTGCAGCCTGGCTTCGTGGACAAGGCCTTCGTGCCCTCGGCCCGCATCATGCTCACCTTGCTGGCGGCCGACGTGCCTGCCGCCAGCCGGCCGATCCGTGCCGGCATCTTCCCGTGCATGGTGGTGGTGGGCACCGAGGCGTTCAGCGCGCGGCTGCAGGTGCCGTCGGGCGCCGAGCCTGTGCCGGAAGTGGCGCAAGGTTTCGAGGTTCAATTCCTGCGGCCAGAACTGGCATTGCCCAAACTGCCGGTTGGCACGGCATTCAAGCTGCTCGCCGGGCGCATCCCACTGGGCCAGGGGCAGGTATTGGAGAGCCTCACCGCCGACTAGGGGCTGCCTACCGCACCAGCCGATAGCCCACCGCCGTCTCCGTCAACAAATGCTTGGGCTGCGCCGGATCCGCCTCCAGCTTCTGCCGCAAATGCCCCATGTAGACCCGCAGGTAATGGGCCTGGTCCGAGTGTGACGGCCCCCATACCTCGCGCAGCAACTGGCGCTGGGTCAGCACCCGGCCGGTGTTGGCGATCAGCACCGACAGCAGCCGGTATTCGATGGGTGTGAGGTGCACCTCGGCGCCGGCGCGGCGCACCAGGCGGGCGGGGCGGTCGACTTCGATGTCGCCGAAGCGGAACACCGGCTCGGCTTCTTCGGCAGGGGCACCGCTGGCGGCGCGCGGCCGGCGCAGGGCGGCGCGCACGCGGGCCAGCAGCTCGCCGGTGCCGAAGGGTTTGGTCAGGTAGTCGTCGGCGCCGGCGTCGAGCGCGGCGATTTTGTCTGCCTCGTCCGAACGCGCGGAGAGCACGATGATCGGCACGGCCGACCAGCCGCGCACGTCGCGTATCACCTCCAGGCCATCGCTGTCGGGCAGGCCGAGGTCGAGCACCACCAGGTCGGGCTTGCGCGTGCCGGCGTCAAGCAGGCCGCGCTGTGCGGTGCCGGCCTCGAACACCTGCCAGCCTTCGGCCTCCAGCGCGGCGCGCACGAAGCGGCGGATCTGCGGCTCGTCTTCGATGAGGATGGCGGTAGGGCTGGACATGGCTGCTTAGTCGAGGGCTTCGGCAATAGGTTCGGGTGGGGTGCGGCGCGGCAGGGTGATGGTGAATTCTGCCCCACCGCCGTCGGCATTCGCCGCGCTGATCTGGCCCTGGTGCGCGTCCACCACCGCCTTGCAGATGGCCAGGCCCAGGCCGACGCCGGGCGTGGCCGATTCGGCCGCGCCGCGGGTAAACTTTTCGAACAGCGTGTCTTCCTTGCCGAGCAGCGCTGCGGGCAGGCCGGGGCCGTGGTCGCGCACGCTGAGGTGCAGCGTGTCGGGCGTGGCGCTGGCCCGTACTTCGATCGGCGCTGCGCCATATTTGGCCGCGTTCTCCAGTAGGTTGACGATGACACGCTCCATCAGCACGGCGTCGAACTCCACCAGTGGCAGATCGGCCGGGATGCGGGTGTGCACCGGCATGCCGGCCAGTGCGTGGCCGGCTGCCCGGATGGCCACGCCCACCACTTCTTCGACCGATTGCCATTCGCTGCGCAGGTGCACGCCGTCGTTTTGCAGCCGGGCCATGTCGAGCAGGTTGGTCACCAGGGCGGCCAGCTCATGGGCTTCACGGCCCATGGCCTGGGTGATGTCGGCCTGCTCGGCCGCCAGCGGCGGCTGCGAGCGCTGCAGCGATTCGGCCAGGCCGATCAATGCGGTGAGCGGCGTGCGCACGTCGTGCGAGATGGCGGCCAGGAGCGCGTTGCGCAGCCGCTCGGATTCGATCTGCACCACCGCCTGCTGTGCCACCTCGACGTAGTGCACACGTTCCAGCGCAATGGCGATCTGGCGCGCCAGCGTGTCGAGCTGCTGCACCTGTTCCGGGATCAGCAACCAGCGCGCCTGCGCGGGGCGCAGCGCCAGCACGCCGCGCAGGCGCATCGGCGCCTTCAGCGGCACGTAGTGCCAGGTCTGGGCCGACAGCGTCGACGTGGCCAGGCCGGCGGGCTGGGCGTTGCGCAGCGACCAGTCGGCCACGCTGGCGTCGAAGCCCGGTGGCGGGTTGGTGGGCATCTGCAGCCGGTCGTCTTCGCCGGTGACGAGCACCAGCGCCTGGCCGCCGAAATCGCGCTGCACGGCGGCGGCGCCGAGTTCGGCCACCTGCGTGTGCATCAGCGCCGCGGAGAGATCGCGCGTGAGCTCGAACAGCGACTGCGCACGCCGTTCGCGGCTGTTGGAGATACGCGCCTGGAAGCGCAGGCCGGCGGTGAGCTGGCCGATCAGCAGGCCCACGCCGAGCATCACCGCGAAGGTCACCAGGTATTGCGCGTCGCCTACCGAGAAGGACAACTGCGGCGCAACGAAGAAGAAGTCGAAAGCGGCCACGTTGAGGAAGGCCGCCAGCGCGGCCGGACCTCGGCCGAAGCGCATGGCCACCAGCACCACGCCAAGCAGGAACAGCATCACGATGTTGGCCAGGTCGAAGAAATTGACCAGCGGCGTGGCCAGTGCGGTGGCCGCGATACAAACGACCACGGCCCAGGCATAACCCTGCCAGGCGATGCCGTCGCGGCCGTCATCGGTGCGCCGGCGCGATCCGGTGCCTTCCTGTGGTTCGCCGGATTCGCCGGGTACTGCGGCGATGGCCCGCCCCATGCGGCGGGTGCTGTCGCTGTGGCCGACTTCGACGATCTCGACCGTGGGGGCCAGCATGGCCAGGCGCCGCGTCATGCTGCGACCCTGCGGCAGCCAGGCCGGCAAGCGGGCATCGCGCGCGTGCGGACGGCCCACCACCAGCGTGGCGCAGTTCAAGGCCTGGGCCTGGACCACGAGTTCGGCCGCGGCGTCGGGGCCGGCCAGCACGGCCGTGTCGGCACCGAGTTCCTCGGCGAGCTGGATCACCGCCAGGATGCGGTCGCGCTGCTTGCGCTCCAGCCGCTGCAGGCGCGGCGTCTCTACGTAGGCCGCATGCCAGCGCACGTTGAGCTGGCCGGCCAGGCGCGCGGCGGTGCGCACGGTCTGCTCGGCGCCGGTATGTGGGCCGATGCAGGCCAGGATCGCACCCGAGGTGTTCCACACCGGCAGCGACCCTGCGGCGGCATGCGCCGGACCGGAGTGTTCGACACGGTAGCTGCGCACGTCGTCTTCCACGTGTTCGGCGGTGCGGCGCAGCGCGATCTCGCGCAGCGCGATCAGGTTGCCCTTGCGGAAGAAGTTCTGCGCCGCGCGTTCTGCCTGTTGGGCCAGGTAGACCTTGCCGGCCTTCAGGCGGCCAATGAGCTCGTCGGGCGTGACGTCGACCAGGATCACCTCGTCGGCGCCATCGAGCACGGTGTCGGGCACGGTCTCGTGCACCCGGATGCCGGTGATGGCGCCCACGGTACCGTTCAGGCTTTCCAGATGCTGCACGTTGAGCGAGGACCACACGTCGATGCCGGCGGCCAGCAGCTCCTCGATGTCGTGCCAGCGCTTGGGGTGGCGCGAGCCATCCACGTTCGAATGCGCGAGCTCGTCCACCAGCAGCACGGCAGGCCGGCGTGCCAGCGCGGCATCGAGGTCGAATTCCTTGAGTGTGCGGCCACGGTAACTTACGTCGCGCAGCGGCATCTGCGGCAGCCCGGCCAGCAGCTCCGCGGTGTCGCTGCGGCCATGGGTTTCGACCAGGCCGACCAGCACGTCGATGCCTGCCTTTTGCGCGCGGTGCGCGGCACTGAGCATGGCATAGGTCTTGCCCACGCCGGCACTGGCGCCGAAGTAGATGCGCAGCTTGCCGCGCTGCGCCCGCACTTCTTCACCGCGCAGCTTTTCCAGCAGCTGGTCGGGGTCGGGGCGGTTGTCGTGGTTCAAGGCCAAGAAGATGGTCCCAAAAGGCGGTCTTTCGTGCGGGTAGGTTAACGCAAAGCCTCCAGCGCCAGATTCAGCTGCAGCACGTTCACACGCGGCTCGCCCAGCAGGCCCCACAGCGGCTCTTCGGTGTTTTGCGCCACCAGCGCCTGCAGCTTGTCGACGGGCAGGCCGCGCAGGCGCGCGACGCGCGCCACCTGGTATTCCGCGGCGGCGGGGCTGATATGCGGGTCGAGGCCGCTGGCCGAAGCGGTGACCAGGTCGACCGGCACGGCCGCGGTGTTACCCGGATCTGCGTCGCGCAGGGCCTGGACGCGGTCTTTCACGGCCTGGGTCAGCGCGGGGTTCAACGGGCCCTGGTTGGAGCCGCCGGAGTTGCTGGCGTTGTAGGCCATCGGCGAAGTGGCCGAAGGCCGGCCCCGGAAGTGTTTCGGGTCGGAGAAGTTCTGGCCGATGAGCGATGAGCCGACCACTTTGCCGTCACGTTCGATCAGGCTGCCGGCCGCCTGCGCGGGAAACAGCGCCTTGGCGGCGCCGGTGACGATCACGGGGTAGGCGAGGCCGGTGATGAGGGTCATGGCCAGCAGCATCACCAGCGCGGGTCTGAAAGTCTTGTTCATGTTGTTTCCTTAGATGAAGCCGAAGGCCGACAGCAACAGGTCGATGGCCTTGATGCCGATAAAGGGCACGATCAGGCCGCCCAGGCCGTAGATGAGCAAGTTGCGGCGCAGCAGCGCGGCGGCGCCCACGGCCCGGTAACGTACGCCCTTGAGCGCCAGCGGAATCAGGAAGACGATGATCAGTGCATTGAAGATCACCGCCGACAGGATGGCCGACGAGGGGCTGGCCAGGCGCATCACATTGAGCGCACCGAGCTGCGGATAGGTCGAGACGAAGATCGCCGGGATGATGGCGAAGTACTTGGCCACGTCGTTGGCGATGGAGAAGGTGGTGAGCGAGCCGCGTGTCATGAGCAGCGCCTTGCCGGTCTCCACGATCTCCAGCAGCTTGGTCGGATTCGAGTCCAGGTCGACCATGTTGCCGGCTTCCTTGGCCGCCTGTGTGCCGCTGTTCATGGCCACGGCCACGTCGGCCTGGGCCAGGGCCGGCGCGTCGTTGGTGCCGTCGCCGGTCATGGCCACCAGGCGGCCTTCGCTCTGGTAGCTGCGGATCAGCTTGAGCTTGTCTTCGGGCGTGGCTTCGGCCAGGAAGTCGTCCACGCCGGCTTCGGCGGCGATGGCGGCGGCGGTGAGCTTGTTGTCGCCGGTGATCATCACCGTCTTGATGCCCATGCGGCGCAGTTCGGCGAAGCGCTCCTTGATGCCGGACTTGACGATGTCTTTTAGCTCGACGATGCCGAGCACGGCATGGCCTTCGCTCACCGCCAGCGGCGTGCTGCCGCGGCGCGCCACTTCTTCCGCGGCGCGTGCCAGCTCGACCGGCAGGCTGCCGCCATGGGTTTCCACATGTTTGCGGATCGCGTCGACCGCGCCCTTGCGCAGCTGGCGCACCGAGCCGTCGGCCTGCTGTACGTCCACGCCGCTCATGCGGGTCTGGGCGGTGAACGGAATCTCGGTGGCCACGCCGACAAGGGCCTGGCCATGACCGGCCTTCTGCGCCAGGGTCACGATGCTGCGGCCTTCGGGCGTTTCATCGGCGATCGAGGCCTGCATGGCGCAGGCGCCGAGCCGAGCCAGCGTGATGCCGGGTGCGGGCAGGAAGGCCGTGGCCTGGCGGTTGCCGTGGGTGATGGTGCCGGTCTTGTCGAGCAGCAGCACGTCCACGTCGCCGGCGGCTTCCACCGCGCGGCCGGATGTGGCGATCACGTTGGCCTGCATCATGCGGCTCATGCCGGCCACACCCACGGCCGACATCAGGCCGCCGATGGTGGTGGGGATCAGGCACACCAGCAGCGCCACCAAGGCTGTCAGGCTGACCACGGTACCGGCCTGCGCGGCTTCGACGCTGAAGATCGAATACGGCAGCAGCGTGACGGTGACCACCAGGAACACGATGGTCAGCGCCACCAGCAGGATGGTCAACGCAATTTCGTTCGGTGTCTTCTGGCGCTTGGCGCCTTCGACCATGCTGATCATGCGGTCGAGGAAGGACTCGCCGGGGTTGACGGTGATGCGCACCACCAGCCAGTCGGACAACACCCGGGTGCCGCCGGTGACGGACGAAAAGTCGCCGCCCGACTCGCGCACCACCGGTGCCGATTCGCCGGTGATGGCGCTTTCGTCCACCGAGGCCACGCCTTCGATGACTTCGCCGTCCAGCGGCACCATGTCACCGGCTTCGACCAGCACCACGTCGCCCTTGCGCAGGTTCTCGGCCTGCTCCGGCAACCAAGTCTCGCCGTGCCAAGCACTGTCGAGGCCGACGCCGGGCCGCCCCAAGGCGGCCTGCCCTCCCCCAGGGGGATGGCGAACTACATGCCGCGCAGCGGCGTGAGAAGCTGAGGGGCCGTAACGTTTTGCCCAGGTGCTTTTCTTCAGTCCGCGCAGTGACGCGGCCTGCGCCTTGCTGCGGCCTTCGGCCAGGGCTTCGGCGAAGTTGGCGAACAGCACCGTGAACCACAGCCAGATGGAGACACCGAGGATGAAGCCGGAGTCGGATTGACGCTGCGACTGCAGCCACAGCAGCGTGGTGGCGATGCTGCCGATGTAGACGACGAACATCACGGGGTTGCGCCACTGCACGCGCGGATTCAGTTTGGCGAAGGTGGCGGCCAGCGCGGGCTTCATCAGCGCAGGGTCCAGCAGGATCAGTTTTTTCGTATTGCTCATTTTTTCTTCCTCGCTTTACTTGCCGGACCACAACATGAGGTGCTCGACCATCGGCCCGAGTGCGAGTGCCGGCACGTAGTTCAGCAGGCCGACCAGCAGCACGGTACCGATCAGCAGGGTGACGAACAGCGGGCCGTGGGTGGGCATGGTGCCGGCGGTGACGGGCAGCCGCTTCTTGGCGGCGAGGGCGCCGGCGATGGCCAGCACTGGCACGATCATGCCGAAACGACCGAACCACATCACCAGACCGAGCAGCGTGTTGTAGAACGGCGTGTTGGCCGACAGGCCGGCGAAGGCGCTGCCGTTGTTGTTGCCGGCCGAGGTCAGCGCATAGAGAATTTCGGAAAAGCCATGCGCGCCAGGGTTGGCGATGCCCGCCTTGCCATCTGCGGCGAGCACGGCCACGGCCGCGCCGACCAGCACCACGATGGGGGTCACCAGGATGGCGATCGACGCCAGCTTCATCTCGTGGGCTTCGATCTTCTTGCCCAGGTATTCGGGTGTGCGGCCGATCATCAGGCCGGCGATGAACACCGCCAGGATGGCGAAGATCAGCATGCCGTACAGGCCGGAGCCGACGCCGCCGAACACCACTTCACCGAGCTGCATCATCACCAGCGGCACCATGCCGCCCAGGGGCGTGAGCGAGTCGTGCATGCCGTTGACCGCACCGCAGGAAGCCGCGGTGGTGATCACGGTGAACAGGCTTGAGGCGTTGATGCCGAAGCGCACTTCCTTGCCTTCCATGTTGCCGCCGGCTTGTGCACCAGGTCCGGTGGCGTTGGCCATCTGGTCCACGCCCAGCGGCGGCAGCAAGGGGTTGCCAGTCTGCTCGGGCGGGATGATGCAGACCACGGCCACCACGAAGATCAGCGTCATCGCGGCCAGCACGGCCCAGCCCTGGCGGATGTCACCGACCTCGCGACCGAAGGAGAAGCACAACGCGGCCGGGATCAGGAAGATCGCCAGCATCTGCAGGAAGTTGGTCAGCGCGCTCGGGTTCTCATAGGGGTGGGCCGAGTTCGCATTGAAGAAGCCGCCGCCGTTGGTGCCGAGCATCTTGATGGCTTCCTGCGAGGCGACCGGGCCCATGGCCAGCGTCTGGGTGGGGCTGGTCTTGTCTTCCATCACCGGGTTGCCGTCGGCGCCCTTCAGCGGTTGGCCATCGGTACCGAGCTTGGGCTGCTGGTAGGCTGACACCTCGACGGTGGTCACGTCCTTGTAGGCGTCGAAGTTCTGGATCACACCGCTGCCCGCGAGGAACAAGGCGAACACCAGGGACAGCGGCAGCAGCAGCCACAGCGTGATGCGGGTGATATCAACCCAGAAGTTGCCGATCACGGCCGTAGAGCGCGCCGCGAAGCCACGGATCAGTGCGAACACCACGGCGATGCCGACCGCGGCCGAGGCGAAATTCTGCACCGTGAAGGCCAGCATCTGCGTGAGGTAACTCATGGCCGATTCGCCGGCATAACCTTGCCAGTTGGTGTTGGTGACGAAGCTGACGGCGGTGTTGAAGGCCGAGTCGGGCGTGATCGCCGCCATGCCGGCAGGGTTCAGCGGCAGCACGCCCTGCAGGCGCTGCAGCGCGTAGACGGCCAGCACGCTGAGCACGCTGAAGGCGAGCAGCGACAGCGCATAACTTTTCCAGTGCATGGACTCGCCGGGCGAAACGCCGGCCAGGCGGTACAGCGGTGACTCCACGCGCTGCATGAAACGCGGCAGGCGGCCCGCGCAAAGGCGCGACAGCCAGATGCCGAGCGGCCAAGCCGCGGCGAGCAGCACGGCCAGGAACAGGGCCAGCAAAAGCCAGGCGGAGGATGGCATGAGGAACATCAGAATTCCTCTGCGCAGATCAGCGCGTAGACCAGATAAGCCAGCAGCAGCACGGCGCACAGGCCGCCGAAGCCGTAGATCACTTCGATGCTGATCATGACCGTGCTCCCTGGGGTTGGGCCAGCTTGTCGAAAGCCAGCACCAACCCCACCATCACGATCCACAACAGGGCGATGGCCCCGGTCCAGATGACATCCATAACCACATCACTTCCTTGAAACTTGGATGTGTGAAGCGTAGGCAGGGGCGTGTCAAAACGTTGCAGAGAGTCTGCGCGGCGGTATCAAGAAAGTATAAAAATGGCGGTGCACGGACCCGTGCCGCCGCTGCGGCGGCTTACGAAATGCGCTCGGCCGCGTAGCGTTGCACCCAGCGTGTGCGCCAGGCGGCGAATTCGCTCGCGGGCATGGGTTTGCCCATGTAGTAGCCCTGCGCCTCGTCGCAGTTCAGCTCGCGCAGCAGGTCCCAGGCGGCGGCGGTTTCCACGCCTTCGGCGACGACGGTCAGGCCGAGGTTGTGGGCCAGGTCGATGGTGGAGCGCACGATCTTGGCATCGTCGGGGTCGTTTTCCATGCCCATCACGAAGGACTTGTCGATCTTGAGTTCGTCCACCGGCAGGCGCTTCAGGTAGGCCAGCGACGAGTAGCCGGTGCCGAAGTCATCGATGGACAATTTGAAGCCCAGGTCTGACAGCTGGTTGAGCGTGGCCTCCGCGCGCTGCGGGTCGTCCATGATGGCGCTTTCGGTGATCTCCAGGCAGAAGGCGTCGGACGAGGTGGCATGGGTGGCCAGCAACACCGCGAGCTTGGCCGGAAAGTCGGGGTCCATCAGGTCGCGGGTCGAGAGGTTGATGGCCACGCGCAGCGGTTGGTTCGTCTGCTGCAGGCCGCCCCACTGGAGCGCAACTTCGTTGAACATCCACAACGTGAGCTGGCGGATGAAGCCAGTCTGTTCGGCGAACGGAATGAAGGCGATTGGCGGGATCAGCCCACGTGTGGGGTGTTGCCAGCGTACCAGGGCTTCGGCGGCCACCACTTCGCCGGTCTTGAGTGAAATCTTGGGTTGCAGGAAAAGCCGCAGCTCGTGGTTCTGCACCGCGTGACGCAGCTCGGACAGCAGCGACAGGGTTTGTGTGCTCGAAGAGTCGAGTGCGGCGTCGTAGAGCTGTGTCACCGTGGTGTTGCGCTTGGCCGTGTACATGGCGACCTCGGCGCGGCTGAGCAGCGCGTCCACGTCCACCGCGTGTTCGGGCCAGCAGGCAATGCCGATGCTGGCGCTCAGGTCGACGGTCTGGTCGTCGTAGGTCAGCGGGATCTCGAACGAACGCACGATGCGCTGGGCCAGCCCCATGGCGGCGGCAGCATTGGCCGTGGGCAGCAGCACCGCGAATTCGTCGCCACCGAGCCGCGCGACCATGGCGCCCTCCTGGTGTTCGACCTGCACCAGCAGGCGTTCGGCCACGGCCTTGAGCAGCCGGTCGCCGAGCGCGTAGCCGAGCACGTCGTTGACGTGTTTGAAGCGGTCCAGGTTCAGTGTGACCACCGACAGCGGGCTGCGCAGGGCCAGGTTGACTTCCTGGCGCGTGGCGATGGCTTCCTTGACCGCATCGCGAAAGCGCACCCGGTTCGGCAGCCGCGTGAGCCGGTCCCAATAAGCCAGTTGCTGGATCTCATTCTGGCTGATGGCGATGTTCATGCGCATGCGGTCGAAGGCATTGGCCAGGTCACCGATTTCGTCGCGCCGCGATGTGTGCTGCATGCGCTGGTCGTACTGGCCTTCGCCCAACCGTTCGGCGGCTTCGACCAGGGAACGCAGCGGGGTGGTGACGCGCCGCGCCGTCCAGGTGCTGCCCACGCCGAACAGCAGCAGACCCAGGCCGGTGATGACCAGCAGCCTGAGCTGCAGCTGGCTGAAGGGGCCGGTTGCCTCGTCGAGCGAGTCCACCAGCAACATGTTGACTTCGCCGCCGATGGCGCTCAGGTCGACGCGGCGGATGATCAGGGTGTCACCCCGGCTTGGGAATTCGGACACGGCCAGCCCGGCCCGCTTCAGGTCCTCGATGTTGGGCGGAGGCAGGGTGCTGAGCACGATGTTGGCCGGCCCGCTCAAGCTGCCGACCTGCAGCACCATGCGGGTGCCGGCGAGCTTGTAGAGGTTGTCGACCACCGCCTGCTCGGTGGGGAAACCCATCAGGATCCAGCCGATCAGCAGCGGGGCGCGCATCGGCACCATCACGAACAGATGGGGGCGGCCGCCGATCAAGGCAAGCTGGCCACCTTTGTCGCTGTTTTGCAGCGGCGCCGCGATCTGTCTGAGCAGGGCCGCGTCGATGCCGGCGCCACCGTCGTTCACCGCCACCGGGTTCAGGCCGGTGTCGAGGAAGGCCGTCAGCTTGGCGCCGATGCGCTCGCCATGGTTGTCCAGGGCCGAGCTGATGGTCTGCATGTCGTGGGAGTTCACGGCCGCGCGGAAGCCGAAGTCCGTGGCCAGCACCGTGGCACCCTGTACCAGGCGCTGTGTTCTCTGGTCGACCAGGCTGCGGAACACACGCTCGCCGGTGACCAGTTCACGGTCGACCTGGTTGCGCGCATTGCGTTCGATGCTGGCATGGACCACCAGCAAGCCTGCCGTCTGCACCACGAGCAGCAGCGCGAGCGACAGGACCACGATGCGCGTCGATAGACGCCAGTCAGCGAAGTCCGGCCACCATCTCATTCATGGATCCAGTCCGGGCACGCGCACATTGGCGACGTTGCCCGAGGTGGCCACGCTGATGGCCTGGTCGAACGCGGGCGCGCCCACCGGCAGGCGGGTGTGCCAGGTGCGCAGGCGGTAGTTGCCGGGCGGCAGGTTGTCCAGCGTCAGCTTGCCATCGGTGTCGCTGCGGCCGTAGTAGGGCGTTTCCACGATGACCACCCAGGCCGTCATGTTGTCGTGGATGTTGCAGCCCAGCACGGCGATGCCCGGCTTGTCGAACACCACCGGGTCGGCCAGGGTGCCGGTGTAGAGCTTGAGCTCGAAAGTCTTGGACGGGGAAAACGAATACACGTGGTGCCGCACCGTGTCCCGGTTGGGAAACACCACCGAGGTGCCGACCGTCACCACGCTGACCTGTGGGATGAATTGCCGCGACGCCTGGGCGATTTCGGCGTTCTGCAATGGTTTGACGGCGGCCCTGGCCTCGCGTGACTCCAGGAAGACCACGGCTTCTGCCAGAGGCTTGCCGCTCGGTTCCTGCACCTGGACTTGCAGACTCGCCGCCCCAGCCGAGGCGGACAACGCAGCGACGGCGGTGGTCAGAAGCCAGCGGCGGGCAGTGTTCATGGAGGTTGGGATGGTGCGGGCAGAGGCGGTTGTGAATTTACCCGATGCGGTGCAGCAATGCCCGGAAAATCGAGGCTGGCCACCAAATCATCCCGAACGTGTGAAATTTGGCAGATGGACGGAGGGTGGATTGTGGTTAATGCGTCAAAGTCACAACTCGGCCCGAAGGTAGTGTGCCCCGGCGATCGGGTTGTGGTAGTAGGGGGCGATGCTTGTGAAGCCGAGGTCTTCGTAGAGCGCACGGGCGGCTTCCATGTCGTCCAGTGTGTCGAGCAGCACGCAGTTGTAGCCGGCGGCCCGGGCGGCGTCGAGGGTGGCTTCGACCAGCTGGCGCCCGAGCCCGAATCTGCGGAAGGCCTTGCGCACGTAGAGGCGTTTCATTTCGCTGGCATTCGGGTAGTCCACGTCGTCCAGCGGGCGCAGGGCGCAGCAGCCGGCGAGTTCGCCGTCCACCAGCGCCAGGAACAGGGCACCGTGCGGTGCGGTGTATTGGCCCGGCAGGGTGGCCAGCTCTTCGTCGAACGCCTGGAAGCAGAGGTCCACGCCGAGTTGCTCGGCATATTCCTGGAAAATGGCACGGGTGGCTTCCAGCTCTTCGGGCTGGACCGGCGTATGCAGCGCAATCGATGGGGTATTCAAAGCTGAAGGGTGAAGCGGTGCGACCGTTTCAGTTTATCCGCTAGGGCCAGGCCGTGTCACGCTGCGATGGTGACAGGGTGTTATGCGCCGCCCAGGCTCACCAGCCAGCCCACGGTTGCCGCGCAGACGGCGAACAGCAAGGCGGCACCGATCCGCGAGACCGCATCGTCGCGCGACGATGGCAGGGCATGGGGCAGGTGTTTGTCGCCCAGGATCATCGGCGCCACCAGATTGTGTTTGCGCCAGGCATAGAACAGGATCGCCGCCACATGCAGCGCCACCAGCCCGATGACGATCCATTGGCCCACCGCGGTGTGGTACCAGCTGGCTTTTTCCACGGTGGCGCTGGACACGAAGCGGGTCAGCGGGCCGGCGAAGGCGATCTCGTCGTCGCTCATCAGGCCAGAGACGACCTGGGCCGTCAAAAAACCGAGCAGGGCGAACACCGAGCCGGCGCCCAGCGGCGTGTGGCCAGCCGAGTGTTCCGGATGCCCGAGGCCCTTGAGGTAGCGCCACAGCGTGGCCGGGGAATACAGGAAGGCGGAAAAACGCGACCAGCGCCCGCCGACCAGGCCCCAGACCAGGCGAAACAGCAGCAGGCTCAATACCGTGTAGCCCAGGCGCAGGTGCCAGACCATGGCATTGCCACCCACGTAGGCCGTGACCACCAGCGCCACCACGCTTGCTGCCAGCGTCCAATGAAAAAGACGGGTGGGCAGATCCCACACGCGAACGACGTTTGCCATGCATTTCCTCCTCGGGCAAGTTCTTGTTCTGATGCCGCGTCCAGGCGGCAGGTTTGTCGCATCAATAGGTGGTGGCTGCCTTGGTGAAAGTTCCGCAGAACTTTCCAACGGAAATTACACTCTGCTCGGCTGGTGCTTCAAAAATCTTAACCCACGAAAGAGAAACCCATGAAAGTTATCGCTTCGCTCGCTCTCGCGGCTTCGGTTGCGGCCTTGTCGGCTCCGGCGTTCGCCCAGTTCGCCAAGCCGGAAGACGCCATCAAATACCGGCAGAGCGCGTTGTTCGTCATGAGCCAGCATTTCGGGCGTGTGGGCGCCATGGCCAATGGCCGCGTGCCGTTCGACGCCAAGGTCGCCGCGGAAAACGCCGATATCGTGGCCCAGATCGCACAACTGCCGTGGGCCGCGTTCGGGCCGGGCACCGACAAGGGCACCACCAAGGCCAAGCCCGAGATCTGGAGCGAACAGGCGAAGTTCAAGGAATACAACGAGAAGCTGATTGCCGAGACCACCAAGCTGGCCGCGGCGGCCAAGACCGGCAACCTCGACACCCTGAAGACGGCCTTCGGTGCGACGGCGGCTTCGTGCAAGGCCTGCCACGACGCGTTCCGTAGCCAATAGGATTGGTACACCCCCAAGTCGCGCACTTCGTGTCGCTCCTACCCCCTTGCAGGGGGCGACACCTGCGGCCTGGCGGAGCCAGTTCCGCGGTGTCTCTGGAATAGGGCACGCGCGCCTTTGGCGGGCCGGCTGGTGGTGCTCCCTCTCCCGCGTGCGGGAGAGGGGTGGGGTGAGGGTGGTATTGGTTGATCGCGAACGATCAGGCTTCTTTGAGCAGTTTTTCGATCAGGCGGTGCAGATCGGCAAAGTCCGGCTCACCCACGAAACTCTTCACGATCTCACCGCGCTTGTTGACCAGGAAGGTGGTCGGCGTGAGCTGCACGTCACCCCAGGCCTTGGCCACCGCGCCGGTATTGTCGATCGCCACCTGGAACGGCAGCTTGCGGGTTTCGGCGTAATTCACCACGTAGGCCGGCGGATCGTAGGACATGGCCACGGCCAGCGTGTCGAAACCCTGGGCATGGTATTTGTCGTAGGTGGCGATGACCTTGGGCATTTCTCCCACGCAGGTCACGCAGCTGGTGGCCCAGAAGTTCACCAGGGTGACCTTGCCTTTCAGATCGGCGGTGGTTTTCTGGCTGCCATCCAGCAACACATAGGTAGCCTGCGGCGCCGAGGCGCGGTTGGTGCCCAGATAATAGGCTCCGGAGCCGATCACCAGCAGGGCAGTTGCCGCAGTGGCCGCGATGAATGTTCGTTTCATTGAAGGAGAACCCTATGGATCGCCGAAATTTTAATGCCGCAGCCACCACCACGCTTGGCGCATTGCTGCTGGCCACCTACCAGACTGCCTACGCACTCTCCATCGCGGACCTGACCGACCAGGAAGCTTCGCAAGGACTGAAAACCGCGCTGGAGAAAGGTGCGATCGCGGCTGTCGGCCTGCTGGGCCAACCTAATGGATTCCTTGGCAACGAAAAAGTTCGCATTCCCCTGCCAGGTTTCTTGAACGACGCCGCAAAACTGCTGAAGACCCTGGGCCAGGGCAAACGCATCGACGAACTGGTGACCACCATGAACCGTGCCGCCGAGGCGGCCGTGCCCATGGCCAAGAATATGCTGGTCAATGCCGTCAAGACCATGAACGTGACCGACGCCAAGAACATCCTCACCGGCGGCGAGACCTCGGTCACCCGGTTCTTCTCGGAGAAGACGCGCACGCCGCTGTTTGGCCAGTTCCTGCCGGTGGTAACCAAGGCCACGGAAAAGGTCGGCCTGGCCGCGCAATACAACCAGGTGGCCGGCAAGGCGGCCGGCATGGGCCTGCTGAAGAAGGACGACGCCAACATCGAGCACTACGTGACCAACAAGACCCTGGACGGCCTGTTCACGATCATCGGCGACGAGGAAAAGAAGATCCGGCAGGATCCGGTCGGTGCCGGCAGCGCCATCCTGAAGAAGGTTTTCGGCGCGGTGAAATAAGCCGCCGCCCCGGGCGGATCGGGCTTATTTGTCCGACTTCTTTTTGGAGAGGCCCACCATCAGGGCGCGCGGTAGCTGGGTGCGCAGGTTTTCCACGCTCACGCGGGTGACGCGGTCGCTCATCCAGCTCGACATCAGCAGGGAGTTGGTGTCGTGCACGATCTCGATCAAGGGGAAGAACGGATCGGTCTGGGCCAGCTCGGCCTGCAGGGTTTGCAGGGTTTCGTCGTTGCAGCGGTCGTCGAAGATGACCAGTGGCGGGCGTTCCTTGGCGCAGTGGCGGGCGGCGCGGGTGGAGCTCGACGCGCAATTGAGCACCAGGCCCATGTTCAGGCAGACGATCTCCACGCTGCGGCGCAGGCTTTCGTCGCCGGTCACCAGCAGTGGCGCCGTGCCGGCATGAGCCGATTCGGCCACTTGCCAGGAATCGGCACGCGAGCGGGTTTCCAGGTGGTCCAGCGCTTCTTGTGGCGGGCCGCTGCTGCGCTGGAACTCCAGGGTCAATGTGGTCTCGGTGGCAAACACCGAACGCGTGACTTTCACGCCCATGGTGCGGGCGATCTCCATCAGCAGGTACCAGGAGAATTTTTCAAATTCGGGCGGGGTCTCGGCGAATTCGCCGGCCTCGGGCAGGGGTCGGGCGGTGAAGCGCAGCGTGCTGAATTCAGGGGCGCCGTCCAGGTGCAGTGCCACGTCGAGCTGGTGGCCGCGCAGCGACATCCATTCCACGCCGGCATCGACCAGGCTGATCAGCAGGCCGGGGTCGAAGACGACCTCGACGGGCTGAATCTGCTGCTGCGACACGATGCCCAACTGCTGCAAGCGCGACATGTGTTCGGCCAGCGCCTGGGTCACCAGGATGTCGAGCCGCAGTTTTTCATGTGACTGGCGCAGGCGCCCATTGGCCAGCCGCGCCAGTTGCTGACTCTGCATGGCGATCTTGCGGGCGCCGTCGATCATGCTGCTGAGCTGCTGCACTTCGGCGCGCGAGATCTTGCCCGACTGCAGGAAGTTCTGGACGACCGTCTGCATCTGCGACAGCGGCTCGGCGAGTTGCAGGCCGATCACCCCGGCGATGTCAAGCTGCGCAAAACCAGCCTGGGGCGCGGCGACCGGGCTCAAGGGAGATTGGGAAGAAGGCGAAAAAATAGGTCCAGCGGGCATCAAACAAACCTTTGCAGCCAGGACTTGGGATTGTGCGCCAAGCCGATCAGAACCCGTTCATGATCCATCCGCGGGCTCGGATGGATCATGAACAGATTCTTACACCGCAAGTGTATCGGTTGCGATAGCCGTCCGTCCCTGGTTGGCCGCCGGCCGCGCCCATAATCCGGCGATGCAAGTTTTATACAAGGCGCTGGGGCTTGCCGCTGTGCTGGGGCTGGCGGCGTGCCAGCCTGCTCTCAATTGGCGCGAGGTTCGTTCCGGCGTCCATCGGCTGGTGGTCCTGCTGCCCTGCAAGCCGGACCAAGGTTCGCGCGAAGTGCCGATGGCTGGCACGCCGGTGCAGCTGGACATGCAGGGCTGCGAGGCCGCGGGCTCCATGTTCGCGGTGTCGCACGCGCGGCTGGCCGATCCGGCGCAGGCCGGGCCGGCGCTGGCTGGCTGGAAAACCGCCGTACTGGCCAACATGCATGCGGGGAGTACCCAGGACCAGCCATTTGTGCTGCCGGGCGCCTTGGCGCTCGGCGAGGCGGTGCGAACCCGTGCCACCGGGCAAGGGGCCGACGGCCGCGCGGTGGCCGCCGAGGCCGTGTGGTTTGCCCGGGTGGGACCGGCCGGCGTGGATGTATTCCACGCGGTGGTGTATGCCCAGCGGCAGGATGCCGCGTTGGGGGCATCAGCGGACACTTTTTTTGCGGGCCTGAAGTTCGAATAGCCCTGCTGGCGTCCGCGCAGCAGGGTGGCACGGCCGAGTTGCGCTGGCCTCACCCATAATTGCACCCAATGAACAGTATCCTCATCATCGCCCACGCCCCGCTGGCTCACGCTCTGCGGCAGTGTGCGCTGCACGTGTTTCCCGATTGCGAACAGGGGGTGGTGGCGCTTGACGTGCAACCCAATGTTTCTCCCGAGGAAACCATCGGCATGGCCCGCGTTGCCATGCAGCAGCTGAACACTTCGCATACGCTGGTGCTGACCGACGTGTTCGGCGCCACGCCGTGCAACGTGGCGCAGAAACTGGTCGACGGCGTGCGCTCGCGGCTCATCACCGGGGTCAACCTGCCGATGCTGCTGCGCACGGTGAGCTACCGGCACGAGTCGCTCGACGCCCTGGTGGCGCGGGCCATGGTGGGGGGTACGCAAGGCATCATGCAGGTGGCGATCACCGCACCACAAAATCAGGCCCGAAAGAAGAATGATCCAAACAACCACGACCATCAGCAATAAATTGGGCCTGCACGCCCGTGCCTCGGCCAAGCTGACCAAGCTGGCAGGCAGTTTTCCGTGCGAAGTGTGGATCGCCAAAGGCGAGCGCCGCGTCAACGCCAAGAGCATCATGGGTGTCATGATGCTGGCTGCTGGCCTCGGCTCCAGCGTCACGCTCGACATCGATGGCCCGCGCGAACAAGAGGCCATGGATGCCTTGCTGGCGCTGATAGCCGACAAATTTGGTGAGGGTGAATGACTTTCTCTATCCACGGTCTTCCCGTCGCGCGGGGCATCGCCATCGGGCGGGCGGTGCTCGTGGCGTCGAGCCGGGTGGATGTGGCGCATTACTTCATTGAGCCGAACCGGGTCGCGTCCGAGATCGACCGGGTGCGTGACGGGCGCAACGCCGTGGCCGACGAGATCGTTCGGCTGCAGCAGGACATGCCCAAGGACGCGCCAGCCGAGCTGACGGCGCTGCTCGATGTGCACCTGATGCTGCTGGAAGACGAGTCGCTGATCTCGGGCGTCAAGCACTGGATCACCGACCGGCTCTACAACGCAGAGTGGGCATTGACCACGCAGTTGGAGATCATTGCCCGCCAGTTCGACGAGATGGAGGACGAGTACCTGCGCGAGCGCAAGGCCGACCTGGAGCAGGTGGTGGAGCGCATCTTGCGCTACATGCGCGGCGTGGCCTCGCCGGTGGCGCCGCCGCCGGCCTCGCGCCGCGGCAGCGGCCAGGCGCGCCAGCAGGATTTGCTGCTCGACGACACGGTGGACGTGCCCCTGGTGCTGATCGCGCACGACCTGTCGCCGGCCGACATGCTGCAGTTCAAGCAGAGCGTGTTCGCCGGCTTCGTGACCGACGTGGGCGGCAAGACCTCGCACACCGCTATCGTGGCGCGCAGCCTCGACATCCCGGCGGTGGTGGGCGCGCGCAACGCGAGTCAGCTGGTGCGGCAAGACGACTGGATCATCATCGACGGCGACGTCGGTGTGCTGATCGTCGACCCTTCGCCCATCATCCTCGCCGAATACGGTTTCAAGCAGCGCCAGGGCGAACTCGAGCGCGAACGCCTCACCAGGCTACGCCACACGCCGGCCATGACCATCGACGGCCAGAAAGTCGAACTGCTGGCCAACATCGAGATGCCTGAAGACGCGGTTGGCGCGGTGAAAGCCGGGGCGGTCGGCGTCGGGCTGTTCCGCAGCGAATTCCTGTTCATGGGCCGGCAGGAGCGGCAGCTGCCCGACGAGGAGGAGCAGTACCAGGCCTACCGCCGCGCCGTCGAAGGCATGCAGGGCCTGCCGGTCACCATCCGCACCGTGGATGTGGGGGCCGACAAGCCGCTCGACCGGTCGCTCAAGGAAGAGGCCCATCTGAACCCCGCGCTGGGCCTGCGTGCCATCCGCTGGAGCCTGGCCGATCCGGCCATGTTCCTGACCCAGCTGCGGGCCATTTTGCGCGCGGCGGTGTACGGCCCGGTGAGCCTGCTGATCCCGATGCTGGCGCACGGCAGTGAAATCCGCCAGACGCTGTCGCTGATCGACTTCGCGCGCGCCGAGCTGGACAACCGCGGCGTCGCCTATGGCCAGGTGAAGCTGGGGGCGATGATCGAGATCCCGGCCGCTGCCCTCACGCTCAAGCTGTTCTTGCGGCATTTCGACTTTTTGTCGATCGGCACCAACGACCTGATCCAGTACACGCTGGCCATCGACCGCGCCGACGAGTCAGTAGCGCATTTGTACGATCCCTTGCACCCGGCCGTGCTGCGCCTGCTGGCCGACACCATTTCCGAATGTGTGGCCCAGGGCAAGGGGGTTAGCGTGTGCGGGGAAATGGCCGGTGATGTAAGCCTCACCCGGCTGTTGCTGGGGCTGGGGCTGCGCAGCTTCTCGATGCACCCGACGCAGATACTGGCCGTCAAGCAGGAGGTGCTGCGCGCCGATGCCAGCCGCCTGGCGCCTTGGGCGCGGCGCGTGATTGCGGCCGACGAGCCGGCGTTGGCCATGGCCGAGCCGGTACCGCCAGCGTCCGGCGCTGGTTCAGCCCGGGACTCCGGCCCCGCGCCTCTGGCGCCGCGCTGATCCCGCATCCTCCCGCCCGTCGAGCGTATCTGGCATGGCTTGTTCGATACCATATTGCGCAGGCCATTGCGCCGCAGGCAAATGGTAGGTGCCGAAGAGCCTGTCAATCCATGGCAGCGTGGCGGCGTAGTTGCGGTTGATGGGGTCCAGCTTGCTGTGGTGCCAGTGGTGGAACGCCGGTGTCGCCACCAGCCATTCCAGCGGACCAAAACGCCAGCGCACATTGGCATGTAGAAAGAATCCCGCAAACGTGCCCACCAGGGTGACCACCACGGGCAGCAATGCACCCTGGGCTCCGCCTGAACCCAGTCCCAGAAGCGTGAGGGGCACCAGGCCAAACATGCGTACTACCACCAAGTCTATGGGGTGCGTGCGGGTGTTGACCAGGAAATCCAAGTGTGTGGCACTATGGTGGACGGCATGAAAACGCCATAACCAAGGCATGGTGTGGCTGAGCCTGTGGCCCCAGTACGAACCGATGTCGGCCACGATCAGGCCGGCAATGATACGGATCCACAGAGGCATGTTCTGTACCGACGCATGCCAGTCGGTGGGCACCAGGCGATGCGCAAGTGTGGCAATCAGTGCGAGCGGAGTCGCCATCAGTGCGGCTGGCAGCAGGCTGTTGAGAAAGTAGTAGCCAACATCTTTCCAGACATCCCGCCGCAGAATTTTTGCAGGGTGCAACGCAAACAGGCGTTCGAGGGGGACGAAGATGGTCGTCAGCAGTACCAGCCACAGACACAGCCTGAAGATGTCTGCTGCGAAAGAATGCCATGAGGCTTGCAGACTGGTCAGGGAAGGCATACCGGTTCCTTGTGGAGTCGAAACGATGCCGGAGGTGTTGCCACGACCGGCATCTTGGAGTGGAAATGCTTAGTCCGCCGATTGCCGGGTCTTGCTGCGGCGACGAGAGCTGACGACCAGCAGGCCCAGCCCCGAGAGCATCAACGGCAGGCTATCGGGCTCTGGCACGGCATTCAGCTGCACGTTATCCAGCAACGAGAAAGGCGGGTTGCCCGTGGGCGTACCGGCTGCCAGAAACGACAGGACCTCTGATGTGCTGGTGGCGGTGAAGGTGAAAACTTGCTGGCGCCAGTCCTGGAAATCCTGGCTGAGGTTGGTCAGTATTTCCGTTGAAAACGTTTGGTCGCCCAGGCTGACAATCCAGCTTTCAGTGGTCGTACCGTAGTAGCTGGCCTGCTGTGCCGCGGCCCAGTCGAAGCTCAATTGGTATGTCTGGCCGATCACCAGGTTGTTGATGGTCTGTTGGATGGCCCCTGCCTGATAAGCGCCATCGGCGCCGATCCAGTTGCCGCCCGATGGGCTGTCCGTGAATCCGTTATTGGAACCCGAGTTGGCTCCCCAGAGCGTGACGATGTCGGGCCAGCCGATGCGTGTCGCCCCGGTCGAATCTGCCGTGTCGGGCATGAACAAAAAGTTATAGCCAGTGGTGGTCCAGTTGCTGACCTGGGTTGAGCCGGAGAATTGGCTTGAGCTGGTGAGTGTCGTCTGCTCGAAGTCACCGTTCTGGACCAGATTGGCAGAAGCCGCACTGCTAATTCCTGCAAGTGCTGCAAGGATGAGGGTTGACAATTTTGTATTCATTGAATTCCTTTGTAAAAATGAATTTAAACATGTCTACAAAAATCATCTTGTAAAAAATAGATGAACAATGTTTTTCTATGTAAATATTGGATGCATTATTTTTGATAAATCGTGACAGAAATCACGTCAGATTTTTTGCAGGCGAGAGGTTGGGCCGCCAGTGCCTGTAGAGCGGTCGGCTGGGACGTGGTGACGAGCGGACGCTTGCAGACTGGTCAGGGAAAGGCATACCGGTTCTTTGTGGCGTCGAAACGATGCCGGAGGTGTTGCCACGACCGGCATCGTGGAGTGGAAATGCTTAATCCGCCGATGGCTGGGTCTTGCTGCGGCGGCGAGAGCTGACGACCAGCAGGCCCAGCCCAGAGAGCATCAACGGCAGACTGTCGGGCTCTGGGACGGCATTCAGTTGCACGGCATTCAGTTGAACGTTGTCCAGCAGCGAGAAAGGCGGGTTGCCCGTGGGTGTACCGGCTGCCAGAAACGACAGAACCTCCGAGGTGCTGGTGGCGGTGAAGTTAAAAACTTGCTGGCGCCAGGCTTGGAAACCTTCACTGGGGTTATTCAGTATTTCCGTCGAAAACGTTTGATCACCCAAGCTGACAATCCAGCCCTCGGTGGTTGGGCCGAAGTAGGTGCTTTGCTGTGCTGCGGCCCAGTCGAAGCTCAACTGGTATGTCTGGCCGATCACCAGGTTGTTGATGGTCTGTTGGATCGGCGATACCTCAAAGGCACCATCGGCCGCAATCCAGTTGCCGCCGGACGGGCTGTCGGTAAAACCGTTGTTCGAACCCGTGGCGGGCCCCCAAAGCTTGACAAACCCGCCGCGGGCGGATTCCGAGCCGGTTGTGGTGGCAGTACCGGCTGCAAACAGGAAGTTGTAGCCGTTGCTGGTCCAGTCGGTTGCCTGGTTCGCGCCGATAAGCTGTTCCGAGCCGGTGAAAGTGGTCTGCTCGAAGCCACCGTTCTGGACCAGGTTGGCAGAAGCCGCACTGCTAATTCCTGCAAGTGCTGCAAGAATAAAGGTTGACAATTTTGTATTCATGAAATTCCTTTTAAAAAATAAAATTGGAACATGTCTACAAAATACATCTTGTAAAAAACAAATGAGCAATGTTTTTACATGTAAATATTGGATGCGGAACTGTTGTAAATCGTGATGAAAATCACGTCAAATCTGTTGCAAGTGGGGGGCCGCTGGTGCCAGCAGAGCGGCTGGCTGGGGAGCGGTGACGTGATGATGAGCGCACGGAAGCGGTTGTCCGTGCGCTGTCGGGTTGGAGGCCGCTGCGGTGATCCGGCGCGTCAGCGGCCGTTGCCGAGGCTTGGAGAATCGGAGGCCGTCGCCAGGGGCCGTCGATCTTTGTGATCTACAGGCTAGGGGCGGCGTTGGCCATGGCATGTTCCGCCTGCTGGTCGGCGTGGTAGCTGCTGCGCACCATGGCGCCCACGGCGGCATGGCTGAAGCCCATCTTGTAGGCTTCTTCCTCGAACATCTTGAAGGTGTCCGGGTGCACGTAGCGGCGCACCGGCAGGTGGCTGGTGCTGGGCGACAGGTACTGGCCGATGGTCAGCATGTCGATGTCGTGCGCGCGCATGTCGCGCATTACCTGCAGGATTTCTTCGTCGGTTTCGCCCAGGCCGACCATGATGCCGCTCTTGGTCGGCACGTTGGGGTGCAAGGCCTTGAACTTCTTCAGCAGGCTCAGGCTGAACTGGTAGTCGCTGCCGGGGCGCGCTTCCTTGTACAGGCGCGGCGCGGTTTCCAGGTTGTGGTTCATCACGTCCGGCGGCGCGGCCTTCAAGATTTCGAGGGCGCGGTCGTCGCGGCCGCGGAAGTCGGGCACCAGGATCTCGATCTGGGTCTGTGGCGAGAGTTCGCGGATGTTCTGGATGCATTCGACGAAGTGGCCGCTGCCGCCGTCGCGCAGATCATCGCGGTCTACACTGGTGATCACCACGTATTTGAGCTTGAGTTTGGCGATGGTCTTGGCCAGGTTCAGCGGTTCGTCCTTGTCCAGCGGGTCGGGTCGGCCGTGGCCCACGTCGCAGAACGGGCAGCGGCGCGTGCATTTGTCGCCCATGATCATGAAGGTGGCCGTGCCCTTGCCGAAACATTCGCCGATATTGGGGCAGCTGGCTTCCTCGCACACGGTGTGCAGATTGCTTTCGCGCAGGATCTGCTTGATCTCGTAGAAGCGCGTGGTCGGCGAGCCGGCCTTGACACGAATCCAGTCGGGCTTTTTCAGCGTTTCGCCCTGGACCACCTTCACCGGGATACGGGACAGCTTGGCGCCCGCCTTTTGCTTGGCCAGGGGGTTGTAGGCTTCTACGGATTGCGCCTCTCTAACGACAGGTGCGGGCACGACTTCATTGTTGCTCATCAGATTACGGTGCGAGGTAGGTGCCGAGCTTTTGCGCCAACACCCCCGCGACTTCGTCCCAAGTGGTTTGAACCCCGATTGTAGAAAGGTCCACGGTTTGCAGGCCCGCATAGCCGCAAGGGTTGATGCGGGAGAAGGGTTCCAGGTCCATCGCCACGTTCAGGCTCAGCCCGTGGTAGGTGCTGTGGCGGCTGACCTTGATGCCCAGCGCGGCGATCTTCCCCAAGCCCAGAAAAGGGTCGCGGCCCGGTTCGGCGGGGGCGAGACGCTGGTGCGCAAACGGCTCGTCGAGCCGCACATAGATGCCGGGTGCGCCAGCGACGCGGTGCCCGGTCACGCCGAAATGCGCCAGGGTGCGCAGCACCGACTCCTCGATGCGGAACACGTATTCCTTGACGAAATAACCGGCCCGCTTCAGGTCGATCAAGGGGTAGGCCACCACCTGCCCGGGGCCGTGGTAGGTGACCTGGCCGCCGCGGTTGGTGGCCACCACGGGGATGTCGCCGGGCAACAGCAGATGCTCCTGCTTGCCTGCCAGCCCTTGGGTAAAAACCGGTGGGTGCTCGCAAATCCATAACGCATCACGCTCTTCGGGGGTGCGCTGGGCCGTGAAGTCCTGCATGGCCTGGTAGGTGGGCAGGTAGTCCACCCGGCCCAGGAAGCGTGCATCCATCGTGCTCAGCCCGGCGTGCCGCTACAGCACCATCTTGGCCATCGGATGGGTGCTCAGCGTGCGGTACAGCTCGTCGAGTTGTTCGCGCGAGGTGGCGGTCACGGTGACGGTGATGCCCAGGTATTTGCCGCCCTTGCTCTCGCGCAGTTCGATGGTGCTGGCGTCGAAGCTGGGGTCGAACTGCCTGGCGATGGTGGTGATGGCATGCACGAAACCGTCGGTTTTTTCGCCCATCACCTTGATGGGGAACAGCGACGGGTATTCGATCAGCGAGTCCTTGCGCGGATCTTCTGTGGGCTTTTCGGTGTCGGGTGAAGTCATGGAGCGCTCCGTATTCAGTCCGCCGTGCGCCGGATGGCGTCTTGGTAAGCGGCGTACAACTTGCTGTAGATCGGGCCGGGTTGGCCCTTTCCAATACCATGGCCCACCGGCACGCCGTCAAGCGTTGTGATCGCCAGCACTTCCTTGGTGGCGCTGGAGAGCAGCAGCTCGTCGGCGGCCAGCACTTCTTCGCGCGCTATGCGGCGCAGGCTGAAGGGAATGCCTTCGGCCTTGCACAATTCCTCGATCAGGCCAAAACGGATGCCTTCGAGCACCAGGTTGTCCTTGGGCACACCGACCAGAGCGCCGTCCTTGACCAGCCAGACATTGCTCGACGCGGCTTCGCTGAGGAAGCCGTTGCGGAACATCACCGTCTCGACCGCGCCGGCGTCGAAGCTGATCTGCCGCGAAAACACCGCGCCGAGCAGGCTGGTGGCCTTGATGTGCGCCTTCTCCCAGCGGAAGTCTTCGGCGGTGACGCAGGCCACGCCGTTGCTGCGCTGGGCCTCGGTGGGGATCTTCACCGTGTTGGCCATGACGAACACCGTGGGGGTGATGTTCTGCGGCATCACATGGTCGCGCATGGCCACGCCGCGGGTGATCTGGATGTAGACCAACTGGTGCAGCGTGGACACATCGGCGCCGATGGACTGCGCCTGGGCGGCGATCAGCCGGTCGGCGATGGCGCGCCAGTCCTCGCGCGTCATCGGGTTGACGATCCGCATTTCCTTCAGGCTGCGTTCGAGCCGCGCCATGTGTTCGGCAAACCGGAACAGCCGGCCCCCGTACACCGGCACGACTTCGTAGATGCCGTCGCCGAAGATGAAGCCGCGGTCCATCACGCTGATCCTGGCTTCGTTGAGGGGGGTGTATTCGCCGTTGAGGTAACAGGGGAAATTGGGAAGGGAATGCATGCTCATGGGGTTGATTATCGGGAAGACGGCGACATGGTGCGGGTGATCGGTCCGCGCCGGCCACCGGCGCGATCAGCGCAGCAGCATGACGGCGGCCACGGCGGCCCAGCCCAGCAGGCAGTTGGTCCAGACCCAGGGGTGCATGCGTGCCAGTTGCCGGCCGGCCAGCGGCCAGTCAGCCTGGACCACGGCGCGACGCAGCGCGCGGTAAGGGCCGAAGAACAGATGGCCGAAAATGGCGATCATCAACAGGCCCAGCCCGAGCATCAGATGCCAGCCCAGCGGTGCGGCTTTCATGCCGACCGCGCCCAGGGTGAACACGCCGGTTACCAGCAGCAGCGCGATGGCGCCCCATACCATGGCAAAAAACCGCGCCATGACGCCGGCCAGAAGCGGGATACGCAGCGGCGGTGGCAACTGCGCAATCGCTACCGGGCGAAGCGCCCACAGCATGAAGCTCATGCCGCCCAACCAGACAATGGCCGCGGCGAGATGCAGCAGTTTTGAGAAAATATCCATGGAAGCCCTCGGTTTGTTCGCGGTTTGTCGGCACATTGTGACCTCCGGCGCTTGACAGGCGGCGTCACACCTTTGCCACGCCACTGTCACTTTGTGTGGACTGAGGGGGGTTTCTACGTATAATCAGGGGCTTTGCTGAATTGGTCAGGGTGTAACCTGGTTGTAATTTCACAGGTTGACAATGACCCGAGAAGCTGAAGATAGCGCTGAGGAATTGGATTTCAAGCCCCTGACCGCGGAAGAAGCGCAGCAGTGGCGAAGGCAGAATCCAGCGGCGCTGTCGTTGTGGCGGATCCTGTTTTGGCAAGTGGTGGTCGGTTGTGTGGTGGCGGTTGCCGCCTGGCTGATCACAGGCCGTTCATCCGTGGGGTGGTCGGCAGGTTATGGTGCGTTGGCGGTTGTGCTCCCTGCGGCGTTGTTTGCGCGCGGGATGTCCAGTGGACTCATGCGACTCTTGCCCGGTGGTGCGATGCTGGGCTTTTTTGTGTGGGAGCTGGTCAAGATCGCCTTGACCATCGCGATGTTGTTCGCGGCACCGAGGTTGGTTATGGGACTGAGTTGGTTGGCCTTGCTGGCTGGCTTTGTGGTGACGATAAAAGTGTATTGGGTGGCGCTGGTGTTGCAATCGCGGCATCGGCATCCAGTCAAACAGAATTAAGGGACTGTCTAAATATGGCGACTGAACACGTTGGTACGGAAGGCCCCAAGGCCGGCGACTACATCGTTCACCATTTGCAGCATTTGCAGCGGGATTTCTCTTTCCAGAGCGTCAAGCAAAGCAGCATTGTTGATTTCAGTCTGTTCAATCTCGACTCGGTGATCTACTCGGTGCTGCTGGGTGTCATCGGTTGTTTCTTTCTGTGGCGCGCCGCACGTAAGGTGACTTCGGGTGTGCCCGGAAGGTTCCAGGCCGCGGTTGAAATTCTTTCCGAAATGGTCGAAACCCAGGCCAAGGGCGTGATTCACAACGCCAAGAGCCGCAAGCTCGTGGCCCCGCTGGCGCTCACCGTGTTCGTCTGGATTTTCCTGATGAACGCCATGGACATGTTGCCGGTCGACCTGCTGCCGAGCCTGTGGGCTTCGATCTATGGCGCCGCCGGCAACGATCCGCACCACGCCTTCCTGCGCGTCGTGCCCACTGCCGACCTGTCGACGACGCTGGGCCTGTCGATCAGCGTGCTGTTCGTCTGCCTGGTCTACAACATCAAGATGAAGGGCGTGGGTGGCTGGGCGCATGAGCTCGTGGCGGCTCCCTTCGGCGATCACTGGTTTCTGTATCCGATCAATTTCCTGATGCAAATGATCGAATACCTGGCAAAGACAATTTCGCACGGCATGCGGCTGTTTGGCAACATGTTCGCCGGCGAACTGGTATTCATGCTGATCGCCCTGATGGGTGGCGTGTGGGCCTGGCAGTTCAATCCGCTCACCGGCGGGTTCTGGCTGGGTATTGGGCATGTCGTTGCCGGAGCCGTGTGGAGCATCTTCCACATTCTGGTGATTACCTTGCAGGCCTTCATCTTCATGATGTTGACGTTGATTTACGTGGGGCAGGCCCACGACGCGCACTAGGTTTCGTTCTTAGCTTTTCTCTTTCTTTTTACCTGTACTTTTATTAGGAGCAATCATGGAAAACATTCTCGGTCTCGTCGCTCTGGCTTGTGGTTTGATCGTCGGTCTCGGCGCAATGGGCGCCTCTATCGGCATCGCTCTGATGGGTGGCAAGTTCCTTGAATCGTCGGCACGTCAACCTGAGCTGATGAACGAACTGCAAACCAAGATGTTCATTCTGGCGGGTCTGATCGATGCGGCTTTCCTGATCGGCGTCGCTATTGCGCTGCTGTTCGCTTTTGCCAAGCCTTTTGCGATCTGATTTCGGGCGACCTTTCACGACCGAAAGGAATTAAGCCGTGAACATTAATTCAACCCTGTTCCTGCAGGCCGTTGTTTTTGCGATCCTGGTGTGGTTCACGATGAAATTCGTGTGGCCTCCGATCACGAAGGCACTGGACGAGCGGGCGCAGAAAATCTCTGACGGTCTCGCCGCCGCCGACAAAGCCAAGTCCGAACTCACCAGCGCCAACAAGCGCGTGGAAGAAGAACTGGCCAAGACGCGCACCGAGACCGCTACCCGGTTGGCTGACGCCGAACGCCGTGCTCAGGCCATCATCGAAGAGGCCAAGGGCCGCGCCACGGAGGAAGCCAACAAGATCGTGGCCGCCGCCCGCGTCGAAGCCGAGCAGCAAACCGTCAAGGCCCGTGAGACGCTGCGCGAGCAGGTCGCCACGCTGGCAGTGAAGGGTGCCGAGCAGATTCTCCGCAAGGAAGTCAACGCCGGTATCCACGCGGATCTGCTGAGCCGTCTGAAAACTGAACTCTAGGCTGTAAAGAACGACCATGGCTGAATTAGCAACCATTGCCCGCCCTTACGCAGAAGCCTTGTTCAAGGCGTCCGCGAGCGATCTGGCTGGCACGGCTGGCTGGCTCGACGAGCTGGCGGCCATCGCGGCCAATCCGCAGCTCCAGCAATTTGCGGGCAACCCCAATGCTGGCGCGGAGCAGGTATTCGATGTGATCGCGGGTGTGGCCAAATCGGCTTTGCCCGACGCCGCCAAGAATTTCTTGCGCGCGGTCATCGACAACGGGCGTCTGGGTGCCCTGCCTGAAATCGCGAACCAGTTCCGTGCGCTGAAAAATGCGCAGAGTGGTTCGTCGGATGCGACGGTGTTCAGCGCGTTCCCCATGGATGCGGCCGCACTGGCGGATGTGTCTTCGGTGTTGGAGAAGCGGTTCGGTCGCAAACTCAACCTCTCGGTTGCGCTGCAGCCTGAGCTGATTGGCGGGATCCGTGTCGTGGTGGGTGACGAGGTGCTGGACACTTCGGTCAAAGCTCGCCTGGAACAAATGAAACTGGCCTTGACCGCTTAACAGCGTCGAGCCTCTCGTTTTCGGCCAGAGCCTGTGGCTCCGGTTGTTTGCTAACCAAAGAAAGAAGGAAAGAGTCATGCAACTCAATCCCGCAGAAATTTCTGAGCTGATCAAGAGCCGTATCGAAGGCCTGACGGCCAGCGCCGATATTCGCAACCAGGGCACCGTGGTGTCCGTGACCGACGGCATCGTGCGCATCCATGGCCTGAGCGACGTGATGCAGGGCGAAATGCTGGAATTTCCGGCTACCGCTGACGGCACCCCGACGTTCGGCCTGGCCCTGAACCTCGAGCGCGACTCCGTCGGCTCCGTGATTCTGGGTGAATACGAACACATCTCCGAAGGCGACACCGTCAAGTGCACGGGCCGCATTCTGGAAGTGCCGGTCGGCCCCGAGCTGATTGGCCGCGTGGTCAACGCGCTGGGCCAGCCGATCGACGGCAAGGGTCCGGTCAACGCCAAGATGACCGACGTCATCGAAAAGGTCGCGCCCGGCGTGATCGCCCGTAAATCGGTCGACCAGCCGATGCAGACCGGCCTGAAGTCCATCGACTCGATGGTGCCCGTCGGCCGTGGCCAGCGCGAGCTGATCATTGGCGACCGCCAGACCGGCAAGACGGCCGTGGCCATCGACGCCATCATCAACCAGAAGGGTCAGAACATGACCTGCGTCTACGTCGCGATCGGCCAAAAGGCCTCTTCGATCAAGAACGTGGTGCGTGCCCTGGAACAAGCCGGCGCGATGGACTACACCATCGTCGTGGCCGCTTCCGCTTCTGAATCCGCAGCCATGCAATATGTGTCGGCCTACTCGGGCTGCACCATGGGTGAATACTTCCGCGACCGCGGCGAAGACGCACTGATCGTGTACGACGATCTGTCCAAGCAAGCCGTGGCCTACCGCCAGGTCTCGCTGCTGCTGCGCCGTCCACCAGGCCGCGAAGCCTACCCCGGCGACGTGTTCTACCTGCACAGCCGTCTGCTGGAGCGCGCCGCTCGTGTGAACGCCGACTATGTCGAAGCCTTCACCAAGGGTGCAGTCAAGGGCAAGACCGGTTCGCTGACCGCGCTGCCGATCATCGAAACGCAGGCCGGCGACGTGTCCGCCTTCGTGCCGACCAACGTGATCTCGATCACCGACGGCCAGATCTTCCTGGAAACCAGCCTGTTCAACGCCGGCATCCGTCCCGCGATCAACGCCGGTATCTCGGTGTCGCGCGTCGGTTCTTCGGCACAGACCAAGATCATCAAGGGCCAGTCTGGCGGTATCCGTACCGACCTGGCACAGTACCGTGAACTGGCTGCGTTCGCGCAGTTCGCGTCCGACCTGGATGAGTCCACCCGCAAGCAGCTCGACCGCGGTGCCCGCGTGACCGAACTGCTGAAGCAGGCCCAGTACAGCCCGCTGCCCATCAGCCTGATGGGTGCCACGCTGTTCGCGGTGAACAAGGGTTTCATGGACGATGTCGAAGTCAAGAAGATCTTGCCTTTCGAGCACGGCCTGCATGCCTACCTGAAGGACAAGCACGCGCCCCTGCTGGCCAAGCTGGAATCCAGCAAGGCCCTCGACAAGGACGCCGAGGCCGAGTTGACTGCTGCTGTTGGCGCATTCAAGAAGACCTTTGCTTAATTTCCACCTGATCAAAAGGAGCCTCTGATGGCATCAGGCAAGGAACTTCGGACCAAGATCAAATCGGTGGAAAACACCAAGAAGATCACCAAGGCCATGGAGATGATTTCCGTCTCCAAGATGCGCAAGGCGCAGGAGCGCATGCGCGCCGCGCGTCCTTACAGCGAGAAGATCCGCAACATCGCCAGCAACCTCGGACAAGCCAATCCGGAGTACGTGCACACCTTCATGAAGACCAACGACGGCAAGTCGGTGGGCTTCATCGTGGTGACCACGGACAAAGGTTTGTGCGGCGGCCTGAACACCAACCTGTTGCGAGCAGTGACGGCGCAGCTGCGTGAAACGCAAGCGGCCGGCAAGACGCCGCAGGCTGTGGCCATCGGTGGCAAGGGCCTGGGTTTTCTGAACCGTGTCGGTGCCAAGGTCGTCTCCCATGTGACCCACCTTGGCGACAAGCCCCACCTGGACAAGCTGATTGGCCCGGTCAAGGTGTTGCTGGATGCGTTCACGGCTGGTGAAGTCAGCGCGGTCTATCTCTGCTACAACAAGTTCGTCAGCACGATGAGCCAGGTGCCGGTGGTGGACCAGCTGTTGCCCCTGTCGGCGGCCAAGATGGATGAAGAGTCCAAGGCCAGCGGCACGCACCACGCCTGGGACTACATCTATGAGCCCGACGCGCAATCCGTGATCGACGAGCTGCTGGTGCGTTACGCCGAAGCCCTGGTCTACCAGGCGGTCGCCGAAAACATGGCTTCCGAGCACGCGGCGCGCATGGTGGCGATGAAGGCCGCAACCGACAACGCCGGCAATGTGATTGGTGAGCTCAAGCTGATCTACAACAAGACGCGGCAGGCAGCGATCACCAAAGAATTGTCGGAAATCGTGTCCGGCGCGGCGGCGATCAGCGGCTAAGGCCGCGCTCGATGCCGCAAGCACCCGTCCGAACAGCAAGATTCAAATTTATTGGAGCGAGAAAAAATGGCTCAAGATAACCCCCAAGTGAACGCCCGCGTTCAGGGAAAAATTGTTCAGTGTATTGGCGCTGTGGTGGACGTGGAGTTTCCGCGCAACCAGATGCCCAAGGTGTACGACGCCCTCAAGATGGACGGTTCGGCACTGACGCTGGAAGTGCAGCAACAGCTGGGTGACGGCATCGTCCGTACCATTGCGCTGGGTTCTTCCGACGGCCTGCGCCGCGGCCTGATGGTCACCAACACCGGCTTGCCGATCACGGTGCCCGTGGGCAAGGCCACGCTGGGCCGCATCATGGACGTGCTGGGTGCGCCAATCGACGAACGCGGCCCCGTGAGCCAGGAACTCACCGCTTCCATTCACCGCAAGGCACCAGCCTATGACGAGCTCAGCCCGTCGCAGGAACTGCTGGAAACCGGCATCAAGGTGATCGACCTGGTCTGCCCGTTCGCCAAGGGCGGCAAGGTGGGTCTGTTCGGTGGCGCCGGTGTGGGCAAGACCGTGAACATGATGGAGCTCATCAACAACATCGCCAAGGCGCACAGCGGCTTGTCGGTGTTCGCCGGTGTGGGTGAACGTACCCGCGAAGGCAACGACTTCTATCACGAAATGGCCGATTCCGGCGTGGTGAACCTCGAGAACCTGGTCGAGTCCAAAGTGGCCATGGTCTACGGTCAGATGAACGAGCCACCGGGCAACCGTCTGCGCGTCGCCCTGACCGGCCTGACCATCGCCGAGTCGTTCCGCGACGAAGGCAAGGACGTGCTGTTCTTCGTGGACAACATCTACCGCTACACGCTGGCCGGTACCGAAGTGTCCGCACTGCTGGGCCGCATGCCTTCCGCCGTGGGCTACCAGCCTACGCTGGCCGAAGAAATGGGCCGTCTGCAAGAGCGTATTACCTCGACCAAGGTTGGCTCGATCACCTCCATCCAGGCCGTGTATGTGCCAGCGGATGACTTGACCGACCCGTCGCCCGCCACCACCTTCGCTCACTTGGACTCCACCGTGGTGTTGTCCCGCGACATCGCCTCGCTGGGTATCTACCCCGCGGTCGATCCACTCGACTCGACCAGCCGCCAGCTCGACCCGCTGGTCGTCGGCCAGGACCACTACGAGACCGCCCGCGCCGTGCAAGGCACGCTGCAGCGCTACCGCGAACTGCGCGACATCATCGCCATCATGGGCATGGACGACCTGGCCCCTGAAGACAAGCTGGCCGTGGCCCGCGCGCGCAAGATCCAGCGCTTCCTGAGCCAGCCATTCCACGTGGCCGAAGTGTTCACCGGCAGCCCCGGCAAGTACGTGCCACTGGCGGAAACCATCCGCGGCTTCAAGATGATCGTGGCCGGCGAATGTGACCACCTGCCAGAGCAGGCGTTCTACATGGTTGGCGGTATCGACGAGGCTTTCGAGAAGGCCAAGAAGGTTTAATGGGCTTCCCCCGCGCCTTCGGCGCCTCCCCCAAGGGGGTACACCAGCAGCCTGGCAAAGCCAGTTCTGCGGTGTTCGCGGGGAATACACGGCTAACAGGAAATATTGATGAACACCATTCATGTTGATGTGGTCAGTGCCGAGGCGTCCATCTTCTCGGGCGAGGCCAAGTTTGTGGCCTTGCCTGGCGAGTCGGGCGAACTGGGTATCTACCCGCGCCACACACCGCTGATCACCCGCATCAAACCGGGTTCGGTGCGCATCGAGTTGGCCGACGGCAGTGAAGAATTCGTCTTCGTGGCCGGTGGTATTCTGGAAGTGCAACCCAACTGCGTGACCGTGCTGTCCGACACCGCCATCCGCGGCAAGGACCTGGACGACGAAAAGGCCAACGCCGCCAAGGCCGCCGCCGAAGAAGCCGTCAAGAACGCCAAGAGCGAGCTCGACCTCAGCAAGGCCCAGTCCGAGCTGGCCGTCATGGCCGCCCAACTGGCCGCGCTGCGCCGGTACCGGAAAAAGCACTGAGCGCTCCGCCGGATGCACATTGAAAAAACCGCCTTCGGGCGGTTTTTTCATGGGCCGTCCGGAAGGGCGTGTCAGTTGCCGACGGCTTCCTCGGCGTACAACACGCCGTCACGCTCCATCTGCGCAATCTCCTCCGTGCTGTAGCCCAGGCCTTGCGCGATGCTTCGGTTGTGCTGGCCCATCAGCGGCGCGGGTTGTATCACCGTGGTGTCGTATGCGGAGAAGTGGAACGGCAGGTTGGGCAACTGCACCTTGCCCAGTACCGGGTGGTGCTGCTCGATCAACATGCCGCGGGCCTGCACCTGCGGGTCGGCCAGCACCTCGTCGATGTTCTGCACCTTGGCGCTGGGCACATCGATCGTGTCCAGCGCCGCCAGGCATTGCGCCACCGTGCGGCCGGCCACCCAGGTGCGGATCACCGGCAGCAGCTCGAGCCGGTTTTCGTTGCGGCCGGTGAGTGTGTGAAAGCGGGTGTCGGCCGCGAAGCCGGGTTGGCCCAGGTCGCTGCCGATCAACGTGGCCAGGCGCTTCCAGGCGTCGTCCACCTGGGCAGCGATCACCAGGTGGCCGTCGGTGGCGGTGAACACGCCGTACAAGGTGGACTGCGGCAGGTCGTGCCCGGTCTGCTGCGGAATCTCCTTGCCGCCCGACAAGGTGTAGCACTGCACCGCGTATTCGTGCATCGACACCAGGCAGTCGTACAAGGCCATGTCGATGTGCTGGCCCCGGCCCGAACCGATGCGCCCCAAGAGCGCCGCGCAGATGGCCGCCACGCCGTGGATGCCGGTGTACATGTCGCCCAGTGCGATGCGCAGCAGCGGCGGCGCCTCGCCCGGCGAGCCGACCATGGCCATGATGCCGCTCTTGGCCTCGGCGATCAGGCCGAAGCCGGCACGGTGCGAATCCGGGCCGGTGTGGCCGTACGCGGACACCGAGCAGTACACCAGCTTCGGGTTGCGCTCGGACAGATCCTTGTAGCCCAGGCCGAGCTTGTCGAGTGCGCCGGGGCGGTAGTTCTCCAGGAACACGTCGGCCGTGTCGGTGAGCTTGTGCATCAGGGCCAGGCCGCGTGGGTCCTTCAAGTTGATGCACAGGCCTTGCTTGCCCATGTTCTGCTGCAGGAAGTAGCCACTCTGGCCGTTGACGAAATAGGCGTGGGCACGGCCGGCGTCGCCCGCCGTGGGGCGCTCGACCTTGATCACCTCGGCGCCCATCGCCGCCAGGCAGCGCCCCATATAAGGGCCGGCCAGGAAGTGGCTGTAGTCGATGACGCGGATGCCTTTGAGCGGCAGGGCTTGGGTGTTCATGCGGATGTCTCCAGGAGAAGGCCCGCATCGTAGAGCCGCCTTGCCTATTTCACCATCCTATGAACGCAATTTCCATCATTGCCTTTCACAATCCGGGGGACTGCTCAGTCCTTCTTCCGTCGCTGGTCGTTGCGCATGAAAAGTTCACTGCAGACGCCGCGCAGCCAGCGGTGCCCGGCATCGTCGTGCAGCCGTGCATGCCAGTGCTGCTTGACCAGATAGGAAGGGATCTCGAAAGGGCATGGAAACAGGTTCAGTCCGCCGAGCTGGGCCAGGCTTTCGCCGATCATGCGCGGCACGGTGGCCACCAGGTCGGTGCTCGACAAAATGGTCGCCAGCCCAAGGAAGCCCGGCAATTCGAGCAGCACATGGCGCTCGATATGGTGAGCCTTCAACGCGCCGTCGAGCAGCGCATGGCCGCGGCCGTAGACGATCTCGATGTGGGCCTCTTTCTGGTAGGCCTTGCGTGTGAGCGTGCGGCCGATGCGTGGATGCTGGCGGTTCACCAGGCAGACGAAATCCTGCTCGTACAAGGTCTGCTGGTAGAAGCCCGACTCCAGCCCGGGGATGTAGCCGAGCGCCAAGTCCGCCTTGCCCGACTGCAGGGCATCCGCCGTGCCAGCGTCGATCGGTGCGACGTCGATGCGCACGGCCGGCGCCACCTCGCGCAGATGGGCCAGCAGGCGTGGCAGCAAGGTGATGTGGCTCGCATCCGTCATGCACACGCGAAAGCTGCGCCGGGCCTGTGCCGGATCGAAGGCCGGCCCGCGCGCACCCAGCCGGCGCAGTGACTCGATGACCTCGCGCGCAGGGCCGATCAACGCGTCGGCGCGTGGCGTGGGCTGCATGCCGGTGGCGGTGCGCACGAACAAGGGGTCGTCCAGCGCGCGGCGCAGCTTGGCCAGCCAGATGCTGACGGTGGGCTGGCTCTGCCCCAGCTGCTCCGCGCAACGGGTCACGCTGCCGGTGCTGTAGAGCAGGTCGAACAGCTGCAGCAGCTTCACGTCGAGCAGTTCGGCCTGGTTTTCGTACTGCCTCGCCCTGGAAGGGACGGCCGGACTTCCACTGGAGTGTGATGCCATTATTACCTCATGCAATGGTGACTATTCTCCTCATTGTATGGACGGCATGAGATCCGGATCCTATGGTTGCGACCTCGTTGACCAGGCGGCGCATGACCGTCACCCCAAAAATTCCAAACCGGAGACATCAAGCCATGAAGAAGATCTTCCACAAACTGACCCTGGCCGCAGCGCTGTCCAGCGCCGCCCTGACGGGCTTGGCGCAATCCGTGCCGGTCACCGGCATCGTCGAACTCTCGGGCCCCGGTGCCACGGCCGGCACGAATTTCGACAACGGCGTGAAGCTTGCCGTCAAGGCCATCAACGCGGCCGGCGGCATGGCCGGGCGCAAGATCGAGTACACCTCGCTCGATACACAAACCCAGCCGGGCGTGGCCAAGGCCCTGGCCAAGAAGGCCATCGACCAGGGCGCGCAGGTGGTGATGGGGCCGGTGTTCTCCGGCTCCATCCTGGTGAGCATGAGCGAGACCAAACAGGCCGAAGTGCTGAACGTGGTTGGCGGTGAAGCTGCCAGCATCACGCAGCAGGGCCACCCCTATGTGTTCCGCGCCTCCTTCACCCAGGCCGCGGCCATGCCCAAGGTGGCCACCTATCTGCAGCGCACGGTCAAGGCCAGGAGTGTCTCCGTCATCTACGTCAACAACGACTTCGGCAAGGGCGGGCGTGACGCCATCGTGAAGTCGTTGGAAGCGGTCGGTATCAAGGTGGCGGCCGACATCTCCACCGACAGCGGCCAGGTCGACTTCTCCGCCGCCGTGCTCAAGGCCAAGCAGGCCGATGCCGACGCCTTGTTCGTCTACACCAACGAGGAAGAATCGGCACGGCTGCTGCGCGAACTGCGCAAGCAGGGCTACGCCAAGCCGATCGTTGGTGAATCCACACTGACCAACGAGAAGGTGGTCGAACTCGCTGGTGAAGCCGCCAACGGCATCGTCGGCCATGTGGGCCTGACCGCCGACGCACCCAACCCCACGGTGCAGGCCTTCACCAAGGCCTATGTGGCCGAATACAAGGCGCGGCCCGACCACAACGCAATGAAGGGCTACATCGGCATGTGGACCGCCAAGGCCGCGGCCGACAAGGCGGGCAAGATCGACACCAAGGCCATGGCTGCCGCGCTGCACAACCACAGCTTCAGTGTGAAGGATTTTCCGGGCCTGCTGTTCGACGTGAAGTTCGACGACAAGGGCGACCTGGACCGCGAAAGCTTCTTTGTGAAGGTCGCGAACGGCCGCTCGGAAGTGATCGAAACACTCAAACCCGCCAATAATTGAAGCTTTGCGGCACAGGAGTTGTGATGGCCTTCGACAAAACCGAATACTGCAGCGTGGCGTGCGACGGTGGCCTGCTCGTCATCACCCTGCAGCGGCCCGAGGTGCTGAACGCACTGCACCTCGCGGCGCATGTCGAGCTCTCGCGCATCTTCGACGCCTATGCGGCCGACGCGGCGCTGCGCGTGGCCATCGTCACCGGCGCGGGTGAGCGTGCGTTCTGCGTCGGCACCGACCTGAAGTCGCTGGCCCGGACCGGCAACTACGACTACCCGCGCGGCGGCTTCGCCGGCATCACCAAACGCTTCGACCTGTGGAAGCCGGTGATCGCCGCGGTCAACGGCCTGTGCCTCGGCGGCGGCGTGGAGATACTGGCCGCCTGCGACCTGGCCGTGGCCTCCGAGCAAGCGCAGTTCGGCCTGCCCGAGCCGCTGGTCGGCCTGGCAGCCTTGGGCGGCGGCGCGCTGCAGCGGCTGGCGCGGCAGATGCCGATGAAGGATGCGATGTACCTCGCGCTCACCGGTCAACGCATCGACGCGGCCGAAGCGCGCCGCATCGGCCTCATCAACGAAGTCGTGCCGCAGGCCGAGGTAATGGCCCGCGCACGGGCTTTGGCGCAGGACATCCTCGCCTGTGCGCCGCTGGCGCTGCAGGCCACCAAGCAGGCGATGCTGATGAGCTTGGCCGAACCGAACCTGGAAAAGTCCATGCACACGCGTTACCCGGCCGAGGCCGTGATGCTGGCCAGCCAGGACGCCATCGAAGGGCCGCTGGCGTTCTCGCAAAAACGCAAACCAAACTGGACGGGCCAATGAGCGTGAAGACCATCCGCTGGGGCATGATCGGCTGCGGCGACGTGGCCGAGGTCAAGAGCGGCCCGGCCTTCTACAAGGCCGAGCACTCGCAACTGGTGGCGGTGATGCGCAGGAATGGCGCGCTGGCCGAAGACTTCGCACGACGCCACGGCGTGGGCCGCTGGCACAGCGACGCCGAGGCCATCATCCAGGCACCCGATATCGACGCCGTTTACATCGCCACCACCACCGATTCGCACCACGACTACACGCTGCGCTGCGCCGCCGCGGGCAAGGCCGTGTACGTGGAAAAGCCCATGGGCATGAACCACGCGCAATGCCTGGAAATGGTGGCCGCCTGCCAGCAGGCCGGCGTGCCGCTGTGGGTCGGCTTCTACCGGCGTGCGCTGCCGCGTTTCCTGCGGCTGCGCGACATCCTGCAAAGCGGTGTGATCGGCCAGGTGCGGGCCGTGGTTTCGCGCCATAGCCAGACGCTGCCGCCGCCCGAAAAGCTGCAAAGTCACTACCTGGCCTGGCGCACCGACGCCAGGCGCTCGGGTGGCGGCTTCTTCTTCGAGGCCATCGGACACAGCTTCGACATCTTCGATTTCCTGTTCGGCCCGGTGGAACAGGTGCAGGGCATCGCCGGCAACCAGGCCGGTGCCTGGCAGAGCGAGGACATGGTGACGGCCAGCTACCGCTTCGCCTCGGGTGTGATGGGCAGCGGCACCTGGTGCTTCGCGGCCGACGGTCAAGAGGAATACCACGACATCATCGGTGCCAAGGGCCGCATCCGTTTCTCGGTCTACAAGGCCGTGCCGATGGTGCTCACCGTGGGCGACAAGGTCGAAGAGATTGCGGTGGCCGACCCGCCGCACGTGCACCAGCCGCTGGTGCAGACCATCGTCGACGAGATGAACGGCCAGGGCCGTTGCCCGAGCACCGGCGAGAGCGGTGCGCGCACGGGCTGGGTACTGGACGAGATATTGAAGGACTTCAGGCGCGCGTCCGGCGTCGCAGCCTGATGCCCGCTGCATCCGCTATTTTCGGGGTGCAGTCCTAGAACCCGAACAAGCGTTTCGGTGTGTCCCACAGGATCGCCTGCCGCGCCGAGGCCTCGGGCACCAACTGGCCGAACAGGTTCAGCAGCGGGCCGTAGTCGATGCGTGCCGGCGCGCGCAGGAAGGGCCAGTCCGAACCCCACACCAGGGCTTGCGGCGTGAAGGCCTCGACCAGCATCTGGATGTAGGGCCACGCATCCGGATGCGGAAACGGCAGCAGCGAAGTCTTCACCAGGCTTGAGAGCTTGACTGCCGCGCGGCCGGTCTCGGCCAGCTTCAGCAAGGCCTGGAAGCCGGGCTGGCCGAGGCCGGCCTGCGGGTCCGGCCGGCCACAGTGGTCGAACAGCAGCTGTACGCCGCTGTCTTGCAGCAGCGGGCGCATTGCCACGAGCTGGTCATGCTGCACCTGCACCGCGGCCCACATGCCGAGATCGCGCAGGTGCTGCAGCATGGGCGCGGCATCGCGGTAGAAGTCGGTGCCGAGCAGCGCGGCGTTCAGCGTCACGCCGATCACGCCCTGGGCCTGCAAGGCCTGCAGTTCGTCACGACCCACATCGTTGCGCACCACGGCCGCGCCCTGGTAGGCGCCGGCACCACGCCTGAGCGCATCGAGCAGACAGCGGTTGTCGAGGTTGTAGCCCGAGTTGGCGCCGACGATCAGCGCATGCTGCACGCCGTGCGCGGCCAGCACATGGCCGAGCGCGTCGGTGGTGGCGACTTCATGGCCGCTGGGGCGGTAGAAGGCGTCTTCGGGATAGGGGAAGTGCACCGGGTCGAACACGTGCACGTGGCAGTCGATCTTGGGCTGGGTGATGAGCATCGGGAGCATCGGGGAAGTTTGGGGCGTTGGCATGGACGAGTCAGTCATCAAGATTCTCCTCGGGTAGGACGGTTCGCGAATGCGCAGGCTACCGTCGATTGTCCTTGCTGTCTTCGGCCGTGCTCCATTGCGGAGGGCAATGCGTGTATTGCCTGTACCGCATTTACAGCCTGTGCCGCGGCCCCTACGATCCGCCTCCGTTGCCGTCCACCCGGGCGCCAGGACCAGGAGACGACTTTGAAGATTTGCGTATTGGGCGCCGGCGCCCTGGGCTGTGCCATCGGCGGGGTGCTGGCCGAGGCCGGACACGAGGTCTGGCTCGTCAACCGCGGCCAGGCCCATGTGCAGGCGATGCTGCGGCACGGCCTGCTGATGCGCGAAAACGGCGTGGACCGTGCGGTCCCGGTCCATGCCGCCACCGACTGCCGGGATATCGGCGTGGTCGATCTGGCCATCGTGCTGGTGAAGTCCTTCCACACCCGTGAGGTGATCACATCGGCGCGCCCCATCATCGGCCCGGACACCGTGGTGCTGTCGCTGCAGAACGGCCTGGGCCACGAAGACATCCTGGCCGAGGTGGTCGGCCGCCAACACGTGCTCGCCGGCAAGACCTACACCGGCGGCGTGATGCTTGCGCCGGGCCACATCATCGCCGGCACCAGGGGCAAGGAGACCATCATCGGCGAACTCGACGGCCGCGTCGGCGAACGCGTGCAGCGCATCGCCGCCGCCTTCAACCAGGCCGGCCTGGCCTGCGAGGTCAGCGAGAACATCCTCGGCACTATGTGGGACAAGTTGCTCGTCAACGTAGCCACCGGCGCGCTCGGCGCCATCACGCACCTGACCTACGGCGACCTCTACGACGTGCCCGAGATCGAGGCTTGCGCCGTGGCTGCGGTGGGCGAAGCCATGGCAGTCGCCAAGGCCGCCGGCATCGTGCTCACCACCACGGAGCCGCGCCAGGCCTGGGTCAAGGCCTCGGCCGGCCTGCCGCCCGAATTCAAGGTGTCGATGCTGCAAAGCCTGGAGAAGGGTTCGGCCACCGAAGTCGACTACGTGAACGGCGCCGTGGTGCGCTGGGGCCAGAAATATGGCGTGCCCACGCCGACCAACCTGGCGCTGGTGGCCTGCGTCAAGGGTGTCGAGCGCAAGCTGCTCGGCAAATGAGAACTCAGGAGACGAACAACATGGAAACCAAGGCCAAGCCTTATGTGCAGAAATCCTACGTGCAGAAATCCTATGTCGAACATGTCGCCGTGCGTGTGAAGGACATCCAGTGGCACATCGCCTTCTTCTACGAAGTGCTCGGCATGGACGTGCGCGAGATCGACGGCCCGTCCGAGGCGCCGCGCCAGTACTGGACCATCGGCGGCATGCAGCTGGTGAGCATGCCCGGCTTCGAGGCGCCACCGAGCAACGACGCCGGCTGGCTGGCCCATCTCGGCATCATGGTGCAGGACCTGCCCGGTGCCTTGCAGGCCGCGCAAGGCTGGGGTGTGAAGACCCTTCCCCAGGGCCACAACTGGCTGCAGCTGCCCGACGGTTTGGCCATCGAGCTGATCCAGGCCAGCGGCAATGCCGTGGACGAGGTGCTGGCCGTGAACCCGCGCGGCTGAAGAAACTTTGACCCAGGAGACCTACACACGTGATCATTCCCAAATTCAACTTCACCACCCCCGAGCGTTATTGGGACGACGGCAAGGAGGGCGACAGCTGCACCAGCCCGACTTATGAAGTCACCGGCGCGCGCATCGACGCCTATGCCGAACTCACCGGCGACTACACCCCGGTGCATGTGGACGAGGCCTATGCCAACGCCTCGCATTTCGGCTGCCGCGTGGCGCACGGGCTGATGGGCCTGTCGGTGGCCGATGGCCTGAAGACGCAATGCGAATACCGCTTCCTGCCCGGCATGTCGCTGGGCTGGACCTGGGACTTCCTGTTGCCTATCAAGATCGGCGACGTGCTGCAGGTGCGCTTCACGGTGGGCAACATGCGTGCCAGCCAAAGCAAGCCGGGTTGGGGCATCGTGGTGCTGCCGTCCGAGCTCATCAACCAGCACGGCCAGGTGGTGCAGAAGGGCGAGCACCGGCTGATGATCCCGCGCCGGCCGGGAGCGTATTGACTAGTGAAAACCCCGGCAACGTACGATCATCGAACGTTTCCGATCGATGATCGTACTATATCTGTAAAAAACACTTTGGAAATCCGAGATGGATCGCTAAAGTCCGCCCGTCTATTGGCTTAATGGGCGATTAACGGACGAAATTAATTCCATCGGTCCGGATCGACTGCCGAGAGTCAGAAAACCAGGAGACAGACATGACAGACCGTTACGCCGTCATCGGCAACCCCATCAGCCAGAGCAAATCGCCGCTGATCCATGGCATGTACGCCGACGTAACGGCGCAGGACATCGAATACACCAAGATCGAAGGCCCGCTTGGTGGCTTCAAGGAGGCGGTGGATGCGTTCCGCGCCGCAGGCGGCCGTGGGCTGAACATCACCGCGCCGTTCAAGCTCGATGCGTTCGCCTATGCCAACGAATGGTCCGAGGGAGCGCGTCTGGCCGGCGCGGTCAATGCCATGAAATTCGAAGGCGACCGTGTCATGGCCGAAAACTTCGACGGCGTGGGCCTGGTGCGCGACGTGGTGCACAACCTCGGCTGCCCGCTGGCTGGCAAAAGGGTGTTGGTCCTGGGGGCCGGCGGCGCCACGCGCGGTGCGCTGCTGCCGTTCCTGGCCGAGAAGCCAGCGCATTTGTTCATCGCCAACCGCACGATGGAAAAGGCGCGCGAACTGGCCGCAACCGTGGCCGCGCATGGCGCGGTTTCGGGCGGCGGTTATGCCGACCTCGAAGGCCAGAAGTTCGACATTGTGTTCAATGCCACCTCGGCCAGCCTGCGCGCCGAATTGCCACCCGTGTCCGCCAATGTGTTCGCCTCGACCGAACTTGCCTACGAGCTGGCCTATGGCAAGGGCCTGACGCCGTTCTTGCGGCTCGCGCAAAACGCCGGTGTGAAGAAGCTCGCCGACGGCGTGGGCATGCTGGCCGAACAGGCGGCCGAGGCTTTCGAATGGTGGCGCGGCATGCGGCCGGACACCCGTGCCGTGATCGAGAAGCTCACCGTGCCGCTGCTGTGACCCTGCCCGGCCACCTTTGCCAGCAGCCGTATCCGTCGGTGGCATCTGGCGCAGCTGCAGTGTTCTGCGGTCATTCGGAAAAGTCCGGTTCGTCCATGCAAAACCATCACAAAAACGAAGAGACAGACCCACTATGAAGAAGTTGATTCAAGCCTACTGCACCGGTATCAATTACCTGATTGCACTGGCCCTGGCCGTGATGGTCGTGCTGGTCTTTGGCAACGTGTTCATGCGTTATGCCTTTGACTCGGGCTTCGTCCTGTCAGAGGAACTGTCGCGCTGGCTGTTCGTCTGGTTGACCTTCCTCGGCGCAGTCGTGGCGGTGAAGGAAAACGGACACCTCGGTACGGACATGTTGGTGGGGCGGCTCGGCCCCACTGGCAAGAAGATCTGCATGGGGCTGTCGCTGGTGCTGATGCTTGGCTGCCTGTGGCTGCTGTTCAAGGGCTCCTACGACCAGGCGTTGATCAATTGGGAGACAACTAGCGCAGTGATGGAGATTTCCATGAGTTACTTCTACGCCTCGGGCATGGCCTTTGCCGCCCTGAGCGCGCCGATCCTGCTGGGCCAGCTTTGGCTGCTGCTGACTGGCCAGATCGACAACGATCATCTCCTGCTAATGCAAGAGTCGGAAGAAGCGCCGCATGGCGGCTCCGGCGACACCCATTAAAAAAAAGAGGATCGAGACATGACCATCGCCATTTTCCTGGGCTCCATGCTGGCCGCCATGGCGCTCGGCGTTCCCATTGCCTTTTCCCTGCTGCTGTGCGGCGCCGCGCTCATGTGGCACCTCAACATGTTCGATGCGCAAATCCTGGCGCAGAACGTGATCAACGGCGCCGACAGCTTCCCGCTGCTGGCCGTGCCGTTCTTCATGCTGGCCGGTGAAATCATGAATGCGGGTGGGCTGTCGCGCCGCATCGTGAATTTCGCCATGGCCCTGGTGGGCCACATCAAGGGCGGTCTCGGTTACGTGACTATCGTCGCCGCCGTGATCCTGGCGTCGCTGTCGGGCTCCGCCGTGGCCGATGCTGCGGCGCTGACCGCGCTGCTGCTGCCGATGATGGTCGCCGCCGGCCACGACAAGGCGCGCTCCGCCGGCCTGATCGCATCGGCCGGCATCATCGCTCCCATCATTCCGCCGAGCATCGGTTTTGTGATCTTCGGTGTCGCTGCCAATGTGTCCATTTCCAAATTGTTCATGGCCGGCATCTTTCCTGGCATTTGGCTGGCCATCGCCCTGGTGGGCACATGGTGGTATCTGGTGCGCAAGGAAGTGGTGGTGCCACCGCCGCGTAAGAGCGCGGGCGAAGTGGTCGAGGCGCTGCGCCTGGCCACCTGGGCGCTGGTACTGCCTTTCATTATCGTGTTCGGCCTGAAGTTCGGCGTCTTCACGCCGACGGAGGCTGCGGTGGTGGCCGCCGTCTACTCCCTGTTTGTGTCGACCCTGGTCTACCGCGAGCTGAGTCTTCGGCAACTGGTGCCGCTGTTCGTGTCTGCCGCCAAGACTTGTGCGGTCGTGATGTTCCTCGTGGCGGCGGCCATGGTGTCGGCCTGGTTGATCACCGTGGCCGATCTGCCTGCCCAGGTGGTGGCGCTGCTGGAACCGCTGCTCAACAGCCCGCGTCTGCTGATGCTGGCCATCATGGTGTTGACCATGATCGTCGGCACGGCTTTGGACATGACCCCGACCATCCTGCTGCTTACGCCGGTGTTGATGCCGGTGGTCAAGGCGGCGGGTATCGACCCGGTTTATTTCGGCGTGCTGTTCATTATCAACAATGCGATCGGGCTGATCACGCCACCGGTGGGCACGGTGCTCAATGCCGTCGCCGGGGTTGGCAAGATCAGCATGGACGAGGTCACCAAAGGCGTGGTTCCTTTCATGATCGCGCAGTTCCTCATCATGTTCCTGATGGTGGCCTTCCCCGGCCTCGTCATGGTGCCTGCGCGCTGGTTCTATTGATTTTTTCAGACTCGCATCCAGGCGTGTTTGGGCGCGCCTCGCCTCGATGCCCGCCAGCCTCAGCGCACAACCGCCTTAGTCCTTCATTCTTCAGGAGACAAATCATGAAACGCATCATCCTCAAAACCATCGTGGCGGCCGCGGCCCTGGCTGCCTTTGGCGTTGCTTCGGCTCAGGCCATCGGCGAACACACCCTCAAGCTGACCACGCAGAACCCCAAGGGGCATCCGATCGTGATGGGCATGGAGAAGTTTGCCGAACTCGTGACGGCCAAGTCGGGGGGCAAGATGAAGGTCAATCTGTTTCCCGGTGGTGTGCTGGGCGGCGATGCACCGGTGTTGTCGGCCATGCAGGGCGGCACCATCGAAATGGCGGTGATGAATTCGAGCTACCTGGCAGGCCAGGTCAAGGAATTTGCGGTGTATGACTTCCCGTTCATGTTCAGTAGCAGCAAACAGGCGGACTCCGTGGTCGACGGTCCCTTCGGCAAGCAGATGCACGCCAAACTCGATGCCAAGGGACTGATTGGCCTGAGCTACTGGGAACTCGGCTTTCGCAACATCAGCAACAACAAGCGCCCAATCAACAAGGTCGAGGACATTGCCGGCCTGAAGCTGCGCGTCATCCCGACCCCCATCAATGTGGATTGGGTCAAGACCCTGGGCGCGAACCCCACCCCCATGACCTTCGGTGAGGTGTATTCCGCTCTTGAGCAAGGTGCCATCGACGGCCAGGAAAACCCGGTCACCGTGATCGCTGCGAACAAGCTGCATGAAGTGCAGAAGTACCTGACGCTGACCAACCACCAGTACAACCCGCAATCGGTGCTGATCAGTAAAAAGTTATGGGACTCGCTGAATGTTTCCGAAAAGAAGGTGCTGTCCGATGCGGCCGTGGAAGCCACCGGCTACCAGCGCCAACAAGCCCGTTTGCAAGCCACGACGGCACTTGAAGTCGTGAAAAAGGGCGGCATGCAGGTCACCGAACTTCCACCGGCCGAACTCGAAAAAATGCGCGAAAAGATGCGTCCCGTGATCGCCAAGTTCGGTGTCAGCGTCGGCCAGGACACCGTCAAGGATTTGCAGGACGCGCTGGCCAAGGCCCCGAAGTAGGTCGCGTATAAAGTCTTCGGGCTCGCCGCGTCGAAGGCGAGGCCCGTATAGTCCGAGCCCCGATTTCGCTGGTTAACCACATATCAAGCACTTCATGAGAAAACTTCGCATCGCCGTGGCGGGGGCCGGCTACATCGGCCAGGCCCATATGGACGTGGCTCAGCGCAGCCTCACCTGCACCCTGTCGGCCATCGTCGACCCGTCGTCCGCTGCGGTGCTGCGTGCGGCCGAGGCAGGTGTGCCCTTGTATGCTTCGCTTGAAGAACTGTTCGAGAGGGACCGGCCCGACGGCGTGATCCTGGCCACGCCAAACCAGCTGCACGTGCCCCAGGCGCTGGCCTGCATCGAAGCCGGCCTGCCCACGCTGCTGGAAAAGCCCATTGCGCCTTCCGTGGCCGAGGGCAAGACCCTGGTGGATGCGGTGGCCCGCAGCGGCGCGAAGCTGCTGGTCGGCCACCACCGCGCGCACAGCCCGATCATGGCCAAGGCCCGCGAAGTCGTGGCCTCGGGCCAACTCGGCCGGCTGGTCACGGTGGTGGGCAGTGCCACGTTTTTCAAGCCGGACGCCTACTTTGCCGACGGCCCCTGGCGGCGTGAACCCGGCGGCGGCCCGATCCTGATCAACATGATCCACGAGGTGCACAACCTGCGCATGCTGTGCGGCGACATTGTCGCGGTGCAGGCCTTTGCCTCGCAGGCTACGCGCGGCTTTGCGGTGGAAGACACCGTGGCCATCAACCTGCGTTTCGCCAATGGCGCGCTCGGCACTTTCATGTTGTCCGACACCGCGGCCAGCCCGCGCAGCTGGGAGCAGACCTCGCAGGAGAACAAGGCCTACCCGAGCTACGACGACGAAGACTGTTATGTCATCAGCGGCACCAACGGCAGCCTGTCGGTGCCGACCATGCGGCTCAAGACCTATCCGCGCCCCGAAGACCGCTCGTGGTGGAAGCCCTTCGAAGT